>Ga0209107_10000737_pt1 | contig 18717 bp, 12 predicted proteins | sample LakErihyJuly2011_2_FD_187460 | JGI IMG/M metagenome (GOLD analysis project Ga0209107, IMG submission 187460) | Freshwater microbial communities from dead zone in Lake Erie, Canada - CCB hypolimnion July 2011 (SPAdes) (version 2) | ecosystem: Environmental > Aquatic > Freshwater > Lentic >... | reverse complement strand
ATATCACCCATCATGCGTAAAGCAAATTCGGTAGAGAAAATGCAGGTATTTTGCGCCTGGTCTTCTTTTAAAATATCGGCTTGTACCGTTCCGCGAACGGTAGCTATGGCTTCTTCTTTAATTTTATCGTACACAGCTTTTGGCAAAACTTCATCGCCAGTTACACCCAGTAAAAGTAGGCCCAAACCATCGTTTCCTTCGGGGAGTTTGCCAGCATAAGAAGGTCTTTTTAAGCTTTTTTTCTTATAGATGGCTTCAATTTTTTGTTCTACTTCTTTTTCTAAACCATTAGCTTTAATGTATTTCTCACATTGTTGGTCAATGGCCACGTTCATAAAAAAGCCCAACATCATGGGGGCTGGTCCGTTAATGGTCATGGAAACCGAAGTGGCTGGGTGGCATAAATCGAAACCGGAATATAATTTCTTAGCATCGTCTAGGGTGGCAATGCTTACTCCGGCATTGCCTATTTTCCCATAAATATCCGGACGAATGTGTGGATCTTCTCCGTAAAGCGTTACCGAATCAAATGCTGTAGATAAACGAATAGCCGGCTGACCAAGTGATACGTAATGGAAACGTTTATTGGTGCGTTCAGGTCCACCTTCGCCTGCAAACATGCGGGTAGGGTCTTCGCTATCTCGTTTTAGTGGAAATACTCCGGCTGCAAACGGGAATTCTCCTGGAACATTTTCGGTAAGTAACCAACATAAAATATCGCCCCAAGCTTCATATTTTGGTAAAGCAACTTTAGGAATGCGCAATTGCGAAAGCGACGTTGTAAATAAAGACTGACGAATTTCTTTGTTTCGTACCTTAAATACGAATTCGTCTTCTCGGTATCTTTTTACCGTATTGGGCCATTCACGCAACAAGCGCTTGCATGCTACGTCTAATTTTTCTTCTGTTTGAGTATATATTTTTTCTAAATCGGAGCGTGTTTCTTTATGGCTATCGCCTAAAAGATCGATTGTGCCTTTCAGTTGAAATAGGCGTTGTGCCAACTCACACTGTTTGGCTACCCAAGATTTATAGTCTTCATTTGCTTCGGCAATTTCGGCCAAATAGCGGGTGCGTTCCGGTGGAATGATGTAACTTTTTTCGCCACTGTGTTTGCTGAGTGCAAAATTTGCTTCTAAATTGATACCCGTTTTACTTTGTATACTAGCCATTAAGGCAGCAAATAAAGCATTCATGCCTGGATCGTTAAACTGTGATGCCATGGTGCCAAAAATCGGCAAACTTTCATCGGCCGCTTCGAATAGGTTATGGTTGCGTTTGTATTGTTTGCGTACATCGCGGAGGGCATCTAAAGCGCCACGTTTATCAAATTTATTTATCGCTACTAGGTCTGCAAAATCGAGCATATCAATTTTTTCTAACTGTGTAGCGGCACCAAACTCAGGGGTCATTACGTAGAGCGAAACATCGCAATGCTCGGTAATTTCGGTATCCGATTGGCCAATGCCCGAGGTTTCTACAATAATTAAATCGTAGTCGGCGGCTTTGCAAATTTCAATAGATTCTTGCACGTATTTAGATAAAGCCAAATTGGCTTGGCGGGTAGCCAAAGAACGCATATAAATGCGGGGATTATTGATAGCATTCATCCGAATGCGGTCTCCAAGTAAAGCTCCTCCTGTTTTCCGTTTAGATGGATCTACGGAAATAATGGCCATGGTTTTATCCGTTTCAATTAAGAAACGTCTAACCAATTCATCTACTAAAGACGATTTTCCGGCACCGCCTGTTCCGGTAATACCCAATACAGGAACTTTTTTTGTTCCGATGAGTTTTTTTAATTCCTTGAGTAGACCCTCGGCTTCGGCTGGTACATTTTCGGCCAAGGTTATGGCGGCAGCAATAGCCGGTATATATTTTGTTTGAATGCCTTTTAGTTCATCAGCGGCTTTGGTACGGGTTGCAAAATCGCATTGTTGCAGCATGTCGTTAATCATGCCTTGCAAACCCATTTTTCGGCCATCATCTGGCGAATAAATATTGGCAATTCCGTAGGCTTTTAGCTCGGCTATTTCGTGAGGTAAAATTACGCCACCTCCGCCTCCAAAAATTTTGATATGTCCGGCACCTTTTTCCTTCAATAAATCGTGCATGTATTTGAAGTACTCGATATGGCCTCCTTGGTAGGAGGTTATGGCAATTCCTTGCACATCTTCTTGAATGGCACAATTCACCACTTCATCTACCGAACGGTTGTGGCCCAAGTGAATTACTTCTGCCCCAGACGATTGTAGAATGCGGCGAATAATATTAATAGTAGCGTCGTGGCCATCGAATAATGAAGCAGCCGTAACGAAACGTATTTTGTGTGTTGGTTGATAAGCAGTAATGCTTTCCATAGGATATAATTGGTACGCAAATGTACTAAAAAGCTAGTCGCTGTTTATGTATCTTTGTCAAAAATCATAGACACAATTCTTTGGGAACCCCACTCGATTACGGCTTTAAACCCTATACCCATTATGGTGGTTATTTAAAAGATAAATACCAGGGCCAACGTGTATTTAAAATTATTGCCGATGGTGGTTTTACCTGCCCAAATCGTGATGGGACTAAGGGCTTTGGTGGCTGTACCTATTGCAATGTAGATTCGTTTACGCCCGAGCTTTCTAGGAGTTTGCCCAGCATTAAAGATCAAATTGAGCAGGGTATGGAACGGGCCATTAAGAATTATCAAGCGGAGAAATTCATTATTTATTTTCAGCCCAATACCAATACTTATGCACCTACGCATTACCTTAAAAGCATGTATGATGAGGGCTTGAGCATAAATACCGAAAATATTGTAGGCCTCTCGGTAGGTACTCGGCCCGACTGTATAGATGCCGAAAAAGTGGCGCTTTTAGAAAGTTATACCGATCGCTTTGATGTGGATTTGGAAATGGGTATGGAATCTATTTATAACGATACCCTGGCTCAGATTAATAGGGGTTGCCTACATGAAGATTTAGAGCAAAGTCTAGACTTGGTAAAAGATTCGAAGTTGGATGTTTGCTTGCATACTATTTTTGGGTTCCCTTGGGAAACGAAAGAAATGATGTTGGCCTATGCCCATGAACTGAATCGCTTTCCACAAGTAAAATTTGCCAAATTACACCACCTGCATATTGTAGAGGGTTCGGTAATGGGGGTAAAATACAAGAGAGCGCCCTTTAAGCTGTTTAGTTTAGAAGAATACACCGAATTTTTAGCGGAATTTATCCCGCTTTTACGTCCCGATATGGTACTGCAGCGTTTATTTGGCTTGTCTGACTACGATTTGCTAATTGCACCCAATTGGGGCCTTAAAAAAACAGAAATTCAGGATTATATTGACAAAGGCCTGCAAAGTAGAGGGGTAGTGCAAGGCAGTAAGTACCAAGCCGGTTTACTAGTTTAGCCGCTATATTTCCCAAATAATTCTTCTACTTTTTTCTCTCGATAATCAAAAATACCTTGTATTTCTTTGGCTACTAATATGCTATTGGCCATACGTCCAAAAATACCCATTGGTATTGCATAATTAATAATATCGGTCATGAGCACGCCGCCCGGAATTTCTTGAAAATGGTGTTGGTGATGCCAAAGGGCGTAGGGTCCGAAGCGTTGTTCATCTACAAAATAATCTCCTTCTTTTACGTGTGTAATTTCAGTCATCCAATTGAGCTTGATACCCAATAGTGGCGATACTTTATAGGTAATAATCATACCTGGGTACATTTTTTGCCCTTCTTTAAAATCGGAAGTGATGATGAAGCCCATATGATCGGGCGTAATTTTTGCCAAGTTTGCCGGCGAAGAGAAAAAATCCCAAGCTTGTGTGAGGCTAATGGGTAATTTTTGTTCGTAACGTAACTGATAGGTTTTCATAGCGGCAAAGCTACGCTTTAGGGCTCATGGTGTAGCCGCTTCCTTGTAATTTGTCGGTCAATTTATTGCACCATTTTATTGGCGCAGCCCGAACTGGCGAAGGCCTCTGGTTTGGCTTTAAATACAAAACCCATCCCTAAAATATAACCCATTGCTTCGTGTAAGGCTTGGTTCGATTTAAACTGCGGATTGGTATTGATATCGGCATGTACTTCTAAATCCACATCATACAAATCCAATAAATCGCAAAGTGCATAGGCAATTTCAATAGATTTTTGTACCTCCGATAACATACGCTCTTTAATGCCCATTTTCTGGGTACTGCGTTCTTGGTGAATGTACATAAAGCCGCCTTTTTGTTCGCGAACGAGCACAATTACGGTAGCAAAATCGGTGTGATCGCCTTTTACTTGCGAATCGGTGCCGATGCATACTTTAAGAGTATTGCCTAAACTAGTTTCACGAATAATGGCATTTTCTACTTCTTCGATGATGGGTAGCTTAATTTCATCGCCATTGAATTTTTTCCAGGTCATAAATTTTGGTTTAAAATTTGCCGACCTTTTTAGGGGTCCATAAAATTAAGTGATTGTTTCCCTTCCTTTTGTTAAAAACCAATTATTTAATTGTTAACATAAGGCACTTTGCTAACACTGTTATTTTTAGGTTACCTATTCGCTATGCTCAACAAAAAATCAGATATAATGTAGATATTTGTAGCATGAAAAATATGTCGATAAAGTCGCTTTTAAGCCTATTATTAGCAGGATTTAGCCTTTTGGCTGCAGCACAGCAGGTAGATACCACACAACAAGTAATTGCTGGTAGAGCAAATGCTCCCGAACAACAGCAAAAACCCTATGTAATTTTAATTTCTGCCGATGGCTTTCGCTACGATTATGCCCAAAAATATGGAGCTCAAACCTTGCTTCAGTTTGCTCAGCAGGGTGTAACAGCCGATGCACTCATTCCCTCCTTCCCGTCTGTAACTTTCCCCAATCATTATACCATTGCCACGGGATTATATCCATCGCATACCGGTTTGGTAGCCAATTCGTTTTACGATAGGGCTCGAAAAGAAACCTTTAGCATGAGTCAAAAAGATAAGGTGAAAGATGGTTTTTGGTATGGCGGTACCCCGCTTTGGGTGTTGGCCGAACAACAAAAAATGGTTTCTGCTAGTTTTTATTGGGTAGGTAGCGATGCAGATGTACAGGGTGTTCGTCCAACGTATTACTATTATTATAACGAACAGATTTCCAATAAAGATAGGGTAGAAGTGGTAAAAAATTGGCTGACATTACCGGAAGAAAAACGCCCGCATTTTATTAGTTTTTATTACCCCGAAGTTGACCATGCTGGGCATGATTTTGGTCCTGAATCTGCCGAAACTTATGCTGCAGTGCGTTTGGTAGACAGTTACATTACAGAACTTGTAGCAGCTGTAAAAAGTACTGGCTTGCCCGTTAATTTTATTTTTGTTTCCGATCACGGGATGACCCAAGTAGATCAAAAAAATCCTATTAAAACACCGGTTAGTATTGATAAGCAGAACTTTAAAATTAGCACTTCTGGTAGTATGATACAGCTTTATGCCAATGAGACCACGGCTATTTTGCCATTGTATACCAAGTTGAAAGCAGATGCTGTAGATTATGAGGTTTATTTGAAAAAAGATGTGCCGAAGAGATTGCATTATGGCCCAAAAGATGATCGATTTAATCGTATTGGCGACCTGATTTTATTGGCAAAATGGCCTAAAGTTTTTTCCGATTGGAAAGTAAATCCTGGTTTTCATGGTTTTGACCCTGCGGCAGTGCCCGATATGAAGGCTACTTTTTATGCTTGGGGGCCGGCATTTAAGCAAGGGCTGCAGATACCTGCATTTAAGAATGTAGAAGTATACGATATTGTTACCCGTATTTTAGGCTTAACTAAAACCACCAAAACCGATGGAACTGGTAAGGTGGCCAAGAAAATTTTAAAATAGTATCACCATAGTTCTTAGAGGGTAGTTAGACGTGCCATATCATACTGACATAATTTCCGTTAAGTATTAAAATGGCCCAATTGTTGATATAACTCTGACAAAAGGCTATTGGATGGAGTGAATAATTTACATAGCTTAGAACTTTAATTACCAACACAGAAAGGGGAACAAGATGGAAGCTAAATTTTCACCACGGGTAAAAGATGTAATTGCATTTAGCAGAGAGGAAGCTCTCCGCTTGGGCCATGACTATATTGGTACCGAACATTTACTCCTTGGGCTTATTAGAGAAGGCGATGGCATGGCCATTAAAATTCTAAAAACCTTGGGTGTTGATACCGCACGTGTACGTCATTCGGTTGAAGATGCCGTGAAAGGTACTTCTACCACTAGCCTAAACTTGGGCAATATCCCCTTAACCAAACAAGCTGAAAAAGTACTAAAAATCACTTATTTAGAGGCAAAAATATTTAAGAGCGAAATTATAGGCACCGAGCATTTATTGCTATCTATTTTGAGAGATGAAGACAATGTGGCTTCACAAATTTTATTGCAGTATGAGATAAACTATGAGGTGGTGAAAGCCGAAGTAGAACAACATAAAGAAGAATTTAAGGACGAAGCTCCAGGCTCTGCTGCGGGTGGCGATGAAGAATTTCCGGAAGAGGAAAGCTTTACGCAACCTAAAAAAGTTTCAGATATTAAATCAAAAACACCGGTATTAGATAATTTTGGTAAAGATTTAACCAAATCTGCCGAAGATGGAAAACTAGACCCTATTGTAGGCAGAGATAAAGAAATTGAGCGGGTATCGCAGATTTTATCACGCCGTAAAAAGAACAACCCCATTTTAATTGGAGAGCCGGGCGTGGGTAAATCGGCTATTGCCGAAGGTTTGGCTTTACGTATTATACAGCGGAAAGTATCTCGTGTACTGTTTAATAAACGAGTAGTTACGCTCGATTTAGCTTCGCTGGTTGCCGGCACCAAATACCGTGGCCAATTTGAAGAGCGCATGAAAGCCGTAATGAACGAATTGGAGAAATCGCCCGATGTGATTTTGTTTATTGATGAAATTCACACCATTGTAGGTGCTGGCGGAGCTTCGGGTTCCTTAGATGCATCTAACATGTTTAAGCCCGCTTTAGCTCGTGGCGAAATTCAATGCATCGGTGCCACTACGCTAGATGAGTATCGTCAGTTTATTGAAAAAGATGGAGCCTTGGATCGCCGTTTTCAAAAAGTAATGGTAGAGCCGGCTACTCCAGCAGAAACACTAGAAATTTTAACTAGAATAAAAGAAAAATACGAAGAACACCACGGTGTAGTGTATACCCCGGAAGCAATTTCGGCTTGTGTAAATTTAACAGCTCGGTATATCAGCGACCGTTTCTTACCCGATAAAGCCATTGATGCTTTAGACGAAGTGGGATCACGAGTACACTTAATCAATATTCACGTACCTCAAAATATCATCGATATTGAAGATAAAATAGAGGAAATTAAAGTAGAAAAAAACAAAGTAGTACGCAGCCAAAAATATGAGGAAGCCGCTAAATTGCGTGATACCGAAAAACATTTATTGGAAGAGCTAGACCAAGCTAAAGTAGCATGGGAAGCTGAAACCAAAACCAAACGTTTTGAAGTTACCGAAGATGATGTGGCACAAGTGGTATCTATGATGACGGGTATTCCGGTGCAACGTGTTGGCCAAACCGATAGCCAAAAATTATTGGGCATGTTTGAATCCATCAATAAACGAGTAATTGGCCAAGAAGATGCGGTTAAAAAGTTAACCAAAGCCATTCAACGCACACGTGCGGGCTTAAAAGATCCTAAGAAACCGATTGGCTCCTTTATCTTTTTAGGCCCAACAGGGGTAGGTAAAACCGAGCTGGCTAAAGAATTGGCTCGTTTTATGTTCGACACTGAAGATGCTTTGGTTCAAATTGACATGAGCGAATACATGGAAAAATTCGCTGTTTCACGATTGGTTGGAGCGCCTCCCGGATATGTGGGTTACGAAGAAGGAGGCCAGTTAACCGAAAAAATTCGCAGAAAACCATACGCCGTAATTTTGCTCGATGAAATTGAAAAAGCACATCCTGATGTTTTTAACCTGTTACTACAGGTATTAGACGAAGGTCAGCTAACCGATAGCCTAGGCCGAAAAGTTGATTTTAGAAATACGGTAATAATAATGACTTCTAATATTGGGGCACGCCAGTTAAAAGATTTTGGTCAAGGTGTTGGTTTTTCAACCACTGCCAAAACCGATCAGGCCGATACGCATTCTAGAAGTGTTATTGAAAGTGCTCTTAAAAAAGCATTTGCGCCCGAATTTTTAAACCGTATTGACGATGTGGTGGTGTTTAATTCGCTTGGTAAAGAAGAAATTTACAAAATAATCGACATTGAATTGAAATCATTATTCGTTAGAATTAGCGATTTAGGGTATCAAATTAAGTTGACCGATGCGGCCAAAGAGTTTATTGCCGAGAAAGGCTTCGATGCCAACTTTGGAGCCCGTCCGTTAAAAAGAGCCATCCAAAAACACTTGGAAGACCCCATTGCGGAAGAGATTTTAAAGGGCGATTTACATGAAGGCGATATACTAGAAATAGATGTTGATACCGAAACCAAGGAGCTTAAAATTTTAGATAAGCCAAAGAATAAAAAGAAAAAAGAAACCAAAAACGAAAGTTAAGCGTTTAGTATTTTTATCATATTAATTAATCTTATGAAAAAAGTAATTCTAATAGCCTTTTTTTTGTTCGCGGCAAGCATTGGTTATGCGCAAAAAGCAGAGTGGAAAGCCATGCAAGATTTCCATGCGGTTATGAGCCCAACCTTTCATCCGGCTGAAAAAAACAATTTAAAGCCTACTAGGGCTAATGCACAAAAATTACTCTTTGTAGCTCAAAAATGGCAAAAATCGACAGTTCCGCCAGGTTTTAATTCCGTTTTAGCCAAGCCTATCTTGAAAAAGTTGGTTAAAGATTGTAGTATGGTAGCTCAAGCAGTAAAAGCGAAAAAGTCGGATGTCGAGTTGAAAAAACTGATAACAAAAGCACACGATACTTTTCATGAGTTTGCTGAAAAGTGTAGAGAATAAAAAACTAGTTGAATAAAAAAAGCCCTCTCGAATATTCGAGAGGGCTTTTTTGTTGTACTGTAAACTAATTATTTCTCCATTTGCTCAATTACGGCTTGGCTTACTCCGGTAAAGGAGAAGCCGCCATCATGGAACAAATTCTGCATGGTCACCATTTTGGTTAAATCAGAGAACAAGGTAACGGTATAGTTAGCACACTCTTCGGCAGTGGCGTTGCCTAGTGGGCTCATTTTTTCTGCATAGCTAATAAAACCATCGAAACCTTTTACGCCCGAACCAGCTGTGGTACGGGTTGGCGATTGCGAAATGGTGTTCACACGTACTTTCTTTTTAGTACCGTATTGGTACCCGAAGTTACGGGCAATACTTTCTAATAAAGCCTTGTTATCGGCCATATCGTTGTAATCTGGGAAGGTACGTTGTGCCGCAATATAACTTAAGGCCACTACAGATCCCCACTCGTTAATGGCATCCATTTTCATGGCAGTAGCCAATACTCGGTGTAAACTTAAGGCCGAAATATCCATTCCCTTATGCGTAAAATCGTAGTTGTTGTCGGTATAGGCAATGCCTTTACGCATGTTAATGCTCATGCCGATAGAATGTAAAATGAAATCTACACCACCACCAAAATGTTCCATGCTTTTTGCAAACAAGTTCTCAATATCTTCGCTCGAGGTCACATCCGCAGGAATTACTGGAGCATTACACTCTTCAGCCAATTTATTGATTTCGCCCATGCGCAAAGCAATAGGGGCGTTAGTTAATACAATTTCAGCGCCTTCGGCATAACATGCTTTAGCGGTTTTCCAGGCGATAGAATTTTCATCTAATGCACCGAAAATAATTCCTTTTTTACCCTTCAGTAAGTTATGAGCCATCTCTTTTTTTTGTTTAAAGTTCAAAGGTGTTAAAAAATCTTAAAATTACGCTAGCCTAATTCGAATTAATTACCCAAGAGCTCTTTTGCATGCTCCATGGCCGAGGCACTTGGCTGTTCTCCGCTGAGCATTTTGGCTATTTCGTGTATGCGTTCATTACTATCTAAGGCCTCAATGCCTGTAGTTGTTTGCTGGCCCATTTCGTTTTTAAAAACCCTGAAGTGTTTTCCTTTTTTGCTGGCAATTTGAGGCAAGTGCGTAATGGTAATTACCTGCATATTTTGGGCCATTTGTTGCATAATGGCGCCTACTTTTAAGGCTATTTCACCCGAAATTCCGGTATCAATCTCATCAAAAATAATGGTTGGCAGAGCGGTTTCTTTCGCTATTAGTGATTTAATGCAGAGCATCAATCGAGATAACTCCCCACCTGAAGCCACTTTATTCATGGGCATAGGTGCTTGTCCCTTATTGGCACTAAACAAAAACTGAATACGATCGGCTCCGCTAGGAGTTAATAACTGGCTATCTGTTTCCTGTGCCACACGTAATTGTGCATGTGGCATCCCTACGCTGGCCAAGGCCGTTTGCACCTCTTTCTCTAAGGCAGGAATAGTGTCTTTTCTATTTTTGCTGAGTTGCAGGGCCAGGTTTACTAAATTAGTCTTTAACTGACTTTCCTCTTGCTGTAAACGTTCAATTTCTTCTTCTCCTGAAAGAAGGTGTTGCAATTGGGTTGAAAATTGATCTCGAAGAACGATTAAATCAGCTACACTATTTACCCGGTGTTTCTTTTGTAAGGTGTATACTATATCTAAACGTTCGTTAATAAGGAGAGTACGAGCTTCATTGATGGAGGTGCCCTGGGCTATGCTTTCAAGTTCGGCAGCAATATCTTTAAGTTCAATAAAGCTGCTTTGTAAACGCTCTATAAGCGGATGGATACTTGTTGCATACTTTTCAACAGCTTGGCTCAATTGCAACGCTTCTTTTAATTGAGCAAGGCTCGTTTGCTCCCCATTGCTTAGTAAAAAGAGTGCTGCCGATAGGTTTCGTTTAATTTCTTCGGCATGAGTAAGGCCTTTTAACTCTTGCTCCAGTTCCTCTTGCTCGTTGAGTTGCAAGCTTGCTTTTTCTAGTTCTTCAAATTGATAGTGAATATAGTCTTGTGCCGATTTTGCCTCCAAAAAAGCCAATTCAAACTCTTTCAGTTTTTTAGCCAATTGTTTGTGCAGTGCAAAGGCCTGCTGATATTCACCTAATAAGGAATGGTGTTTGCAGAGCGTATCTAAAACCAGTAACTGAAAGCCCTCAGTATTTATAGCCAAGGTGGCATGTTGCGAATGAATATCGATTAATTGTTCGCCTATCTGTTTTAAAATAGCCACCGTTACTGGCGTATCGTTTATAAAAGCCCGTGTTTTGCCATCTAAAGATATTTCTCTACGAAGCACTGTTTCAGCTTCGTAATCTAACTCTTGCTCTTCAAAAAATTGCTTTAAGTGATACCCGTCAATTTTAAAAGCTCCTTCAATGACACATTTTTTCTCCTGATTAAAGAAATACTTACTTTCTGCCCGTTGCCCTAAGAGCAAAGAGAGTGCACCCAATATAATCGACTTGCCAGCCCCGGTTTCTCCCGTCAGAATGTTTAATTCTTTGGAGAAATCGATGTCAAGCGTATCTATTAAAGCGTAATTGCGTATGGCAAGCCGTTGGAGCATGGAAATTAAATGTTTGTGCTAAAATAGGCAAATTGTTGCATTCGTTTTAGTCGAATACCTAGACATAGCCTTATTTTTTTAGGGCTTCGTATTTAGATGCATTGGCAGGGTCTAGTTGAATAAGTAGCTGATAGGCTTTCACCTTATCGCTATTACTGGCGCCTAGCAGCGTGTTTACCAATTCATCGGCTTTAGCCGTAAAAAATAGTTGGGTAAGCATGGCGCCTTGTTTCAACCGATCTGCTTCCTGCAATTTGGGCAACAGGTTTAACACGGCATTTCTGCCCGTGCTTGGGTTTTCAGCCAATTCATCGAGGCCTAAACGGTGATAGGTATAATAGCCTTCTCTAACAGGTAAAAAACTTTTATTATTTAAATTTTCAATTAACCAATAGCGATTGCGCAAATTTTCAAAGCCTTTCCAGCCTTTATAGGAGGCATTTTGGGCATTGCTAACAATGTTTTGAGCCTTGATAAAATAGGGAGTCCCGCCTAATTTGCTAAACGAATCGTAATCTAAACCCACCACTACATTAGCATAAAAGGCTAATAAAGAACTTAAATTTCCGGAATAATTCTGTTCCGTAAATTCTACTGCCTGTCCTTCGGCATAATAAAAATCAAACTCTTTGTCGGTAATAGTTATTAGGGTACTATTATAGGCTGTATTGTATACCGGTCTGCTAGCTAGTAATTGTGCTTCGGCTTTAAAGTTTGGCGATGAGCCGTCCCAGTCGGTAATGGTAATAATCCAGGTGCAATCTATACGTTCTTGTGGCTTAAACTCGTCTGCACTCCATTTACGACTATTTAGAAAGTCGCTAATAGTGGTTTGTAAAACTTCTAAAACTCGTTTATTTGTGCTTTGTATTTTTGGTGAAAGAATTTGCACACGAGCGTTTAAATCTTGAGCATGTACCTGCTGGATCAAGCAAAAACCTAAAATAATCCATTTAAGACTTTTCATGAGGTATTAAAGCTATAATTTTTCGGCAAATATCTTGTGCCACTTCGTTCTTTGGTTTAAGAACAAATGTTTCGGTGTTTAATTGCTTATCAAGGATAGTAATTTTATTCAAATCGCTTTTAAAGCCGGCTCCTTCATCATTCAAGGAATTGAGTACAATAAGGTCTAAATTTTTCTTTTTCAGCTTATCGCTAGCATAAGCCAATTCGTTTTCAGTTTCTAGCGCAAAGCCTACCAATACTTGGTCCGAACGTTTTCTGTTGCCCAATTCTGCTAGTATATCGGTGGTTTTAATCAGATTTAAAGAAAACTCTTGCGCTTTCTTTTTTATTTTTTGATTTGCAACATGCTCGGGTTTATAGTCGGCCACTGCCGCACTCATCACGGTAATATCCGCTTCGCTAAATTCTGCTAAGGTGGCTTTTAATACGTCTTCGGCCGACACCACATCTATGCGTTTAATCGTCTTAGAAGAGAGAGTAAGAGCTGTAGGCCCGCTAATTAGCGTAACATCAGCCCCCAATCGGTAAAGTTCCTCTGCAATAGCAAAGCCCATTTTACCCGACGAATGATTCCCGATAAAGCGCACTGGATCAATAGCTTCGTAGGTTGGGCCTGCAGTTACCAAGGCCTTTTTACCTGCTAGTGGAAGTTTTTTTTTTAATTCTTGCTGTAGAAGTTCAATGATTTCTTCAGGCTCGGCCATTCGGCCTTCACCAAATAGACCGCTAGCCAATTCACCGGCATTTGGCTGAATGAGGATATTGCCGTAAGACTGTAATTGCTTAACGTTTTGTTTGGTAGAAGGGTGCTTCCACATATCTAAATCCATAGCCGGCGCAAAATACATCGGACATTTAGCAGATAGATACGTAGCTAACAATAAATTATCGCAAATACCTGTAGCCATTTTGCCTAATGTATTGGCACTAGCCGGTGCAATTAGTAGCATATCGGCCCAAAGGCCCAACTCCACGTGATTATTCCATTCACCGGTTTCGGGGATGAAATAATCAATCAATACAGGTTTTTTAGATAGGGTAGCAAGTGTAAGTGGGGTAATAAAAGATAAGGCATCTTTGGTCATTACCACCTGCACCTCTGCACCGGCCTTAAGTAATAAGCGCACTAAATGAGCAGCCTTGTAACTAGCAATGCTGCCGCAAACGCCTAAAATTATTTTCTTGCCGGTAAGCATTGGGCTTAAATATTAAGCGACTATATTATTGCTCAGTAGTAGGCTTACGGTGGTATACTTTACCGTTAACAAATTCGTCAATAGCAACTAAACTAGGCTTAGGCATACGTTCGTAGTGCTTAGAAATTTCAATTTGCTCACGATTTTCGAATACTTCTTCCAAATTATCGTTAGAAGATGCAAACTCAGCAAGTTTAGCATGTAATTCCTCTTTCACATTGTTTGAAATTTGGTTTGCTCTCTTGCTAATAATTACAATTGATTCGTAAATATTGCCAGTTTCTTTGTCTAATTCGCGTAAATCACGAGTTACAGTAGATGTTGGGATAGACGGTTTAGTTGTCATGTTGTATATGTTTTATTGTCTTTTATTAAGTTATTTTGCAGTGGACGTTTCTAGTGCAAGTAATTTCTTCGCATTTTCAATACCCTTTTCAGAATCCATTTTAAATTGCTCAGCATCTTTAGCAAACTTACTACCTGGGTAGCTTTCAATAAACTCTGCGAATAGTTGTATAGCCTCGTTAAAACGTTCTTCTTGTTTATTTTCAAAACTATTTTTAGCATACATGTACTGTGCTTGAATAGTCAAATATTCCATCTCTTCGGCAAACTTTGTGTCTGGATAATCTCTCATTGAGTTTTTAAATGCAATAACCGCAGATTTATAATCCCCAATCTCTAAATACATTTTAGCATTCTCAAATGATTTAATCTCCAATTTATTTCTCAAATCCTCAATAAGCTTTGCTGCTTCTTGACTGCGATCGCTTCTTGGGTATAAATTGATAAACAATTGAAGCGCTTCAATAGCTTTAATAGTATTTGCTTGATCTAATGAATGTGTAGGAGATTCTAAATAAAAGCAGTAAGCCGCCATATATCTACATTCCTCCGCTTTGGCGCTACTAGGATACGTATCGGCAAAAATTTTAAAATGATACCTAGCCGTAATGTAATCTCTCAAATAATAATGAGTATACGAAAAATAAAAGTACAAATCTTCCGCTTCCGCTTGCCCACGATAGCGTCCCACTAAATCATCAAATAAGCTAAGCGCCTTGGTGTAACTCTTCTTATTATATAGCTTTACACCCTCTTGATATTTTTGTGCAATGTTAGTACTAGCCTTAAGCTTTTCGAACTTACTTTTACACCCCTGCATACCAAGCACCACAATTAATATACTAGAAAAAACTATTTGTTTATTTATAAACATCCTGCAAAGATAGCGTAATTCAGTTAAACTTCAATTAAATGTGGGCTAAGCTAGTCCTATTTCCTCTAAAAATGGGCAATTTAACACTGTTTAGCTATCTCTGTAAACTTGTTTTATTTTTTTCGATTGATTTTCAGCGCATTGAATGTTTATTTATAAACAGCTCTTGTGCAGTATAAAAACTCGTCGTATATTTGTAACCCCCTTAGGAAAGAAGCTCAACCTCTGACCTAAGGACGTAAAGTAGGGACAGAAAATATTTTTTATATTTCATTTGCAATTACCAAAAGCAGTCCCTACCTTTGCAGTCCGCCAAAACGGTGAGGTGTAAAAACCAACCAGCGGAAAACGGAATAACGCGATGTTAAACCGTAAACTAATTCGAAACTAGACGGCCATTCGGCCAAATAGATACAGCCAAACCGTGAGGAGAGGCGCAATGTTCTTTAAGAGATATCATGTAGCGTAACGAGTCAAAGAACTCGTTTCTTTTTAAGTCAATTCAACAAATAGAAAAACAACAGATTCTATTTATAATAAAATAGAGTCAGAAATCAATACTCATACAATGGAGAGTTTGATCCTGGCTCAGGATGAACGCTAGCGGCAGGCCTAATACATGCAAGTCGAGGGGTAGAATGGGGCTTGCTCCATTTGAGACCGGCGCACGGGTGCGTAACGCGTATGCAATCTACCTTAATCAGGGGGATAGCCTCTCGAAAGAGAGATTAATACCGCATAACATTATGATATGGCATCATATTATAATCAAACATTTATGGGATTAAGATGAGCATGCGTGACATTAGCTAGTTGGTGAGGTAACGGCTCACCAAGGCGACGATGTCTAGGGGATCTGAGAGGATGACCCCCCACACTGGTACTGAGACACGGACCAGACTCCTACGGGAGGCAGCAGTAAGGAATATTGGTCAATGGGCGCAAGCCTGAACCAGCCATGCCGCGTGCAGGAAGACTGCCCTATGGGTTGTAAACTGCTTTTATACGGGAATAAACCTCGGTACGTGTACCGAGCTGAATGTACCGTAAGAATAAGGATCGGCTAACTCCGTGCCAGCAGCCGCGGTAATACGGAGGATCCAAGCGTTATCCGGATTTATTGGGTTTAAAGGGTGCGTAGGCGGCTTTTTAAGTCAGGGGTGAAAGACGGTGGCTCAACCATCGCAGTGCCCTTGATACTGAAGAGCTTGAATACACTAGAGGTAGGCGGAATGAGACAAGTAGCGGTGAAATGCATAGATATGTCTCAGAACACCAATTGCGAAGGCAGCTTACTATGGTGTTATTGACGCTGAGGCACGAAAGCGTGGGGATCAAACAGGATTAGATACCCTGGTAGTCCACGCCCTAAACGATGAATACTCGATGTTAGCGATAAACAGTTAGCGTCTAAGCGAAAGCGTTAAGTATTCCACCTGGGGAGTACGCCCGCAAGGGTGAAACTCAAAGGAATTGACGGGGGCCCGCACAAGCGGAGGAGCATGTGGTTTAATTCGATGATACGCGAGGAACCTTACCCGGGCTTGAAAGTTAGTGAATAATTCAGAGATGAATTAGTGAGCAATCACACGAAACTAGGTGCTGCATGGCTGTCGTCAGCTCGTGCCGTGAGGTGTTGGGTTAAGTCCCGCAACGAGCGCAACCCCTATGTTTAGTTGCCAGCATGTAATGATGGGGACTCTAAACAGACTGCCTGTGCAAACAGAGAGGAAGGAGGGGACGACGTCAAGTCATCATGGCCCTTACGTCCGGGGCTACACACGTGCTACAATGGATGGTACAGAGGGCAGCTACTTAGCAATAAGATGCCAATCTCAAAAAGCCATTCACAGTTCGGATAGAGGTCTGCAACTCGACCTCTTGAAGTTGGATTCGCTAGTAATCGCAGATCAGCAATGCTGCGGTGAATACGTTCCCGGGCCTTGTACACACCGCCCGTCAAGCCATGGAAGCTGGGGGTACCTGAAGTACGTAACCGCAAGGAGCGTCCTAGGGTAAAACTGGTAACTGGGGCTAAGTCGTAACAAGGTAGCCGTACCGGAAGGTGCGGCTGGAATACCTCCTTTCTAGAGAAGGATTGACTACTCGGTACGCTACAGATATTTTCTTATTAAAATTTTACACAAGTAAACTAGATACTACGGTATTTATTTTACGTAAAGACACCCAAAAGATGAGCCAATCAGAGGTTTAACCATGAGAGGCGTGATTGATTTTATACACAGTCCCGTAGCTCAGTTTGGTTAGAGCACTACACTGATAATGTAGGGGTCAGCAGTTCAAATCTGCTCGGGACTACAAAGGGTAAATCTTTAGGGGAATTAGCTCAGCTGGCTAGAGCACCTGCCTTGCACGCAGGGGGTCAACGGTTCGAATCCGTTATTCTCCACTATTTGAGAGAAACAGTTTGTGAGAAGGTAACACTTCGAACATTCGGTGATACACTCAATAACGTTCTTTGACATATTGAAAAAAATAATTGAAAGAGAAGACAACAGTAGAGACGTTGTTTTGTTTTGAAGCATGGAATACTTGTATTCCAAGCTAAAATTCAATTCAACTATCAAAAAGCATTCCATGCCGAGCAAAAGCGGCATGCGAAGAAGAAAGTAAGAAAGGGCACACGGAGGATGCCTTGGCTCTCAGAGGCGATGAAGGACGTGATAAGCTGCGATAAGCACCGGGGATTAGCAAATATGAATTGATCCGGTGATTTCCGAATGGGGAAACCTAGCTAGTTGAAGACTAGTTGCATAATGCGCAAACCTGCCGAACTGAAACATCTAAGTAAGCAGAGGAAGAGAAAATAATAATGATTTCCTGAGTAGTGGCGAGCGAAAGGGAAAGAGCCCAAACCAGTCATGTTACGGCATAACTGGGGTTGTAGGACTACAATGTGGTACATCTAAGTGAAGTGGAAGGACTTGGGAAGGTCCGCCATAGAGCATGATAGCTGCGTACACGTAAGCGAAGATGACCTAGTATGTTCCTGAGTACCGCGAGGTCGGAGACGCCTTGTGGGAATCTGCCGGCACCATCCGGTAAGGCTAAATACTCCTGAGAGACCGATAGTGAACCAGTACCGTGAGGGAAAGGTGAAAAGAACCCCGAACAGGGGAGTGAAATAGAACCTGAAACCGTGTGCTTACAAGCGGTCGGAGCAGACTTGTTCTGTGACGGCGTGCCTTTTGCATAATGAGCCTACGAGTTACTCTTTCCTGGCAAGGTTAAGTGATTAAGTCACGAAGCCGAAGCGAAAGCGAGTCTGAATAGGGCGTATAGTCAGGGGAGGTAGACGCGAAACCTTGTGATCTACCCTTGAGCAGGTTGAAGGTGCCGTAACAGGTACTGGAGGACCGAACCGATAAACGTTGAAAAGTTTCCGGATGACTTGAGGGTAGGGGTGAAAGGCTAATCAAACTGGGAAATAGCTCGTACTCCCCGAAATGTTTTTAGGAACAGCGTCGTGGTTAAGTTTAATAGAGGTAGAGCTACTAATTGGGTGCGGGGGAGTCAAATCCTACCAAATCCAGATAAACTCCGAATGCTATTAAATATACACGGCAGTGAGGCCCGGGGTGCTAAGGTCACGGGCCGAGAGGGAAAGAACCCAGACCATCAGCTAAGGTCCCAAAATTACCGCTAAGTTGAACTAACGAGGTCCGATTGCATAGACAGCTAGGATGTTGGCTTGGAAGCAGCCATTCATTTAAAGAGTGCGTAACAGCTCAC
>Ga0209107_10000736_pt1 | contig 18733 bp, 9 predicted proteins | sample LakErihyJuly2011_2_FD_187460 | JGI IMG/M metagenome (GOLD analysis project Ga0209107, IMG submission 187460) | Freshwater microbial communities from dead zone in Lake Erie, Canada - CCB hypolimnion July 2011 (SPAdes) (version 2) | ecosystem: Environmental > Aquatic > Freshwater > Lentic >... | reverse complement strand
AGGCCCAAGTCACTTATGCCCAAAGTGTGAGGTCCAGTTCGCACTGGCTAAGGGGGCGGGGGCGACTTCTTTGCGGGTCCGACGCGGATGAAGCCAGTGGGCCCGATGACGGAGGCGGTTCTGCGGTCCCGGAAACTGCAGGCGCAGGCCCAGGCTGTCGCGGATGCCCTGACCGTAGCGTTTCAGTCGGCAGCGGATGCGGAATTGCCGCGGTCGGTGCTGGCGGCCTTAGTCCGCCTGAAGGAAGAGGGAAAGCCGAAGCAAGGCGACGCCGGTTTCCTCGCTGAGCATTGGTTGGCTTACCAGATTCTCTTTGGTCCTGCGGTGCTTTCGGCCGCGACGTTGCGCGCGGCGAGGATCGTCGAAGGCACTTCGGGCTCCCCTGTCGTCATCGGCTTACCCCGTCGGGCCAATGATTATCCTGAAGTGACGCCGGTGGGCTTGAGGTTTTTTTACCAAGCCTGCCTTGGGCATGCTAAGCCCGGCGCGTTCGGTGGCCTAGGCGAACTCTTCGAAAACTTGCGATTGGATGGGCTCATGCAGGGGCAACCGATGCAGCCATCGCTGGCGGATGCGCTCCTCTTGGGCCTGCTTCCCGGCCTCTCAGCCCAGGCGCAGGGCCTCTTACTATCTGGTGAGGAGCACCATGCGGAGCTCGTACGTGACCTGCTGGGCATGGCTGACCTCCTCGTGGGGTTACGCCTGGGCAGACTGCCCACGAGCCTCCCCGAGGGGCAGGCTGGCTTGGCGAGGGCCCTGCTCGAAACGGAAGCCGTGCATGGTCTGTTCCTTGCGACCTTACGTGCCAACGTCAGCAAGGTCGGCGCAGTGGAAAATTGGCCGCCCTTGGTCGCGGCTTTCGTCGATGAGCGGCGCGGGCCAGGCGCCATGCTGGCGACCCATCCAGTCCCCTTGTTCGTGTGCACCTTGGCGGCGGCCTGGCTGAAGCTCACCTACCGCGGGCAGGCTTCCGACGTAAAAGTAGCGGTTTTAGGGGAATTTAAGGCATTAGTTGCGAGGTGCCCCCACCAGCAGGCGGCCGCTTTAGAACTGATATTGAATCGTGCCATTGCGTAGTGCTGGGACGCCTATCTATAAAACAACTAGTATGTTCAATTTACCCCCCGACCAATTTGAATCCAAGATGGCGGCCATGCTGGCGGATCCCAGCCGCACGCCGGAACTCCTAGGGTATAGATCCCAGGTGATGGACGCGATGGTCGAGATGACCAACGGCGTCAAAGCGGCGATGGTTGCCCGCGACGAAGAGATCGATGTCGTGACCGCAGGGCTGCTGTCGGGTACGTCGGTCCTGTTGATGGGACCTCCCGGGACTGCCAAGAGCCTGTTGGTGCGCTCGGTCGCCCAAGCCTCCGGGGTGAGCCGGGACTGCTTTTTTGACTATTTGATCAGTAACCATACCATGCCGGAAGAGCTGTTCGGTTCCGTTGACCTGACTGGCCTGGTTGAGGGCAAGATGCAGCGCGTCACCCGAGGCAAATTGCCGGAAGCCGAGGTGGCCTTTTTGGACGAAGTGTTTCGGGGCGGTAGCCATATCTTGAACACCCTGTTGACCATCATCAACGAGAAGAAATACGACAGCGGAGAAGGCCTCCGCCCCGTCCCGCTGCTCGCCGTCGTCGGGGCCGCCAACAATCCACCCGATAAGGAAGAAATGCAGGCGTTCTTCGACCGCTTTCCGGTGCGGTGCTGGGTGGAGCCCGTGCTTGATCGGCCTAATCCTAGCCGCTTCGAGGCGGACCTACTTTCCAAGGCCCTTGCCGGCGACCGTCAACGCCTCGTCCAGACGTGGTCAAGGGGCTCCGCGAAAGCCCCGGTCGCGCGGATGACGACCAACCATTACCGCTGCGGGCGCGCCATCTTGCATGCCTTACTGCGGGATGCCTCCGGAAAGAACATCGAAAAGCGTTGGGATGAGTTCATCGGGATGTTCCGGGATTGCCGCGCCATTGCCCGTCTATCCGACCGCTCGCTAGCGCAACTCTGGATCTTCGCGGCAGCCTTGGACTTCGTCAGGGGCCTGGATCCTTCGCAACCCTATGAAGCGGCGTCCAAGAAGAACCGTGCGGACGGCCATCTCTTGGTCTTCAAACATGTCGCGCGTTCCGGGCAAGGCCGCAAAGGGTTGAGCGACAAGGTCGCACGGCTCCTTGCCCAGTGACCCTATGGCGTTTTCCCAGGAAGATAAGCGTTTCAAGGTGCTCGCAGACTTCTGCAAGGCCAAGCCATCTGCGCAGGTCTTGGCCGAGTTCCCGGTGATTTACCAGAGGCTGATAGAGGATCGCCTGTTCCTGCCCCCGCTTTTTTGCTTGGATGTCCTGGTGGCGGTGTCCCGTCCTGTAAATGCCATCACCCCTGCCAGCTTTGAGTCGAGGCCCTCCGCGTTGGGCTGGCGGGCGTTCTTGACCACAATCGGTCGGCGGGCTTTTCCTAGTTTGGCTGGCAATCTGGAGCATGGCGTCTCCGTTCTCAAGGCGACTGCGCAGAGCCTCAAAGCCCGCATGAGCGGCTTGTCGGAAGGCCCGCAGATTGGTTGGGAGGCTGCGGCTTATGAGAAATGGTTGTCGATGGGGGCCGATAAGATTCTCCGAAAGGAAGTGGATGCCTTGAGCAAGAACGCCCCCGGAGAACTTCCCTGGGGTGCTTTTTGGGAGTACCTCAACGAGGAGGTCGCCTCTATCGGCGGACGCGAACGGGTCATGCCGTTCAGCAGTTCCTTCCGGAGCCGTCCGATGGACCTGTTCCTCTTTCAGGAGCTGCCTGCGGTCGACGAACAGCTGGATGCCCTGATCGTGGAGCATGATGTTTACCGAGCGAGGACCCATCTCCCCATCGCTGCGCGGCTGGGTTCCAAAGACCCTTCGGTCTGCAGAAGTGACGCTGGGGACTTCTTCGAGCGAGCTCCTGGCTCGCTGCCCGAAAACCCGGCGCGGATTTCTCCGACCGACCTCGTGCTGCTGAACAGCGGCGACGCCACCGCGCCTAAACTGAAGGAAATGCTGTATCGCCGGTTTGCACTGAAAGCGATCGAGTCGGACATCAATCAGCGGTATCACTCCCAGCCGGATCCCTTCCGGCGGACGCGAAAGCTGACGGTCAGGGTCACCTTATTCGACGACCGCCTGCTTTCTGCCGTCCCCCCGATGGGCGAAGAGGGTGCGAGCTTCTCGCAGGTAAACCTCTACCGGGCCTGCCTTGTGTATTTTTTCCATCATCTTTCCCAGGCGATGGAAGGCAGTCCCGTGGAATTGGACCTGACTGTTTCCATGTCGCTGGGCAGTGGCTTGACCATGAGTAAGAGGTTGCCAGAGGCCTTTCTGGCCGCAGCCCGGACCAGCCCGCGGGATTGTTTCGAGGCCTTGTGGTTGAGTTTCCCTCAGCTCTTTTCGTCCGTCTTGCTGCGCAGGCTAAAAGATGTCAGCGCCGCCCAATCGCTGGATCTAGAGCCGGCCATGCTGTTGCTGCTCAGCCTTGGACGGCCGGCCCCTGCGTGCAGCGGAGATTCCGGGGAAGTCTGCCGCGCGGATGTACAGGCAGATCCCGCGACCGGCACGCTGGCCGCACGGGTTGTCGGGTTCACGGATGGTCAGGCCCCCGCCGCCATTGTCCGCAATTACGATCTTCCGGGGGCGGTCTCTTTTGAGGTCGTGAAGGCCATTTTCGAACAGGAGGGCGCCGCATGAAGGCTTTTTATCGAGAGGGCAAGGATGGTGGCGCCGGCCTGTCAGACAGCCTGTGCTTTGCTTTGGTCAAGAGACTCCTGGCTCACAACGAGAGGCGGAGCCGCGGGGCCGAGGACGCCACGCGTATCCTGGACAGCATCGCTATCCATCGTCTCAAGGCGAAAGGCGCGTCGGGCTATTGTCTTGTGGTCAATGACCGGGCGGTCTTGGACAATGCGACGGGGCCACAATGGGACAGCCTCTTGGCCCAATGTGGTGCGGTGTCACGAGAGAGGATTCCGACAGCCTTCGAATCCAAACCCTTTTGCACCGGCGCCGAGCTTTATCGGCTGGTTAGCCCGGTTCCCAGCGATGGCGGCGAGGTGTACCATGCTATGCTGGAGGCACGGGAGGGGAGGTTCGACTCCCTGATCAATGAAGTCATGCAGTTGGAGGATGCCAGGGCGGCCGTGGTGACGCTGACATGCGGCCAGGACCGGGGCACGATGACGTGCGTGCTGGTTGAATTCAGTGAGGGGGGCTACCTCGGTGGCTCGATGGAGTCCCTTTTCCCTAGTGCTGAAGTAGTCCGCATCTCCGACAACTCCCAGCGGTTGGTATTCAGCCATCTCGGGACCACTTGCCGGTGGATGTTCAGTCCAGGCAACGAGGTGGTCTTAATGCCTCTCTTGTCTAGGGAGGATTCTGGCCAAAGCAAAGCCTTGGTTACCTTCCGAGGCGAGGATGATGCCCTGGAGCCCGTCCTCTGTTCTTGGCGGCGCGAGGATGAGTCAGGTCTGGGTTCGTTTGTGAAGATGAGACTGAACACCGCGGCGCAGCCACTGCTGCCGCGCCCGGTTACCGCCATGTTAGCCGAGGTCTCAGTCGACGTACCTGTCGTGCTCACCCGAGATGTCAGGGAAATCCACGACGACCGCCGTTTATACGTCGTCAGCGAGTCGGCCTCTGCCTTCTCTAAGGTGCTGTTGCGGATCGTCGACGCGGCCGAATTGGCCGGTAGCGGTGCGGTGTCTTTTGCCCGTTGGGTTGATCTATCATCGGGAGGCTGCATCTATGCCTTCCAGTCTCCAGTCATCCGAGAGTTTGAATCTTACCGAGATGTACGAGCTTATCGGATTGTTGAGACGCAGATGGGTGTGCAAGGCTTGGCGGTCCGCGAGGGGTTTCGTTTCATGCCGGAAATGCCCGCCGATGAGGCGTGGGTGTCTGCTGTAAGCACTGGCCTTTTCGGGGCCATTAGCGGCCGGACGAGCGGATGGGCAATCGTTGACCCCGTGGGCATGACGGACGAAGGGTTCGCTGCGGTCGAAGCCCTGATTATTCCTGAATTCACCCCCTTTGAGGGATACAGGAAGCATATCAATGTATTTGGGCCCGTGCTTAAGGCTGACCTCATCGCAGATGAGCAAGCGAAGCATGAGGCTTTGGCCGCCCGCGCGGAGTACGCCTGGAATCAGGCTACCGGCGCCGAAAGGTTCCAGGCGGAGACGCGGGCCCGCGAGTTCTTCGATTCCTTGGAGCGCGAGGCCCGTCAGCTGGACCAGACGCTTTTGGCGATGCGGCAGGAAGTCCGAACGACCATGGAGATGGCGGCCCCCCTGCACGAGCAGGCTAAGGGCAGCCGCACGGACCTGCAGTCGCTGGCCGCCGACTTTGCGGAGGGTATGCGTGCGGCCGCCGCCAAGTCGTCGAATTGGGCGGAGCTGCAGAAGCGCCTGCATGGATACGTACTGTTGCTCGAATCCGCGGTCAGGATGCTGGATAACAGCGTCCGCACGTATACGGCGACGGAACTCGAGCGCATCAAGGTCCAGAATGGTGAGATTTCCAACCGACTAGCGGCCTTAAAGCTGGCAGAAGCAGAGGTTCTTGATGCCCAAGTTCGTTCCAATCAGCTAGTGGAAAAATTGGAGTCTCAAGCCTCCCGGGTTGAGGCGGAGGTGGAGCGAAGCGAAGCGGCAATCTTCGAGAACGGCGAACGCGTCAGTGAATTCGATGCGCTGATCCAAAAGGTACGCTCGCTGGCGGCAATTGAACATGCCAAGGCGCTGGAGGCCATGAAAGTCCAGTATAGTGAGGCCCAATGCAGCATCCGCGAACAAGAAGCCCGCGAGAAGATGGATAAGTTGGCGAAGTCCTCAGCCAACCTGCAATTGCGGCTTAAACGCCTCGCCGTGGAAGCCTCGGAAATTGATGTCCGGCGCGTCGCCGTCAGGAACGAAGTCCAACAGGTACGCAGTGCAGCGGGTAGCCGGGACGGCCTTAAACTTGACTTGCAGCGCGAGCAAAAAGCATTGGATGAGATGGTCAAAGTAAGTGACCCACGGGTGACGGCCCGTCACCTCATCGTAAAAGCCAAGGCTGTCCGGGCTGAAATTGAAGAAGTAGAGGAGAGCATTCGTCTCTTGGCGGATGGAGATGCGGAGATTGCCAAACTGGAGTCAGAACTGGCGGCGCGCGTGGCGGGGTCTTCACTGGTCTCCTTGCGGGCCAATGTGCTCGGGACTCAGAGCGAGATCGAGGCCTTGGAGAAAGCGATTGGCTCCCTCGAGGATGCGCTTGCCGCCGCCTCCCGCCTCCACGCTAGTCCGGCGGAAGAGGGGCGGGCTGCGACGTGGAACGCCTTTCGTGCCGAGGCGGAGGCAAAGCTTAAGCAGGCACGCATTTCCTATCTCCGTTCGCGTAACCCGCGGGCTGTCCCCTTTGTCGAAGAAATCAACGCAGCCATCGAGGCCCTGCGCCAACTACTCAAGCCATGAGCGCTACGAACTCACTATTGGCCTCCTTAGAGGCCGCGCGCCTGCAGGTCGATGCCTTGCAGGTCTCTCTTGGTGGTTTGCGGCAGGATGCTGGGGCTTTGGCTGAACGTCGGCAGCAGTTTGTCGCTGACATGGTACGAATACGTTTATTGGCCGTCGAAATCGAGTCGACAGAGGACGCAGAGCGTGCCCGCCTTACCTTGGAGTTCGACTCGCTGGTGGCTTGCCTTAAATCTGATGCCCGCTGCTTGAGCGATGAAGTTACCTGCTTTCAGCAATCACTGATGAATCAGGCGACCTCCGCTAGGGTTATCGACTCCGTATTGCACGCTGATCTCCCGCTTTTAAAGAGCGCGGCGATCAGGATTGTGCTTTCGAGGATGGAGAATGGTCCGGCCTCCACCGCTAGTCATTTTAACCACTCATGAAGCAATACCTTGCTGCCATCGAGGGCTGGTTGCGTCGGCGCGGAATCGCGATTCCACGACTCTACCTTTTAGTAGTACTGGGGTTACTTGGAGGGCTTTTAGGTGTGATGTTTATCCCTTCCTGTCGCGAGTTTCTAGCAACGGTAATCTTGCATGACTTCTTCGCTGTCTGCGCGCTGGCTATTGTGACGCCCCTTTTTCTTTGTGATCCTGTGAGAGGCCGGTCACCTCTTTGGTCTGCGCTGCATCTCGTTTGTCTGGCGGCGGCAGGTCTACTGGCGCTTTTCTGCTTGGTCTGCTGTGACCTTCTGGCGAGGGATGACCGGGCTTTTCTCTTCCTGCTGTCGAGCGTCCTCGGCGTGCTGGTGGGTCGTTTGTACGTCGTCGACATGGCTATCGCATTTCTGGCCAGTACGCTATCGCAGTCAAGTGGCGGTCGCCGGCTTTTGCTTTCGACTTACGCGAGGATGCTAAAGGTCGATCCAGCTCGCGTCGGCCTGGCGCCGCCTTCGCTCGGCCCCCGGTTGGTGCTTTCCATCCGCGAGCGGGTGATGCGGATCCTTGGCTTACGCCGGACGCGTAGCCGCCCCCTTGAGGAGGCTTTTCGTCGTCGCGCCGACAAATGGGCGCGCCAAGTGGATGCTGATCCTGCCTTTGCGGCGCTGCAAAGGTATGCGGAGTTGGTTAAGATGGAGGTGAAGTTACATCGGGTGCTGCTGGTGGCGCAGGATATCGATGCGCAGGATGTCGTCGTGGTCTGGCCTGCGAACTTTATCGCGCGCTGGTCGGCGCTTGCTGCAGCATACCATCGCCAAGTCTTCCGCGCTCGCGGCAAACTAGATGAAACTACGCTTTTACTCGATTTTCGTTCGCAAGTACTCGAACCACTCTTGGAGTCCGCCCAGGCAGTCATGCGTATTGCCTTCCCTCAGGATGCCAGCGGGGAAAAGTACCTTAATGACGCCTTGATTGCCTTCAAGGCTAGCAGCCGAATTACAGCCAATACTTTACGCGTTGAGTTTGACCGAAACGTACTCGCCCAGCGTCGTCCGGGCGTCTCGCCCAAATCAAAGTTGGCGTTCATGCTGACTATGCAGGTGTCCGCCGAAACTATCCCCGCGGATTTCTTGGCGGTCTATGCTGCGGAAAAGTCTGGCGAAAAGGAGTGGGCGCATAGCGGCCTGCAGGAGTTGCTGCTGTCGCTATACGTCACCGTGGCCTCCCGGCAGCAGCTGGAAACGGGGGGCTTATCCGCGGCGCAAGCGGGACCGGTCATTGCGCGGCTCCTGCGCCACGCCGCTATTGCTCGTTTCACGGTACATGATTTCCCTGATGCCGGATGGGGTGGGGTCATGAATTCAGCGGCTTTACAGTGGGACAATTTCGCTAGGGGATTAAAGGCCCAGGTGCTGGCGGACTCCGAAACGTTGAAGCATGAAAGCCCTGGCGTCGGCCAGATCAGCATCGCCAACGCTTTTGCTATCTGCGTCATGCTGGCGACCGTGGTTTCGTTCAGTGTCGTGTCTCCAGCATGGCTTCCCAAGCAAAAGAGCTTCCATGATTTATTTGCTCCGCAAGCGAGGAGGCAGGTCAAGCCTAGCTCGATAGACCTTTCATCTGAGGGCGACCGCGTCGCAGTAGCGACTGCTGGCCAAGGGCTCGTGACCATCGATACGCGCAATTATTCCGTCAGGCAGTTTGGCGTCTCCCAAGGGCTCTCATCGAACAACCTTAGCGACGTGGTCGCACTTTCTGGGCAAGCCTTCGCGTTGGCTAATGAGGGGCCCTTTAGTGGCCGTGGGGTTGACTTGTTGGCGCCGAGTGGAGCTCGGCCGATCATTGGGCTTGCTCGAGAGGATCACTCCCAACTGACGTCGGAGTCTCCGCTTGGGATGGTTAATTTAGGACGCAACGCGGTATTCGTGTTCCGCAAGGGGTTATTGTACTACGATGCTACCCGTCGCGTCTTGGTCTCCATGGAAATGCCTCCAAACACGGACGAACTCTTGGGGGTCTGCGGGAGCAAAGGCGAGAAAAACGAGGCATGGTTGCTGTCAATGAGCGCCGGCAAGGGGGTTATCAGTAAGTTTAATCAAGGCCCTGATTTGGGGACGCCTACATGTAATGTAGCGCAGGCACTGGAGCCGGGTTTGAATCCGGCTAAGATCTTCCACGACGGGAAGTCCCTCTGGTGTATCGACCGAGTAGACTCCGGGGTCTATGTTTTGGAAAATATTAAGTGGAAACTGCGGGCCGGTTCTCCTGCCAAGGCGAAGGAGAACGGCGGCCTGGCGGCAGCTGACCGGATGGCGATCAGCCGCAGGTCAGCGACCGCTGCGGGGGATGTCTTATGGATGGTCAAGGCGGGTGCTGTCTTCGCACGTAGCGTCCCGGTTGACCCGTTGCAGGCTGAGCTACCTTCTCCGTGGCAAGCGGTCACCCAGGTCGAGGTTGGCTATCTTGGGGAGGTGCATGCCTTTGCCGTCGATGACGTCGGTTATTTGGTCATCCCTTATGCAGATAAGCTGCAGCTGCTTTCCTGCCGCGGTGCGGATGTGATCGCTTCGAAGTTGGTCCCAATGCCTGCGGCTGGTTTCCGGATTAGATCTATCGATGTGGGGTCGGGCGAAATCCTCATCGCTGGGGCTGATGAGAGCAAGTCGATGGTGTTTCTAATGGATTTCGCCAAACTGGTAGGCTTGAGGGAGGGCACGCCGTCTCTCGCTTGGCCATCGCCGATTCAATCTTCAGTCTTCCTGGATTCGACCTTCCGGCTCGATGATGTTGTAGGCGCCGTCAAGTTAGGGGCTCTCACTTACCATTTTGACTCCAAGGGCCGTTGGCTGAAATACGATTCCGCGCTGCATGGCTTGGTTAATTCGGGCCAGCAGGTAGTTCCTTTCTCTGAACAACCTGAATTGCTCGGAAAGATGTTGGGCCTCCGAGTCAGGAACGTCGCCCCGTCGGGCGGTGGCAGTTCCGCTCTCCTTGCTTCGAACTATGGGGTACATGAAGTTGCGCTCGATGGTCTAGGCATACGAGCTGATACAGTACGTGATCTTTATGTTGAGCCTATCTCACTCCCGTTAGCTTCGACTATTCCCATCGGCCTGAGTCAGGCTAAGACTGGACCTGAAGTTTATTTTGCGGAGGAGAAACCAACTCAGACAGATTCGGAGATACGAAAGTACGCTCATATTTGGCGTCTTGAGAATCCGTTGAATTTGGCGTCCAAGTGGGTCCGTCAATCTGTGGGCACTGAAACGCAAAGGGTATTCGCTGATACAATCGGACGTGTGCGGATTGATCAAGCGAATGGCACCTTATTCTTTGGTGCGCCAGTGGCCATTAATGATGCGAGCAAACTGATTGTTAGGGACATGCAGGATGATATTTGGAAGTTGGCTGGGGTCGAAGGCCGCTGGACTGATATTGTGAATCTTGCGGAAGGTGGTACCGCGATTAGGGAGCGCGTTTTCGGTAAGCCAGATGGAGAGGTTTTGCGTATTTCTCAGCTCCTGCCGTCCGGAGGTGTGATTTCGGAACGGTCACTTTGGGCCAACTCACCCTTAGCACCCAAAGGCAACTTATTGAATTCCTCCAGCGTTGTCCCGGTCATTGGCAGAGGCTTTGTCTTTCCGACAGACGAAGGTTTTTGGGCTTATCAGCCTACTACTCGTTCATGGTCACGCTTAATGGGACAATCTAGTGGTAAGGTAGTGAACTATCGCACACTTTCGGATGCGATTAGGCACTCTAATGGCGCATCCGTAGTAGCGTGGTGGGCGGATGACCAATTTCGACTTTACGGCGTGAGCGAAACTAAGGCTACTAGCTTCGGCAGCGTGGGGGTTCTATCGGCTGGGGTGGCCGTGGAAGATGCCTTCGTCGCCCTTAACGATGGTAACGCTTTGTTCCGTTTTAACTTATCCACGGGAGTGGCGCAGAAGTTGTTTGCACCGATTAATCCTGACGGCGGCAGCATCGCGCTAAGCGCCATAGAACAGAGTGAGTTGGGCGTTGCATTCCTGCCAGCGGGTGGCGGACAAGTATTCACCTTGGATGAGGTAGATCAGTTTAAGGCCACCAAGGGATTGGCCTTTAGTTCGATTGCTTATGTGGATGGACGCTTGGTTGGACTGGGCGGAGTCAAGGGCGACGTTCAACTCACTTCGGTCTTCTCGCAAAGCGTAATCGTAGGCACTAGCCTGCAGGGTCTTCGCTCGTTGGGGGAGTTAGCCGTGGCGTCTTCGTCCAATGGAGCCATATGGGCAGCAGGATTTTCGAGGGGCGAACTTTATGGGAAAGTTATCGGAAGCTCCCAAACTTCGGAACCCCCTTCGACGTCTGCTAAGATTATTTCGGCGGCGGCGTTTGTGGGGCAGCTCTTTGTCTCAGTCGACTCCGGCATCCATTACCGACCAGACGCACCCGCTCCTACGGATGTCCCAGGTTTTCAACGTATTGGTTGGGGAAATGTGGATTGGTTCCGCTCGGTGCCGACTCTAGGAAAGATGGCACCCGTGGGTGGGCTGGGATGCTATACCCTCAGCGAGAAGGTGGAATTTTCGCTAATTTCTGCCGAGCCCAAGGGCGGCTTTAGGATTAGTAATCGCCTAGACGTCCCGCTCCAAGGTCCGGGGGCCGGTCCGCTATCCGTCTATAAACAAGACAGCGCTGGTCGGCTTGTTCCTTACGACGATTCAGCTGGGGTCGTCTTCGGTGGAGCCACTAGCCTGACCAAACAGGCCAAGGTCCATCCCCTTGATGCTGGCTTACTGGTCTTGACGCGTGCAGCGGGTACTGGGATCTTTTACTATAATCCAGACTTGGGCGTAGAGCGCACGGTGGATGTTGTCCAGGCAGCGGATGGGCGCAGCGTTGCTTGTCCCTTTGGCCTGGATGCCGATTTTATATATGTTTCGGACGCCTTCGGCGACCTGCCCTTTCTTAGGGATGGCAAAGTCTTGGGAAGGGTCGCTAAGGGACATGCACAGGTTGAGGTACTCACGGAGTCGGCCCAAAGTCCTGTCATCCAGAGTAGTTGGCTGAAATGGATAGAGGGAGTGAAGATTATGGGTGCTTCACTGGAGGGGGGGAGTGCCCTGACGTCGGAGGAAATGCCCGCACTTTCGTTCTTAGTCGCCGCCTCTGTTTCTGGATTGCTGCCCTCGAAGGTTGACGATGGCTTTAGCGTGGTCGTTGAAGGGGTTCTGGTGGATGTCGACTTAAAGTCAGATAAATTCCGGAAAGTAGGGGCCGCTGACCTCATCCTGCCTCAGGTGGGTGGCGTGCTTGTGGCATCGCGTAGAACAGCCGATACTTGGGTCCTAGCGGACGGCACCGTGGCTTTGCCTAATTTTCTCAAAGAGCTAGGGCCCGTTCACCTAGCGGTCTCGGACAAGTATACGGCCGTGTTCGATCCGTTGGATGGAACAGGTTACCTTAAGGTAAAGGCGGTGCCGGTTTCGGGTGATAGTGGCAATAAGTCCTTTACCGCTAAGGTCGTACCGGACGTAGAATTAATTCTGGGGGGGGAGGCGACACTGAGATATGAACGTCGGGTGTTTCACGTCGCTCTTGGTCGGGCGTTCGCCTATGATTTAGATCGCGGTGAGTGGTCGCAACCGACGTTACCTACGGGCTTTGTGGCTTCGTCCATCCGGAAGCATCGTGGAGGGAAGTTCTATATCGTCGACGAGCGAACCGCCGATGCGTTCATGGTTCAGTCGAGCGGAACTCCCATCGGCGACTTGTTGAGCGCAAAGGCCTATGGGGTGTCATTGAATGGCGCACAGGTAGAGGTGCGAATCGATTCGACCGGCCGGTCCGTCCTGTATGCTGGCAGTCGGAAGCTCAAGGCAGGGATTGATGATTGGAAACGAAATGAAGTGGCCGTCTCGGCCACTGCCCTTGTCTATAGTGGCACCAAGAGTGATTGCACATTATTAGCCGAGTCCCCCGGTAGTCGGCAGGCGCTACTTTATACCCGTCGTGGAGGTGCCCTGACGCAGACGGTGATCGAACTGTTATGGCCACTAGAAAGCCTAGCAATCACAGAGACGCCAGAGGGATTTATCCTGACGGACCCCGAGGGATTTGCTCAGCATATCGGTGTTTCCGTCGAAGGAGCGGTGACGGGGTGGGTGGAGTTGGTTGAGCCTTTCTTTCTCGTCCCAGGCATCGCGCCCGATCGGGCGCCTGCGGGATGGTCGAAGGTAGCCGGAAAATTTTACCACGAATCCGGCTACGAGGAAGGGAACGTTGTTCAGTTGGGTGCTCCCCTTCGTATGCTTGAAGGCCGCTTGCTTATCCCTGTGCGGCGAGTTGCCTCGATGGGCGACGTCGAAATCGTTGATTATGTTTCGGTCGAGTGTGAATCCGGCCCAATGCTATCTTTGATTCACCCTGATTTTGCAAAACTTGGCGCGGATAATGCCATCCGTTTTGAGGGTGGGTATCTTCAGGCTGACTTCAATGGAACTAAGGTCCCGGTCTTACCTCAAAGGGTTGCCGCCGACGTCCCAGCCCCGATCGACCAGGCGCGGGGCGTGGCCATAGTCGGTACGAAGGACCTGTACCAGTTGGACGGTCAGGGCGATTTGTGGCTCCGCGACCTCGACACAGGTCGCCGCCAGTTCGTGCAGAAGGTTTCTGCTGAAGCCTTTTTCGTCTATGGTCGTAAAGGCCCGGGGGAGGCGATGGCGGTCGTCTTGGAGTCCTCCGGCAAGCGTTTCCTCGTGCAGTCAGCGACGGGAGTATCGTCGGTGACGGGTGCCGACTGGCAGTTTGCTGCTTCCGCTGATAAGTTCTCGCAGAGGATTGGAAACCTTGAGGCGACGTCTGGGCCGAAGGGGTTTGGTTTTGTCCTTTCGGGCCGTTTTCCTCTTTCCATTACAACTGAAGGTTGGCGGGTAGATGGCGCAACGGGCGCCCCAGCACTCAAGGTGACAAGGGAGGGTGCGCTTATGCTGGAGTTTTATTCTGGCGATTCTGCTTCAAAGCCAATCATGCATTTGCCTGCAAGCGGTAGTCGGAGGCTTATGCAGGCCACACTGTTCGAGCCTGCGAATTTCAGTAAGCCTCCCACGCTTAGCATGGTCCGATGCGGTGGCTATACTTTTGATTCGACCAAGGGTGACTTGGTTGTGTCGTTTAATGGTATTAGTCGTCCGCTTGCGTTCCTTCCCAGTGGCGGTATCGAGGTTGACCATTATGGTCGGACGATCGCAATCGCAGGCGCCGATTATCCCTATTTGGTTAATGTGGCTGCTTCTTCGGGTAGGGTGTTTGTGCGCACCTGGAAGCCTAGTGGGCTCGGGCCCTTACGCGAGGTCGACATGGGGCAGGTTGCGGCCAATGCTAACTTGGCCGTTTGCGTGGATGGCGATGGCTTCTTGAAATGTGGCGCGGTTTGGTATCAATTGGCGGTCGACGACGTTCGTGCGATTGCCACCAGATTGGATCGGTCGCCTGTGGCAAGTTGGGGGGAGTTCGGTAGGGAGCCGGGACGGACCTGGGCCATGGAGGGCGGTAAGGTCTTCGCTGCCGACGCAGCAAACTGGGAGGAAGTGCCCTACCGAACCAGCCCGTTGGCCTTGGCCTTTGACCAGGTATCCTCGTCCTTGAGCGATTATCGTGCGCTGCCTGGTGGCGTCGTGGTGTACAAGTCTAGTATGGCGGATGGACCTCGGCAGCGCTGGTACTCTGTCCGGATGAGCGGAGGCCTCCCCCGACGCTTTGAGGCGACCTTGCCTGAAGAGTTCCAGCCCATCGATAAACTCTCCCGCCGAGATACCCTTGGTAATGAGACCTTGTTCTCCAGAAAGAACCTTACCGGATACCTCTTGCGGATTAAGTCCTCCGAAGAGGTGACGATTCCTTTGGCAATCAGGGGAGGGGCTCGGCTACCACATTTGGGTGAATTCACCAATCCACAGACCAGAGGGAAAGACGTTTTCTTGGAAGCGGGTAAGACGGCTACGCAATCGCAACTTTATATTCGTATTCCCGGCGAGGCAGCCCCGCCGGTTATCGCCTTGGCCCTGCCGCCCTCAGGTAGTTCGGCGCCTGTGCCGCTTGGGTCTGTCTGGTGGCTTAAGGCCGACAAAATTGCCCTCGAATGGAATCCGACGAGTGGCCTGATGCTTAGCGTTCGTCAGGCGGATGGAAGTATGGCGCGGGCGCTTCTAGGAAACTATTTCGGTGGAGAAGCATTGGAAGTTGATCGCCCTTCGCGTGTCATCCTGCGGAAGGTTAGAGCGGAGTCTTTTGCGTTTTCCACCAAGCTGGCTCCCGAGGTCGAAATAGTCCTGCCAGCAGTTGGCTGCGAGTCTTTGGCCAACGTGCTATCAGTCAGGAACCTCTTGCCAAGTTTGCTCCCTAGCGATGTCTTCGCCGTTACGGTTCCTTTTTCCCCTCGTGAGATGAAGCCTGTCAACCTCACTACAGGCGGTCTGCTCTTGGACGAGTTTAGTTACGAGCTCGTCGCAGGCCCTGGCATCCTCGTCCGTCCTGGCTTGGAGCTACCCTTGCATAAGGTGAGTCAACTCGATGGGTGGACCATGCCCCAAGGAGACGTCGTGTCTGCGCTTCGACTCAGGGATGGCACTCTTATACTCCAGTCTAAGGGTGGCAGTTGGCTTTCCTGTTATTCCGCCGCGGGGCAAATCCTCGCTGGTGCCTTCATCGATACGCAGGCCGACGCTCGGTTGTGTTGGGGTGGCCTGGAGCGATCAGTTCCGGCATTAGGGTCGTCCTCCGGGGCGATTGCCTTGTCGGTTCCTGACCTCGTCGGTGGTGTCCCGGTTGCCACCGAGGCCGCCGTCGCAGTGGATGGTGGATTGGAAGTGAATCGCCGACCGGGAAAGCCCTGCATGTTCGACCTAGGCGGAATCACAATCGACCCCGCCCGCTATCCCTCGGTCGATATCTCGGACGTTTCGCTGGCTGGAGATGTGGTTGCGTTACAGGATTCATATGGTTTGAGAAATCTGGTGGCAGGTGCTTATAGCAAGGTAACCCCGGGTACGCTGGTGCGTCGTTCGCTTGGGGCCGCCGCTCCTCCGGAAGCGTTGGTCGTGGAGGCGCTCTGCGGAGCCTGGAGTGTGGTCCGTAAGGAAGGGAAGTATGATGTCCGAATCGGCCAGCGGTCTTTACTCGACCCCCAAGGTGTTCCGTTCGTCGATGCCATTTCGGACATTGATGGGCTTAATGATTATCTGATGTTCGCCCATGGGGAGCGCGTAGTTCTTACGCAGTCCTCCGCGGTTATCGCGACGATTCCATGGGGAACCGGGGAAGGGAAAGTCTCTCGTACAATGGCCCGCCCCCCTAGGCTGGTTATCTCCAGCCGCACCGAACGCCGCATGATTGATTACGGCCAGGAAACGGACGTGATGTTTGATGTGAACGCGAGGGCCCTCTGGTCACAGGAAGCCTGTCGTAAGCCCTTGGGCTACTTACCTGCGGTCAATGCCGAATTCTGTTTAAATGAACAAAGAGCATTCGAGATGCGTATCGTCTTAGATAAGGTTCATTTAGGGCCACCCCTGATGAGCTACGTTGGAAAGGGCATCTTCTCTGGTAGCCAGCTGGCTTCCGATCGGGTGGTTGCGCTGACTTCGCGGGATGGCGTGCTCTTTGGCGCGCATGCACTGCCACAAGGCGAGGACTTGGTCTGGCAGGAGAGGCTAACTCTTGGGGCGGGGCGCTTGGAAAGCCCGTTACGTCCTCGTAGTGGTCCTAATCAAAGCGTCGAGGTGCCGGCTTCACTGCTTCACCCTTGGAGCGAACGAAGGGTCTGGCGCGTCGACACGGAGGGTGTGCGGTGGGACGAGACTGCCCCCCGCTGGGGTTATTGACATGGAGTTTTTTCATTATAGATAAAATCACTATGTATATCCCAGATAGCAGTATGGCCCAAAAAGCCCTCGTAGGGCTGGAGCCAGCCCGCCGTGAACTAACGGAACACTTCGCTAACCGCATTGGTTTGCTGCCTCCCGAAATCCTGAATGACGAGAAGCGCATCAAGCATGAGATGCTTCTTGAACTGCAGGGCCGGTTTTCTCCAGAAGAAGCTGCCCGGATTTCCTTCACCTACGCCGATGTCATCATTTCGATCGCCCTTTCGGTGGTGCGCGACCGTCATGAAGCTGTGCGGAAGTCCCAGCGCTTATCTTTAATCTTAAATATCGTGGTTGGCGTTTTGGTTTCCGTAGCCATAATCGCTCTGTATATGCTCCTCACTCAGGACCCAGTTAAGCCTGTGCGCCCCGCTGAGAAGGCTGAGGCGAAGGCACTCCCCCCTGCGCGTTAGATTGGGGCGTAGGGTCGTGGTCCATCCCTTCTCTGAAGTATATTAGTATTATTTAAAATAATTGTTGTCTGACGATGGGCCTCACGGGAACATGCTTCCCATGCGCTCATTCTTGCTCTTGGCTGCTCTCTTGGTCACCCTTGGTCTCTACGCTTCCGCTGACGTCCGCGGCGATTCGTGCGGACAGCATGACGTCCACGCCTACATGCCTTCCAAATGCCCGTTCGTGGGCGTCAACACCGGGTTGCGCTGCATGGGTATTCCGATGCCTAATGGGTATGCGGTAGCGGGTGAGAAGTACAAGTGTAGCAATGGCCATCAGTGGGTTGTCAGTCGCTGAGCCGCACCCACGCCTCATTTCCGCTCGACGATGAGTGCCGACCAAAGAGGCTATTATCGCATCCTCCGTATTTCTACGTCGGCTACTCCTGAACAGATTAAACAGGCGTATCGGGCGTTGGCTAAAGCACTGCATCCCGACCTGAACCGCGGTCAGGATACTACTCAGGCTTTCCAGACGGTCAATGAAGCTTACAGCGTCTTGTCTGACCCACAGCAACGCGCGGCTTATGATCAGACCGGCACGCCGCAGGCGAAGCCGTCGTCGGGCTCTTCTGCCAGTAGTCGTTCGACCCCGCCGTCGAACTATCAGGTCGAGCCTTATACGTGCGTTGATTGCGGGTGCGTGTCCCCAAAGTTGCGCCATATTATGTATACTCAGGTAATCAGTTACTTAATCGGCTCGTATAAGACGAATATCTGGGGCGTTTTCTGTGAGGAGTGTGCCTCAAAGCGCCTAACAAAGGCTTCGCTCGTGACAGGTGCCTTCGGTTGGATGAGCGTGCCTGGCTTATTTTATTCTGCCCATGCGCTAGGTCGAAACCTCACAGGCGGGCAGCAGCAGAACCTCATCAACCTCGAGATCTGCACGCGTCAGGCGGTCTACTATTTCACGCGCGGTGAAAGGGCTAATGCCCGGATCGCTGCCATCGATGCCCAAGCTTTTGCCGGCGGAGTTAACGAGGGCTGGTGGAACGACGACGAGAAGCGCCGCGCCCGTGAACTGATTCCGATCATCAAAGAAGTGCTTTCGAAGGTTTGAGTGAGAATTTAATGGGTAATTGGAGAATGGGCGTTGGTTTCTTGAGCATCGCCCGACGGAACCTCGATCAAGGATGATAACTGTCAGTATTATTAACTGTTGACAGTTTGGTGTCTTGGTTATTGGGTTTAGGGAAATCGGCCTTAATGGCCACAAAACACTATGAATGCATCTAAGAACATACGTCCCGACTTACTGAAGTTTGAGGGAGATCTCGCCCCGGTCAATGAGGTGGTGGGCTTGCTGCGCGCTGCCGGGGGGCGTCCGTTCTTCATGGGCGGGTGCGTCCGCGATGCCTTGCTGGGCGCCGATTCCAAGGACTTCGACATCGAGGTCTTTGACCTGAGCGTGGCCCAAATCCAGGCGGCGCTGTCGGCCCGTTTTGAGATCATCTCGGTGGGGGCTTCCTTTGGCGTGATCAA
>Ga0209107_10000735_pt1 | contig 18741 bp, 20 predicted proteins | sample LakErihyJuly2011_2_FD_187460 | JGI IMG/M metagenome (GOLD analysis project Ga0209107, IMG submission 187460) | Freshwater microbial communities from dead zone in Lake Erie, Canada - CCB hypolimnion July 2011 (SPAdes) (version 2) | ecosystem: Environmental > Aquatic > Freshwater > Lentic >... | reverse complement strand
CGGTGCGTGTACTCCCTGTCCTCTTTCTTTTCTGAGTCGGTTCTACTCGAGACGACGAGATGGTCATTGTCCATCTTGACGTCGAGAGACTCCCGTGTATATCCTGCTAAAGCAAATTCCATGAAGTAGGTGTAGGGGCTTCCGTCTAGCTCTCGGTACACGTTATACTTCGGGAAAGTAGCCGGGGATTTAGGCAGGTCGAGCATGCTCATTGCCATATTAAGCAGATCTTGCTCCCGCTTCATAGAGGCCTCTGAGGAGAATCTCTTGTACATTGACGGAGTTGGGGAAAATAAATGGATCATTGAAGTTTACCTTGGATAAGCGTAAGTAGGGTGCAGGTCCGAATTGGCTCCTTCCCTACTTATATTATAATCCAAGATCGAGCTGGATGGAGGTCGGGGCTCCCAACTTCTGGGGTAGTAATCTCCCCACCGTGGCCTCTCTGGAGAACAGATCCATCATCTCACGGCGCGTAAGCCCGCAGTACGCAGCGGCCTGGGGGACATTCCACCTCGCCTTGTAGAGCATATCCAGGGAACGATCGAGCTTCTCCCGGTCCGTCATTTAGCCGCGATGATGCCCCAACCGGTGCCCATTCCTTCCACCATCCACCGCTTGTTAAAGTTAGCGTAAGAGTATCTCATACTCGCGCCATTAGTGGAGCCGTAGTACCCGCCGTTGACCACGTCCAGCTCACCGTAGGGGTCGTGGATGATGTACTGGCCAGCCGCTTTATCGTAGCCAATAATGCACACCCAGTGCCCTCCGCCCTTAGGAGCGGATACGTGCCCGTGGTGGAGAATACCAACGGGAACCGGAATGCCCTTATTGATCTGGGACTCGATATCCGACTGAAAGAGATTCTGGCGGAAAGTGGCGTTTACTTTGAGATCCCTTAGGGCTTTGATCTGGGCGCCTGAGTCGGTTGTGTCTCCGTGCCTGAACACGTAGTTCCTCATGTAGTAGTCGTCTTCCTGCTCCGACACCTGGATGGCGTTAGGGTTGACGTAGTCGGCCATCATAGCGCACGAGCTGGAGAAGCACATCCTGTGAGCATGAGTAGTGGCGCTATCGCGCTGGGGGAAGTACTTGACTTTGAGCACCTTGCCCTGGAAGTCGTTGCCCTCCGCAGCGTTGACTCCACCCACCTCCCAGTGGGAGTTGTAGATGTACCACACACCGCCGCCGTAGTCCAGAGTGACTTTGGAGTGGGTGCCCTCGTCGACCACCTGGACGACTTGGTAACCCTTGCCCTTGGCCACTTCCTTCTTCTGGTTGAAGGAGAGCTGGTAGGATTGGAGAGGCTCCTTTTTCAGTATGGTGGACTGGAGCGCGATGATCTGCTGCTTTTCTATCTTGTTCTTTGCGGCCCCTTTGGACCATAGTGCGCCTTCGGCTACTCTTCTGCGCTTCAGGCCTTCCTCTACATTGGAGCCTGGATTGCGGTAGAGGAGGAGCGCCTCGTCCACTAGATCCCATTCCTTATTGCGAAGTCTGCGGGAGATAGTCTCGAAGCCTTCGGAGCCGTAGAAGTGCGCTCCTAGGTTGTAGGCGAAGCTAAGCAGTGCGCCCACCTGCTCCTCTGACATCTCCGTGAAGTACGGGATCTTGGAGAGGGGTGGAAGGAACGCCGTTAAAACCTGGTGGTTTAGGAGGTCGTCGGCTTCGGCCTGGGTGATGGTCTCGCCGAGCTCGAATGGCTTTCCGTCCTTCTTACGAGTGCTTCCCCACCCGATGGTGTATGGCCGGCCTTTTGTAAGCGGGTCGGGGTACGCTTCTAGGTGGCAACCTTCGAAACGCTTGATCAGGTCAATGCCTGCTTTTGGTGGTGTGGTAATCATTCTTCGTCCTCGTCGCCGAATCCTGGTGGGTAATTTTCTGCCTCGAATCTGACTCCGAGGATCTGGTCCGTGCTGTCGATCTCCTCAACCTCAGGGTGGTTAGGGGAGGACTTCATCAGCTCTCTGATCTTCTCTGGTATGGTGTCCTTGCTCGTGTCGGATAGCTGGGCGATGGCCGCCATGGAGGACGAGCGGGCGCCAGTGATAGAGCTAAATTTGCTGAGTAGTAATTTTTTCTGCTCGATGTCGAGGGTTTTTTCCTGGCGGTCGAGGTCCCACTTGGCCATGGTGTTGCCAAGCGCGGCGAGCCAGGATAGGAGTCCCAGTCCCCATGTCGAGAATAGGAGCGAGTAGAGAACAACTGTAGTCATGGGAACTCCCGCTCTCGGGATAGGTGTTACTATACCTACTTTAAACCACAAGGGCTAATCTGTCAACCCCCCCCCCGTGTGGGAGAGTTACACGGACTTCGCTCCGCGGCATCTCCACTTCTTACGTGAGAGGCACATCGGAGTATTCCTGTCCGGCCCGGAGCAGTCCATGCCCTCCGACTTCATATCACCTTCGCTCCGGGCGCAGTACGAGTCGCCTCTGGGGGTACCTGGAGCAATTTTATAGCCCTTGGCGCCATAGCGAACTTTGCGAGTGTTGCCCGTCTTGCGGTCCTTGTAGGTGTGTGTGTACTTCTTGCCATCGTCGGCGTACTTGATCTCGCCCGTAGTTACGGGGTCGCCCGTGGAGATGGTGTTCCAGTACTCGTACTCGTTGTCGGACATGTCCGCGTTGTCGTCGGGATTCATCTCCGCGTCTAGCATCGCGGACTTATCATGCTGACCCTCGCGGTGGGCCTTCTTATCGTATGAAGATGAAACTTCACCGAATGACGGGACTACAGTCCAGCCGTCGGGTATCTCAATTATACTTTTTAACAGTTCGTCCAAGTTTCCACCCCTCCTCAAGGTTTTTCAGGTTTTTTACTAATTTACTTTCAATTCCATCTGTTATCCATTTCATACCTATTGTTGCCTTTGGATTTAAGTTCTTACGGCCATCATAGTAAGAGCCTAATTTCCAACCTGGACCAGGACAATTAATTGACCTTTTTGTTTCTCCATCTTTTATCCATTGTTTACATCCTTCAGTAGGATGCTTACCCCCAAAAGCGTTAACTCTGCCAAAATTAAAACCCTCAGGTATCGCTTCGGCATCTCTTATTTGAATATTTTTTCTCCCGTTTGTTATCCATTTAAACGTTCCCCAGCAATCTTTAATTGGAGGAATTGCTAGATTTCTGCATTTAGGATTGGAAACAAATTTGATAATTAGAGACCTTTCTCTGCGTTTTAGTTCTTCTAGAGAACCAGCAAACGCTATTATTCTTTTCTCCGCAGGAAAGAAAGTCTTATCTTTAGATGATCCCATGTATGAATCTTTAGATAAATTGGATCCTTTATAGGACCTTCTTCCTATGTAAAAGTCTTTCTCTCTGTTAAAGAGCAAATAAAGGTAGTGAATCATTCTTTATGAGTTCTATTGCTTACACTCCATCCGTTTGGAACCACTATTTCAGAATAGTCCGGTTCTTCCATTTTAATGCAGTTGGGAACGGGTTTACCGCCTTTGCCCTTCTTCATCCCTACCATCTCGTAGTCATCCCAACACGGATCGGAATCCTCACCGGCCTCGGTAGTAGCGCCCTTGATGGCCTTGTCTCTGGCCATCTTCCAGTCCTCGGAGTCTATGTCCCCGTCCTTGTCATGGTCTTTCTTCTCGCCCATGTCCTCGGCCTCCTCGTCCTCACCCGGGTGGGAGAGGTGCCCGGCCACCGCGCTGAGGTAGTCCTGGGCTTTGGTGATCTTGGCTTGCACCCACTCAGGCAGGTCGGTCATCTCGGAGACCATGCCATCGATCTTGTTGGCCATCTCGACGATGGACCGGATGTCACCCTGGGCCATCTGGCCCTCCTCGGGCTCCGCGTTATCCGAGGTGTTCTTAGATTTTCCGGCTTTGTCCAGAGCGATGGCGATCGCCTGCTTCTGTGGTTTGCCGGAGTCCATCTCTGTTTTGATGTTACTGGAGACGGTCTTGTCGCTCGATCCTGATTTTAGTGGCATGGGATTAGTTACTGTATTGGTTGGCCGGATGCCATTCTCCATCCGTCGGGAATCATGGGGCCTTGCTGTTCGCAGTTGTCCGAGGCTTCCTCTTTCTGTTTGGATTGGGTCTGCTTCTCGCCTTTGAGCGTCTCCGCTTTGGCTTTGCGTTTGCCGGCTTTAGCATAGGCTATGGCCGCGGCTTGGGCGGGTGTGTAGTCGGTACGAGCCGGATCCATGTAAGGTGGGTCATATCCAGCGTCTCCATCAAGGAGGGCCTTGATATTGCTCTGGATCACTTTGTCCGAAGAACCCTCACGGAGAGCCATACCACACCACCCTATTCCTTTGCTTTAAACTCTTCTGGAGCGGATGCCTCCTGCTCGTGTATCCATGTCTTGAGATCCGCGACGTAAGCCCTCAGCAGGCTTGCCTGGCGCAGGTGCCACTCATCCCCGGTGCGGAAGTATAGTTGGATGTGATTGTCTATGGCCTTGAGATTATTGTGGATCGGGACGTTCCACGGACTCCGGATAGGAGTATCCCACTCACGTGGCATGTTACTCTCCCTCCCTCTATTTGATCGGAGGTTTCTTCACGGCCCAACCCTGAGGCACGGAGATCTTAAGCCCCTGCTCTTCACTTTCGAAGATCGGAGGAGTCTCCTCCATCTCGACGTTCTTGTCTTTGCCTTTGGGGTCCTTCTTGACGCCGACGAGGCCTTCACCCCCCGCGCGTGCCTGATCCAGATTCATCATTTTACTAGGTATTAAGTAATTGTTCTTCCGTAAGAACCGTATGGTATAACATCCAGCCTTTGTGATGTTCTAATGCTCCTTTAATCACTTTTGAAAGCATATTATGGTGGTACTTTTTTCCTTCCGTTGATGTAATTGAGCAGAGCTTTCTATTGCTTACGTTTAAAAATACTCCGTGGTTTGGATGAATCCAATGCCTTTGAGCTCCCCTCGTTTTTCTTTTGCTAAATAGCAATCTCCAGCCCTTATGCTCGCTTCTGTTTCCTAAAGCTACGCTAGAGAGATGCGCCTGAGACAGCTTTTGTTCTGGGAATTTTTTAATTAGGTCTGTAACGGAAAGATCTGTTTGTCTACCGAACCCGGCATGTATCCAGTCTCTGGATCTATATTTGTTATTGCTTTTTCCCATGGCTTTGTAAGAAAAAGATGAGGAAGACTGCTTGGCTTTATTTGCAAAATGTGGATTTATGTCAATCTTATAAAAGTTGTGCAATATAATCTCGGCTTCAACGGCCTCTTTTTCCGTACTAAAGGTGCATAGAATCTCTTTTTTCGTTGGTTTAAAAGTCCTATCTTTAAAGGATCCAAAGTACAGAACGTCTTCTTCTGGACTACACGCACAGGATCTTTTTCCTATATACCCTCGCCCCCACTCTTCATAGGAGTAATATACGTAATGATATATTTTTGCCACTATAGTCCTAGCATTTCATCAAGGATTTTGTCCTCTATGATGCGCCCCGAGTTAATTTCCGCCAGCGCGTCCCGCTTCTCTTCAGCATGGCAGACTTTTGCTATCTCTTGAAGCAAACTAAGAACACTAGCTCTCTCCCACTCAGGCACCTGCCCTTCGTTGCTCAGCTCCTCGAACTTCTGCAGGATCTCGACCAGGATGATGTGCGACAGCTCGCGGATCGTGATCCAGTTATCGCGGACCTCCTCTGTCTCCACCTCCTCCTGGAGCTGGTTGGAGGATTTCACTAACGAGATGAGAGTCTTGCCAACGTGGGCAATGGACTTAGGGCCGATCTTCTCCAGGTCGATGTTTTGGAGCTGGGTGATAATCATCTGCTGGGCGTCAGCGCCGAAGTCAGCGAAGTTCTTGTGGATTTTTGTTCTTGACATTATGTCTTATATGGAGAAGGAGTAACGGACCATCGCCTGTTCACTACCTTCAACCGAATAAACCACAATTATGTACGCCGAACCGTCCTCGCGGAGAGACACTCTCACCTCGAGCTCCTGGACTACGGGCAGGGAGCTCAGTAGCTGGGATTTGATGGACTGAGCGAGTGTGTACTCGTCGATGGTCTCGAACATCATCTCCTGGATGCCGAAGAACGGCCTGTAGACCCTTTCTCCTATACGTGTGTCCAGGATCTCCAGGATCTGCTCGCCGATGCGGTCGTAGTTCGCTGAGAGCTTGAGCCCTCCCTTCCCATCCAGCTCGAGGGGGTACTTGAGCCCACGCATGGTGGATTGGGTGATCGTGGCGGGAGGAGTGCCGGAGTCGAAAAGTACCTGAGGGTTGCGCCTCTCGGTCTGGGTCAGCTCGTAACGGTCGGAGTTGATGCGATCGCGCAGCGCGAACTGATTCTTGATGGCTTTTAGCTCGGTGGTGTCGATGCGCGATGTGATCTGCGGAAATTGCTGTGTCATGCCATTGATCCTCTAGATACTGTGCCTTGGGTGGCAGAGGCCCAGGCCTCTTCGACGATGCGCAGGACGGGAGCGCGAAGTGCTTCGACGTCCCCTGCTCCCATGTTGCCGTTGACTTGGATGGTGATGTTGAAATTCGCAGAGACGGGGGATGCGGATCCGCCAGAACGCATTGCCATTAGGTCTCTATTACTTGAGATGGAGCCTGTAGCGCCTGGAGTGAATATCTCGGGGCCTCTTTCGCCGACAATGTATGATGTTCCCCTTATAACTGTGCCACCGGCCTCTTTCATTCCTATAGCGCCTAGTATCCAATTTTTTAATCCGCCGAGAGGTCCTTCGTCTTTTGTTTCTCGGCTCAAGCCAGCGGCTTCGGCTCCTGCTCTTATCAGAGCTCTACCAGGCAAGAAGGTGTCTAAGAGCACGTTCTTCCAGTCGATAGAGCCAGCAAAACTCTTTATCCCGTCAAACGTTTTCATGACGTTGGATACGAGCCCGTCCCACAGTTTCTTTGTATTATTACCTATGTTCGTAGCAAACTGGGACAAGGACTTGACGATGGCGTCTCTGACACCTTTGTCCATAAGAGCGACACCCCCCCCAATAACCCCGCCGATAGCCGCGCCCCAAGGCCCAAAGCCAGCCCCCATGAGAGCTCCCTCAGCGGCACCCATCCCCACTCTTCCGTAAGCCTCACCGGCGCCGACTTGGGGTTGGCCGGTGGACGGGTCTAGTTCGGAGGCTTGGGCACTACCTCCACCGAATATAGCAGCGCCAGCCAATCCTATGCCCCCGGCAATAAGAGCTGCTTTGCCAAATCCTCTGAACCTTCGGCCCATCAGAGCCCTTCTTCCACCAGAACCATACCTACTGTTGAATCTTTCACGCGTGCTTCTACCACGTGCGTCAGAAGGCGCTTCAGGAAAGTCAAAGTCATCGCCATCGACGGGGTAACCAGCAGCGTCAAAGCCTGAACTGGTTACGTCGGTGTATATATTACGCCCAAACTCCGCGATTCCGCTTCCAAACCTGCCAATTCTCGCTCTCTTTCCCGTAGTTCCACGGAATCCTCTTGTAGGAGCGTCCAGGTCTGGACCACCGCCTCTTGACCTTCTTCTCCTAGGACCACCGTCTACGGGTGAACTTGGTCCACCGTAATCGATGTCGGTGGCGCCTCCTCCGGCAAGGATACGAATTATAGCATCCATTCTTGCAATGACTTGACCCTGAAAGGCTGCTCTTCCAGTCATAGGGTTCAGATCAGGGTCTGCGTTACTCCCACCACCACCAAGTAGCCTATTAACAAACCCACCGACCCCGCCACCACCTCTTCCCAGGGCCTGAATTGGCCTGAGAATAGACTCGAGTGCTCCGCGAATCCTCCTAACAAACAGCACACCAAGAGCAGCCATCGCGGCTCCGCCCAGCACCGCTCCGGCACCCTGGTTTCCTCCGAACAGCCCTGTGAAGAATTTGCTGAGGCCCTCGTAGAGGACTTTTACCGCCCCACCAAGAACCGCTAAGCCTTTACCACTAAAGACAACAAGAATGGCTTCCTTAATCGCCGTGCCCAGAGTCTGGGCCACCTCCCCCACCAGTATGGTGAAGGTGTTAAGGAACTTGGTGCCCTGCTCTTCTACGTTAGCCTCGCGAATGCTCTTGCCTACGTTCTCTATGAATTCGCGTATCTGCTTCCCAATGCCCTTGATGGAAGCGTCGATGTCTATGGGATTGCTAAATGTCTCTGTTACTGAGCTGTATAAGGACGTGGCAAAATCCTTGACCGTATTAAAAACTTCCTGGAGTTTTTTGACTATGCCCTGGACCTCGGGGCTCTGGATGAAGGCATTGAGTCTGTCGAACTGGCGGGTGACGAACCTGATGCCGATTATGATCGCTTTGAGCGGGTCCTCGATCCCGAAGATCTTTCCGATCTGCTTGAAGAAGTTGACGAATAGCCCCTGACGACCAAACACCGACTCCACCAGCACTCCAGTCTCTTTGAATACGGTGGTCTTGTCGCCTATCGACATCGTTACTTCTCGTAACGCCCCAAACACCCCGGCTTTTGGATCGAATAGGTAGGTGCTCAGGTCCTCTATGGTGGCGCGGAAGCCGTAAGCCTGCTTCGCCATCTCATTGAGAGTTTTTGTGAACTTCGGGTCATTAACCAGCCTGTTAACAGCCTGAGATCTCTGCTCCGCGTTAGTTATGGTGTCTATGGTGCCAGTCTTGCGCATCAGCTCGTTGCCTACAGCAACCTGCATTGCGTCCCCGGACCTCAGCATCTCCCCGGCGTTTATCTCACCGGCTAGGAACTTCTTCATGACTCCACCGAAGTCGGCTCCTAAACCCGATCTTCTGAAGTCTCTCTGTACGTCTAGGATTCCAGTGGCAATAGACTTCCTCACGTCCTCAGAGAGGTTGGTGGAGATGAACGACGTGGCGGATAGGGCCTTCTTGATGTCCTCGGAGGTTCCGCCGGCCTTCACAGCGATCTGGCTAAACGCTGCGCTGAACTGCTCCGTTATAGCCTTGGAGGCTTCTGGCCCTACGCTCTTAAATACGTCCAGTATCGCAGCAGCTTGGTTCTCCGCGGCTTTGAGCGACATACCCGCCTGTAGCCCCTGCTCCCCTATCGCCTTTTGGAACTCGCGGTTGATCTGCCCGAGAGCGCTGCGAACAACATCGAGCTTAAGCCCGCTGACGAGGAACTTATTATCGAGCTGGGAACTAAATCTCTTAAAGTCGTTAAGAGCGCGTTCCGTATTCGCTCTTATATCTAGGACTACTGATGATACTGCCATGGGTTATATAGCCTCGTACTTTCCACGGCCATTGCATCTGAGCACCTTGCCAGAGCAGGGATTCTTAGGACTGAAATTTCCCGCTCCTATATTGCAGGATCTTCCCACGGTTATTCCGCTGCAGAGAGCCTGCTTACTATTCGCGTTTTGAGCCCCTATTTGAGCAGCTTTGCCGTCAGCAATTATTTTTTTGCAATCTCCGTTCCATACGTTTAACATTGCCTCTCTGCTTTTTGAAGCTGCAGTGGTTATAAGGTCTATCTGTTTATCAAACATCGCCCCAGCTTGCCTCATACTTCTCAACGAGTTTTCTGTAGACGCCGGTGTGTATTGCTGAGGAACTCTTCGAGTAAAATTAGTCCCTACTGAGCTACTTGCCTGGGAGTACGCATTTTTATATTTCGATAAAACCTGATCTCCTAAAACTACGCCATTTTGTCTATTGAAATTTGCCTTAGCAGAAGGTCCTTCTCTATACATTATGGAGACAAAAACTTCGGCTAATTCGAACGCTTTTTGGCAGGTTCTGTAAGCGCTCCCTCCGGTTGTAGGGTCCTGCTTTTGTGGAGGCTTCTGGTCAGGAGCACCACCACCTCCTGGGGCGGCCGGGGCTCCTCCTGGTCCTGCAGCGCCGGCAGCTCCGGACGCTCCAGCAGCTCCGGGCACCGGATTAGTCGCCAACTGCAGGCGGCCGGGTCTTGCCACGTCCACAAACCCATCATTAATCGTCCACTCGGGCACCTGCTCCAGGGTAAATGACACCTCGGCGTTGACCACTTCCCCCTCGTCCCACATCTTCTCCTTGATATTAATGTTCTTTATCACACACGGACCGAACACCCTCTTCCCCCACACGAACTCCAGCACGTGGGGGCCATGCTGACCGTCTCCGTCCCGGGCCATGAAGAGCTCGATGAGTCCCTGCTCCAGCACCTCGACTTTTCGCCCAAATACGTACCCGTTGAGCAGCACCGAGTTGAATTTGAGCTGGGCGTTCTTGTTGTGGCTCCAGTGCAGGGGCTGGCCGGAGTTGCCCTTATCGCTAACTCCCCACACCTCCGCGTTCTTGAACTCGGGACCCAGCTCCAGCTCCAGCTCCGAGGGGTTGAATAGGAACTGCCACATCATCTCGCCGACAGGCGCGGAGGAAGCGCCGCTCCCACCACCTGCGGCTTGTCCGGAGTACTCTGGTTTTCCCTGCGGAAGGCCGATCAGTGCTTTGCCGACATTGGCCGCTGTGTTCAAAAACCCGTTAGGATTGGCTGACTTAACCGCGCCCATAGAAGCCTGCGTAGGCGCCTTGGTAGGAGATGCCGGAGGTGCGGCAGCGACCGTCGCGCTGGGAGTTGCCGAAGATGTCGGAGTCTGAGCCGACACCGCTTCCTGCCTTGCCTCGCTCAGTAGTCTTTCCGCGATCTGGATTCTTGACTCGGCAGTCTCTATCGGGTTATCCACTTCCCCCTCGTAGGGATCGAAGCCGTATTCGCCTGTCGCTGGGTTGAAATTATTAGCAATATTATCACGGTTTCCTATCGCGGCTTCCAAGGCATCTTCGAGATCCTCCAGCGAATCGGAGCCCGGGGGCTGAACAGGAGCAACGCTCGCCGCTGATTGCTGAGCCGATCCCCCTCTCTTCCACAGACGGATATACGCTACGTTCCCGCGTAACGAGAAGTCTCCCAATCCTCCCTGGAACTCTACTTTGTCGAGAGCCGAGTATACATCTATATTTCCCCCCAGAAAGCTGCGTGGCCCACCAATACCCGAAGTCGCGGACTTACCCTGGGTTTCCTGAGGCTGCGGCGTATTAGCAGCAGCGGAAGCCCTAGCGTTATTCTCCTGTATGAGGTCCGCTCTTCCGGGCATCGGATGGGCACAGTGGCATTATACTAAGTCTTTAAACCTGAACTCGTTATTGGTACTTCCAGATGTAGGGGCGAGTTGATGGGGGAGCGGGTGGTTTAGATGGAGCAGAAGTGTTTCCCTGTTCAGTATTGGTCACCGCCGTTGCAGGATCGGCATTAGGCACTGCTTTTGTTTTATTTCCAGCCTGATCGAGACCTTCTGCAGGTTTTAATGTAGAGTCAGATGATGATCCCGAAGGTGCCCAGTCATTTAATTTGTCTGTGGGGCTATCAGCGTATCCAGTACTTGGATTGATGCCTCCAGAACTTGTTGTGGTGCTCGACGAACTTGAGGATCCTCCTCCTAGAGTTCCACCAGGGCCAAATATCTGATCGTTATCGGAACTAACTGGAGTTGCCAGTCCTCTGGAAGTAGGAACTACAGGACCACTGTCCCACAACCAATCACTACTACCACCAGCGCTAACAGTGGTTACATTCCGCTTATTACTTGAAGATCCTAGATGCTCGCACCCGGACGTCCAGTTATTTAAAGCATCGCCAGGTGAAGAACACTTATCCATATTAGAATTTAAACCGGGTCGTCTGCGTGGTTGCTGCTCCACTCGATGGCGTTCATGACAACGCTCTTCGCATCCCAGTCCCAATTCGCGAAGTGAGGGTTCTTGTCAATGCTCTCGATCATCCACTGGTACACGGCACTCCCCACCACCTCTGGCATCCGCGACAACCTACTAGCGCTGCGCCACACGCACTCGTACCTGGATCCTTTGGTACCGTCGAAGTTCTCCACGTCCTTCAGGATCCCTAGAACCTTGCGTTTCACGTAGGATCGCTTGGAGGCGGTTAGGGAGCCGAGGATGGAGCGCTGGACCTTAGCATCCCCCCACTCGGTGGAGTCCGGCTTGGAGACATTCCGCTCCCCTTTCACGAGGAACTTCTCCGCGTCGACGGATTTGGCGATCCTCTCAAGCGTGGCAACCTCCACCACTGAGTCGGAACTCACGGTGACGATGGAATCGGCACGTGAGCCGAAGTAGAGCCTAGCAACATCAATACACTGCCTATCCGCCCCCTCGAACGCGTGGGCGAGCGCCGTGGAGTAGAGCCTGGCGGTATCGAAGTCGGTGATCTCCTTCTCCACGAAGAGGATGGCCCGAAGCTTCGGATGTTCGGGAACACTGGAGAATGAGTGGTGGATTACGTTGAACTCCAGCCCCAGCGTCTTTCCGTGCGCCACCACCTCCTCCACACTATCCCCGTTGTCGAAGTCGAGGGCAAACACCTGGCAACTCTTGAAGAGCGCCTCGACACGGCGCGGTCGCTTCCACTGCGGGCACTCATTGAACACAAAGGGGCTCCATGTCTGGCCACGTGTGATCGCCCTAGCCAACGACTTAGGGGTTACGTTGTCGATCTCGGAGCCGAGACGGGCTCCAATGACTCGGACCTCGGACCGCGGATTGCCAAATTTATCAACTTGGTCCCTGTACTGAAGCTTGACGGAGGGTTTGTGGTCCCACTGCTCGTGGTCGAGAGAGATAAGAACGGATGATTTCATTGGTTTATTATAGGATGAGGAGGTAGCCCCCCATCACACTTTTTGATAAATTGTAACTGTGACAATGTGTGAGGTGCTAAATTTTATATTTTTTATACCATTAAGTTGCTAAGTACAAAGTCCAAATTCATATTTGTAGATTTTTTCTTTTTGATATTGACTAAGGGTTTGCTTAATAAGTTATCAAACTTTTCATCAAAGTACTCAAATAGTCCTTCTACCTGTCCGTTTCCTCCACTAATAAAACTAAGTTTACGTCTAGTGAGTACAGAGTGTTTTTTACCAAAAAATGGGTTATTTTTTCCTGTTTGTTGTGAATTACGGGTATTTACTACCTTTCTAAATTCTACTTTTAAAGACTCGTAGAGTCTGGAATTAACGTGGTTTCTGCTGTGTCTTGGTCCTTTTGCATGCATAAACCAAAAAGCGCACAGCATCTTTTTTGTTCGAAAGTCTCTTAAACCGTATCTTTGCTTTAGTCCCTTGTAAAGAAGGGCGTGAGCAATATAATGTTGTCTAGGAGTTAGTTTGACAACACATCTATTATTGCCATAGATGCTTTTTGGAAAAACATGGTGTTTTTCATACACCTCTGGCTTAGGTTGTTGTTGAGCTTTTCTTATAAGCCTTATGTATATTTTCAAATAACTCACTTTTCTTCGGTCTTACTAAGACAATATTCAATGGCCTGAGAAAGATTTTTGAATTCTTTAAAGGCTTTAAATAGAAGGAGCTTTTGATGAAGCTCCTTGTCGACGCAGATAATTTTTTGTGAATCTTTTTTCATAGTGGTATAAAAAGTTATAGATTTAATAATCTATAAACTATTACACTTTCTGTGGGTCGTAGGTTGGATCGTAGATCCAGTCAACGCTGGCCTTGGTGGTGTCAGAGAAGATGGGCTCCAACTCCTCCTCCGTCATTTGGGCCACGATGGATTGAGCGAGCTCGTAGATCTTGTTCTTCTCGCCCTTTACCATCTCCCAGGTGCGGACGATGTGCGTCATCTTCTTACCCATGGAGAAACCGTCGCGGAGTCGGAGTACCTCGAACACGTTCTCGGTGGTGAGGGCGACATCCTTATCGTTCTTATAGGCGTTGAAGATCTCGTAGGCTTTGTCGATGGATGTGATGAGGAGCTTGCGTTGGGCCCAGTAGGGGTGCCACTGCGACCTATTCCGCTCATTCCAGTTGTCCTTGAGCAGGTTGCGGAAGTTGTCGCCTCGCTTGTCTATCATCAGAAACCGTGTGGCCTCAAGGACTTCGGCAAGGGACCCGAGAGTGAGCTCGGGCAACCAGCTCCCCTCTGCTTTCCTCTGTCGGATGGCGTAGGCGAGGAACCCGAACCGGATGAAGCACTCGAGTGAGTTCTTGTGGATCTGGATTCGCATGTAGGGAAGAAGCGACTCCGAGTAGAAGTGGACGTCCTCGGCGTCAGAGCACTTACTCAGGAAGAAGTCGGTGCAGTCACGGAGAACCCTGAGATAGAGTGACATCGAGTCCGTATCGTGCTTCTCGCAGAGCCACCTGATGTGGGAGCCGGGGTGGACGTCGTGGCCTTCCTCGTCGCTGATCTCCTCCAGCTCGAAGAGGCGGTAGGTGGAGATGGGGGCCAAGCGACTGATCGCTCCCGAGTCGAGGGAGTAGGTGATCTCCGGCTTCCACTCATTGCAGTTTGCCAGGATGACCGTGTTGGCCACCACCTCGATAGCGTCGGTGCCCTTATTCTCGATCTTCTCCGTGCCTCCGGTAACCACGGACTTGAAGCTGTGGGCCTTAAGCATCCTCTCCAGGCTGTCCAGGGTGAGGTCGTCGTTGTAGGCTAGGTGGGATGTAACCACATTGCCCTGGTTAAAGCGAGCGCCGAAGTCTCCCATGGAGGAAACGTCGTAGCCGATGTACTTCATGGCGTTGAGCAGGCCGTTGAGGGTCAGTGTCTTACCAGCTCCGGGCTCCCCAATCACCACTCCGGCCTTACGAAACCCGTGCTCGAGGACGGCGTTGGTGCCAGGGTGGACGGCTCCCGTCCTGCCGACACACGCCCGGCCGATGATCAGCTTCATCATCTGAGCCTCGTGGTGAGGGAAGATGCGAATAACGTCCTCGAAGCCTAGATCCTGCAGCTCCTCCGAGAACCACTCCTTCTCGGGGATGTAGGCGTAGGTCTCCCTGACGGCGTCCTTCTTGCCCTTGGTGGATGCCGGGGAGTAAGAGATGCCCAGCTTGTAGTGCCCTCCACCGAGCTTCTTGTGCCGCATGGCTTTAAGATGCTCAACGCCGAGCACGTGGTCGGTGATCTCGCTACTGCGCCCGGATCTATACACGAAGAGAGGGACGGCGAATTCCTGCTCGTCGGATGAGAGCTCGTGGAGCACATCCTCGTCTAGGATGGTCTCCTGAGCGGTCTCTAGTCTAATCTCGGATGCTGGGACCAGGAACTGGAACCATTCGGGAAACTTGACGGACTTGGGAGCCTTAGGGTCTTTGCCGGGATTATGCTCCTCGTAGAGGGAGTGGTAGCCGGTGGGCCTGGCGTCGTAGTTGAATCTGAGATAGTAACCACGATTCTCGGCCCACGCCAGAATCTTCTTGTACATCTTGGACGGGCCGACAGCATCCGACGCCATAGTGTCCTTTGCCGATGAGTGTCCTTGATTCTTTGATTCTGCCATGTAATAAAAAAGCCCTATGCTAGATAGGACTATTATAGATCAGTTTGGGGCCTCGGTCAAGAGGCTGTAACCAGTTGTGAAAGTTGCTCCTTGATAGAGGAACGGAGGTCGCGGAGGACACGGAGAATGGCTCTCAGCTCCTTAACGCACTTCTTATCCTCCACCTCGCGGCACTTGCGGAGGACTTCCGTATCCTCCTTTATCTGCTTGTGCGTCTCAGAGTCCTTGAGAGCGAGGTCCTTGCACTTCTCAAAAACCTCAATGTCGGAGAGTTTCTCCATACAAGTAGTCCTGTTGCGTCCAGTAAGTTCCGGATGCGAGTTCTCCTTCCTCGATTTTTCGGCTCGGGTGAAGAACGAGGTTTTGTCACTGTGCCAGGTTGCGGGGATTTCGGGGAGGAAGAGTCCTTTGCGCAGGATGAATTTCCTCGCGGACTCCATGTGATCAGCCCTGTTGGATGGAGTCGTGCAGTTAAGTACTTCCAGTAGGCGCTTGGTATCTTCTGGGTCAAATTTCCAAGATGAATCTTCTTCATATAAGTCAAAAAATCGTAGAGGTGTGCCGGGGTAAAGGTTGTCGCCAAGGTCACCGTACTCGACTTTGAAGTCGTAGCAGCCTTTGGCCTCGGTGATGTGCATTCCTTCCTTCCGGAGGTAGTAGTCGCAGACTTCCCGCTCGGAGCGAAGTCGCGGGAGCCAGGGCCCGGTGTTGGCCCAGATGATGCCGTCGGAGTCGGATACGAGGCCCTGCCAGTCGCCGTCCAGGGTGCCCAGGAGGACCTGGCGCTTGGCCAGCTTGGAGTTCTTGCGAGCTTTACGCTTGAGCCGGCAGATGTGCCCGGCGATATCATCGGCTTCAAAAAACTCCTTCTCAAAGTAGTGGAACTTACAGCCGGGGGAGTTGATGTACTTGTACCCCTCGTCCTGAATGAGCTCGAAGAACTCGGTCTTCTCACCCCTGCCACCCTTGTACTCAGGCATGTCGAGCTTGTGCGCCTCGATGTGCCTCCAGTACCCCTTGCCGGATACCGAGGCCTCCGAGAACTCCGCTGGAAGAACTCCCTTGAAGTCGTCTGTGACGAGCCCTACGAAGGGGACGGGAGAGATCATATCAGGGCCACGATTGAGCCGGTAGGCCCACATCGCCTTGATTATCTTGCGGAGCTCCTCCTCCGAGCCATCCGCCACATCCCAAGCGGCCTCCGCGTAGTTATTGATAAAATGCGCAGCGACCTTGTAATCGATGACGTAGACCGGGCAATAAGGATCAGTGAGGGGGGCAAAAACATCTTCGAGAAGAGTCTGTGTGTGATCGTAGTCGGGAAGAGTATGTGGCATCAGTTGGCAACATCCATCCTCACGGCTACGTGGGATTCGTAACCGAGCAGCTCGAAGTCGGTTTCCGGGTCGAGGTCGAAGATGGGTTTATCGTTATTGATCCAGACGTCGCATTGAAGCATGGGAGCGTTGGTGATGACGGTGCGGATCGCCATCTCGTTCTGGGAGTAGATGTGGTTGTTGGCCGAGGCGAACATCACGAACCGGGGCGTCAGCTTGGCGTCCTGTGCCATCTTGGTGCAGAGGAGGCCGTAGCGGAACATATCCAGTGGGATGCCTGTGGCCATATCATTGCTACGCGCGGTGACGAGGAGGTCGAGAAACTCTCCGTCGGAGCTGAATACCAAGTTAGGGTGGCATGGCGGGCAGTGGAGGTCCTGGTAGCCGGGGTTAAATGTCTGCAGTACGAGCTGGCGGTTTGTAGGATTGGTGCGAAGCTGCTCCCAGATCCACTTAAGTTGGTCGAATGGCTCGGTGCGAAAGTTCTCCCACTGCATCGACTCCTCGGGGCATACGCGGGGCCAGGATCTCCAGCTCCGGCCATAGGCTCCGGCTAAGCGCCCCTCGGTGTCAGCGAGGAAGTCCCAGAAGTGCTTAGCTGGGCCTAGATTGCTGACCCTGTAGTCCCCATTGACATCCCACATGAACTCCCGGAACAGATTCCGCACGGGCATCTTGCGAAGAGTAAGGGCAGGGAAGCCGTCCCGCAAGTCGATCTTGATAGTCTGGCCAAAAGCCTGCTTGTAGCGAAGACTGTTACGTCCTACGACCTCAGTACCCTCACTGAGAATCTCGCGGGCGATCTTGATGTACTGAAGGTCGAAGGGAAGGCAGGATTGAGACATAGACTCTCTTGTTAGGATTATGTCCTCATTCTATCATACTTTTGGCCTACGCGGTGCCATTGTTCTTCCTTTGTAATATCCTTCTGGACATTCAAAGCAAAATGCACTTTCCTTACCATCTGTGTACCAGGTTCTACCCTTTGCAATTTCAGACAATTTACGGCGAGTTTGTTCTGATGGTACTCTTCCTGTGTTTGCCTCTGACACTTTGCGACGGGCCTGTTCTGAGTGCGTCTTCCCAAGTGCTGACTTAGACATTTTGCGTCGCGTCTCTTCCGAAGTTACTTTCCCAGTATGAAATACTGATATTTTGCGTTTGGCCTCAATGGAAAGGCTTTTGCCAAACATCGGATGCCTTTCTCCTCTTATAGACTCAGAAAAGGTAGTCCTTAGCCTTTCATATAGTTTAGAATTAAGGTGTCGTTCACCATGACATGGGCTTTTTACGTGCATATACAAAAAAGCGCGAGTCATTTTTATGCTTCTATAGTCATTAGGTCCATAGCGCTTAGCCAGAGCTTTGTATAACAATGCATGGGCAATATAATGCTCTCGTGGTGTTAATTCCACTATGTAATTATTTTTACCATAAATACTTTTGGGGAAAACATGGTGTTTTTCATACATATTAAGTTTTATTTGACGAGTTTGTGCCTTTCTCATCAAACGAACGTAAGTTATTAAATAATTCACGGACCAAAGTATTTTTCGGTAAGCAATTTTTGCAAACGTACAAATTTACGTAAAGGATACTGATATTCTATGGCCCACTGAAGCAGGGAGCGACTCCCCATCTCCACGAGTTCCATACTCGGATCCTCTGCAATAACATCTTCCTGGGCCACGAAGAATTTCTCTCCGTCGTGGGCCACTACTAACCATGGCACATCCTTATCGAACCGGATGGGCTTTGAGATTCTTTCGATCATTGTTTGTCTTGTTTTTTGTGTGCTTTGATAACATCCTCGGTGGACTTTGCTTTTGAGAGGGCCTGAACTTGAGCCCGTGATAGTCCACCTAAATCCTGTTGGTCGTACCCGGGGCCTTTCGGCATGGCTGGAGCGCCAGGAACGCACGTCTTACCCGAACGAGTCGTTCCTGCCGGGCAACGCCCCAGCACTTTCCCCTTATAGAATACCATAGAATCGGCGTAATTGGGACCCTCCTTAAGTCTCTTTCTTCTTAAAACCTCAAGATAGTCCGCTTCTGTTAGATTAACTTTTTGGGGCTTATTTTGGGACATTTTGTGGTGTTGTTTTATGAAGGATTCAAGTTCGTTAGTGTTAAATTTGTCTTTTTT
>Ga0209107_10000734_pt1 | contig 18753 bp, 18 predicted proteins | sample LakErihyJuly2011_2_FD_187460 | JGI IMG/M metagenome (GOLD analysis project Ga0209107, IMG submission 187460) | Freshwater microbial communities from dead zone in Lake Erie, Canada - CCB hypolimnion July 2011 (SPAdes) (version 2) | ecosystem: Environmental > Aquatic > Freshwater > Lentic >... | reverse complement strand
TGCTACTAATCATACTGGTACAACAGCAAACTTAACCGGACAATATATTACAACAGTAGCTACAGGTACTGCTCCGTTTGTAGTAACAAGTACAACACTAGTAGCTAACTTGAATGTAGCAACCGCGCTTACAGCAACTAGTTCGCTTACAGCAGTTAGTGCAACTACAGCAGGTAGTGCTACCACAGCAGGTACGGTAACAACAGGAGCACAACCAAATATTACTAGTACAGGTACATTGACTGGATTAACAGTGACTGGTAACTCAGGAGTTGCTACACCAGTAACAATAAATGATACTAGCCCAGTTGCCGGTTCAAGTAAATCATTTGTAGTTGGCGGCGGTAACCAGCAACTAGCATTTGTAGCAAACATCACAAACGGTTCTTTTAATAGTTTACAAACTACCGGTGATATGGCACTGGTAGCAACAGGTGCTGCTATAGGCAATGTTGGATTTTCAATTGTCCCGTGGGCTTCGGCAGCAAGTGGTATTAGAATAAGTTCTGTATCCAATGTTGCTACAATAACATTGGGCGCAACAACTACAAACGCAACCGGAGCATTAAATGTAACTACCAGTGTTACTACACCACAATTAATATCTAATATTGCTGTTGGTACTGCTCCCCTAGTAGTAACAAGTACTACCCGTGTAGCTAACTTAAATGTTGCATACGCTAATGTGAGTGATTTTTCTGTCACTACATTACAAAGTACTGGAACATTTTATCCTTTGTTTGTAAATGCTACCTCAGGTAATTTAGCACAAGGTGCAAATGCAAACTTGTCATTCAATGCAGCAACCGGAGCATTTAGTGCTACACTGTTTACAGGTACATTATCAACGGCTGCTCAACCAAATGTAACTAGTTTAGGAACATTAACTAATTTATCTGTTACTGGTAACACTACTACCGGAAATCTTATTGGTGTATTTGCAAACGGTAATAGTAATGTAAGTATTCCAGCTAGTGCTGGTAATGTTGTAATTTATGTTAATGGAAATAGTAACGCTAGAATAACTGCTACTAATACAGGCGTTAATGTAATAGGTACATTTGATGTTACTGGTAATGCAATAGCTGCTAATTTTATTGGTACACTAGCTAATGGTAATAGTAATGTCTCTATTACAAATAATTCAAATATTACATTTACTGCTAAAAGTAATAGCACAATGGTGATTAGTGATACTGGGGCAAATATTACTGGTACAGCAAACGTAAGCGGCAATGCTAACGTTGGTAATTTAGGAACAACAAGAGTCTTAGCTAGCGGCAATATAACTACTCCGCAATTTATTTCTAATGTTGCCAGCGGTACTGCTCCTTTAGTAGTAACAAGTCCTACCCGTGTGGCAAATTTAAGTGTTGCATATGCTAATGTAAGTGATTATGTTAGTGTTTCTGCTATAACTTCAGGTACATATTACATACCTTTTGTGAGTGGAACCGCAACAGCAAATTATACTCCCGGTGCTAATACAGTTTATTCTGCAAATATTGGCAATGGTTCACTTTCTGCAACTACTTTTGTAGGTAATTTAAGTAGTGGCTCAAATACTACAGCAGGTACTTTAACAGGTAACTGGACATTAACTGCTGGTAGTAGATTACAAGCAACATATGCTGACTTAGCAGAATACTACGCAGCAGATAGTGAGTATGAAGCAGGCACTGTACTAGAATTTGGCGGGCAAAAAGAAGTTACACTAGCAGCGGCACTAACCCCAAGAGTAGCAGGTGTAGTATCAACTAATCCTGCTTATGTAATGAATTCAACATGTGAAGGTGAACATATTGTAGCACTTGCATTACAAGGTCGTGTACCATGCAAAGTTCGCGGACCTGTTCGTAAAGGTGATATGCTAGTAAGTGCCGGCGGAGGCTTTGCTCGTCCATCAACAATTCCATTAATGGGCACTGTAATTGGTAAATCACTAGAAAACTTTGAAGGCGAAGGCATTATTGAAGTAGCGGTTGGTAGACTTTAATAATAAATAAGATATAGGAAAAATAAAATGACAACATACGCATATACAGCAAACATTGCAACACCAGCAGCTTCAGCAAATATTGCAACAGATAAAGTAAGAATAGCTACTTCTAATTCAGCTATTCAATATACTACTAGCTTTCCTAATGTAGCATTAACTGGAAATGTAACATGTGCTACTAATAGTACTACCGTAACTGGAGTAGGAACGTTATTTCTAACAGAATTAGGAATTGGTTATTGGATAGGCAATACTACTGGAAACTCAGCTGGCATTGTAAAAGCAATTGCTAATAATACTAGTTTAACACTAACAGCAAATGCTTCTGTGGCAATAGCAAATACTACTGCAAGATATAGTCCATACGGAGTTCCTTATACTGTAGCAAATGCTAACAGCGAAATTATTCCTGCAAATACTGTAGAAAATAGCATCATCGTAGGACAAGGCAATATTGTTTCTTACTTAACAGTAGCAGGAGCTAACAGTATATTCTCTATTACAGAATTAGGTATGCCTCATACAAACACAGGTACATCTGGCGTTAATCCAGTTGGAATTATCCCATCTGGCGTTCCCAACTACTAATTTTTATTCTTTGAGATAAATATATTATACATTCGCATTCGGCGGATTTATGCGGTCCCCGCCGCGTAGTGACTAGAACTCACTAATATTTCAAGGAGAAACAAATGGGACGCCCTCTTAAAATCGCAAAGGCTCAAGCAGTCTTAACAATCACTGATACAGCAGCAACAGGCAGTATCGTCACAGTATCAGGTGGAAATCTAACCACATCACCTACAGTAGGCATAACATATGGTATGTCATTTGTAGTTGCTACCACAGTTGGTGGATTGATAGCTAACACAATTTATTATGTAAATTCAATATTATCAAATGATACATTTGATGTATCGCAGACTCAACTAAGTGTACAACCACAAATAATGCAAACATTGACAGACACTACAGGTGGTTCAGTTAGTGTTTCATTTAATGTTGTTGATGCATACTTCAACAACCCAGTTGGTGGCAATGGTTTTCCGACAACTAACGCTAATACATATAGTGTAGTTGGTGGTAATACAGCAATCATTGGTAAACAAGTATTAGCACAAGTTGCTATTGGTGTCAATGGAACAGGTACATTATATACTCCGGTGGCAGTTAATACTAGCAATGTAGTAGGAGGCATAGGTACTGATTTAGCTAATATAACTACTGGCGCAGCACTTCAAGTTGCTGTAGCTAATATCAATGGTAGTACTAATTATGTTGATTTAGGTTTTGCAAGTGCGACAAAAGGTAATGTTACAGTTGCTGTTGCTAATACAGTAGTATCAGGGAATGTTATTGGAACTTCAGGTAATGCACAAACTCTTGTATTAGACATGCCAATTACATTTGATGCAACTTTTGGTGGATTAACTGCCGGTGCAACATATTTTGTTAAAACTATTGCTAATGCTGCTGCATTTACAGTTTCTGTTGATCAAGGTGGATCACCAGTTCAGCTTACAGCTAACGCAAGTGTTACTGGAAATGCTATTATGAATCGTGTTGTATTAACAGCTAATGCAAATGTTATCGCAAGTAATGCAGCATTTGTTTATGCAAATGATGAAGCAGGTTACATTGTTCGTCAAAAAGGTAAACAAAAGTATCTAGTAACAGGTTCAACAAGTGGTTTGACAGCACAATGCTTTACTGCAAATCTTGCAAATACAGCGTTGACACCAAATACAATGCGTATCCTTGCTACATATGCTAATAGTTCTACTCAAACAGTTCAAAGTCTTTCTGACCACACTGGTGAGTTGTTTACTGCTACTTCAGGTCCTATTGCTACAGGTAATATCGTGTTCCAAAATGCTGCTCCAGTATTTGCAACATTCAATACAGCAGCAGTTGCTAATGCAGATGCCGGTCAACCGTATGAATTAGTTACTATTGCTAGTGCTTAATCATGGCAACCGCATCAAGTAAGGTACCTAAAATGCAACCAGAAACTGAGATAGCGGTACTTCAGATCCAAGTCAAGAACCTTGAAGAAAAAATTGGGGAACTTAAAGTGGATTTGAAGGCACTATATGATGCAATTGAATCTAATGCAGAAGAAACTAGACAAATGTTAAAAACTATGCGTGAGCAAGATGTTAAGGAACACGGTGAATTAGCTAGTAAGATTTCAGTATTAGAGAAATGGAGATGGATGATGATGGGGGCCGGCATAATAATCGGCTCTATGGGATTCCCCACAGTGTCAGCACTGTTAAAATAAAAGAAAGAGACTTAGGTCTCTTTTTTTGTAAGTGTTTTTAATTTATCCTGTACCACATCAAAGTTTACTGTACTGAACAATCCTGGATGTAATGGCTTAGGATATTGATTATCACCTACCCATGCATAACCACAATGTTCTTCATTTAATATGGGAACAAACTCATCGGTTACTTCACAAAAGAATGTGTGATATGTAAAAGTATGATTGATGAATTTCTGTATAGGTATTAGTTTTGCATTAGTTGGAAATATACCAATCTCTTCCTGGCATTCTCTAGCAATGCCCTCAAAGAGAGTTTCAGCATCTTCTATTTTACCACCAGGAATACCCCAGTTACCTGGATTTTTGTTATCTGTACGTAATAGATATAGGTAGCGACTTGTTTTATTACTATAAAAGAAAACGCCTGCGGATGTATTGCTCATACTATGATTTATCACAGTATTAGATAACGATAGAATAATCCCCTTGATCATACCACCCCTCGTATGATTTCATCCAAGTATCATCTACAAAACGATATTGAACATTTGTAGTAAGATTGGTTACATATTCTAATGTGGTTATAGTTGCAGCAGTACTATCAAAACTTACAGTCCATTCACCTGTGCTAGCATTGTATTCAATAATGTCATTGGCAAATGCAACTACATTACCCCATGCCACTGTGCTATCACCAACGGAACCAATATTTTCAACGATTAGATATCTACGACCATTTACTGGTCCAGGTAGTCCTGCATTTGGACCAGTGATTAATGGGTTAATTACACCATCAACCGGGTCTAGAGTATTCTGGGGTAATGTATCTGTATCAATATTGTAGATTAATAATCTATCATCATTGGGATTGAGTACAATAGTACCTACAATTTCTTGATCCATATATGGATTTTGTAACCAAATTTGACTGATACCCGGTTTAATGGTTCCGTATACATTAAGTACACTAGTCCAATATATGTCTGTGTCTGGATTAGGTGGTAAATCTAAATTAACATTACTTGGATAAAATGCTATTGCCTGAGGTAATATCTGTAAAGTATTACCTATCAATAATACCTTATAACCATACGGAGTAATCTTTTGTCTAGTACCTAATAACATATCATCATTTTGCATATCTTGTAGTGCATGGCCTTTAAAGATTGATGCAATAATTTTTTCAATAACACCCATCTTCTTAATTTTACTTGCGTTAGTGATCCATATTGGCATATAAAATTTCCAACTCATAATGTCAATTGGATTGCCCGTACCCACCGGAATACTACGATTACTAAATGTTAATCCATCTTGGAATACTGCGCTAAGACTCGTCCAGTCTAAAAAGTTATCAGTACTTTGTATCTCTAATGCTGGATTAAACAATGTACCTAATTGTTCAATAAGTTCTAGTTTTTGCTGATAGTTTGTAGTCCAAAAATCTACAGTAATTCTTAATGTATATGGTACTGGCATTAATCGTTCAACAGTAAATGCTTGCCCCTGTACAGTTTCATATTGTTGTGTTTCTGGATTATAGGCACGTTGTCTAACATTTATTTTATCAACAAAAGTAGGATCTTGTGTCCATTTTTGATTATATTCTAAAGCACTAATATAGTATGTTATCAATGGAGCACTAGGTAAGTTACTTGCACTATTGTTAGCAAGAATTGTGGCTGCTTGTCTACTGCTATCACCATACATGATAGGTACTCTAATAATTATAGGATTGCCTGCAGGGTCTTTACCTTTGGTAACTTCCCAATTGGAAAAAATCTTAGCAAATTGTATTAAAAATCTGCGTATTTGCGAATCATAAAAATAAGCGGCCATAGTTACTCTCTATACTTGTGGGGGAAGTGGATCGGGTGCCAATCCTAAAATAGTTGACAATGCTTGACGTTCTGGTATAAATGTACCATCGGTAAGTTCTGTAACTCCAGTGTTATTGACAAACGTAGATTGCAAGGACGTGTCCGCCGCAGTCATGCCAGTTTGTGTTCTAACGTTCTGTGATATTCTAACCCATATTCTACCGTCCCAACGATATAATAATTGAGGGAAGTAATCAATACGTAAGAAGTAATCTCCTACCTGCGGATTTTGCGGGAAACTTATTCCAGCACCAGTTGGGAATCCATTTGGTGCTTCACCCGTACCATCTAAATAACCTGTACTATAACCAAAACTACGCGGGCTACTACGTGCTATAAACTGAAATGCCGGATCACAATCTGCTCTCCAGTCCATTTGTTGACTAATTGTTCCGGTGAATCCAGGTGCTTCTGGATTAGCGTCAGCAGTAGCATATGTATTATCAGCAGTACCGTAAGGTCCAGTAATTTGTCCCATTGAATATACTGTTAAAATTGTATCTCCACTTACTGGCCCTGAATTAGTATCAGTTCTTCTAGGTGCTAATGTTATAGTTTCTAAATGAGTTGTACTAAAAATATCTAATTTTTCATAGCCCATATCTGCGGTAGAATCCCAAATACTTTTTATTGCCGCTTTTGGTATTTTAATAACAGGACTAGAATTTTTATATTTAGGGCTACTCATCATCATAACAGTACCGGTTACTGTAATGTTAGGATCTCCGCCGTTTGTATTAATTGCGACCGGTGGAGCGGGGTTATTGTTTGCCATGGATAAAACACCATTACTTGAATACTCACCGTATGTAGGTACAATATATAAATTCTTTCTATTATATCCTGATTTAGGCACAAGACGTTCTGCTTCTTGTAATGCAGCATCATTGATTGCAATGTTCTTATTATATGTGGCAAGAATATCTTTGAGATTATCTGCGGTATCTAATTGCCAATAAGTTGCATTAGGAGGATTAGTGCCGGCCGGAACATCAATCAATGCTTTATAATTTTTATCACCATACGTAATAACATAACCTGCAGGATAGAGTTTTTCTTTATCCCATATACCCAGATAAGTATCTTGGTCAATTGGAGCACTTAATATCTGACTAAATTCTTCACTATCAACTAGCGGTTCACATTTGATACGCCATAGATGCGGGAACCATGTTGGGCTAAATCCTTCACTTGCAAATTCAGCATCGGTAATCTGCATAAATCTTTTCAATGCAACTGGGATAGTTTCTTTCAATGGATTATAATCAAGTAAATGAGGCAATTCAATTACATCACCTACCATTAGTTTTCTACCAACTAACTGAATCATATCATTATAATGTACAGTAATGAATATGATATCATTGTTTAAAAATAATCCAAATTGACTTAAATTGAAATCTAAATTCTGCACATTATAGTGACCGCGTAAACGATAGATATTTGGATCATATGTTCTATCACGGTTTTCTAAAAATAACAAGTCTTGTATGTTAGTTGGATCTAATACATCATACTGTGGTTGTGTATAATCAGTTGAGGTTCCTTGATTAGTAGGACCTAGATACTTATGGACATATAAATCCGTGGCACCTGCGGTAAACTGTTCTGATATTGTTCTATCAAAAAAGTTGTAATCGTTTGTTTTATTGGGACGCCAAAGCGATAGTCTAGGCATATTTAATTCACTTTATTACTTATTTATCGTAAATACAGACGAGGACGTATTACCAAACAGTTGACATTAAATGGTTTCTGTGTTATACTACGTATTCAATTGAAACTTTGGAGTAATATATGGCTAGAAAACAGTCTGAGGACCACTTTGTAAAAGCACTCAACCCGCGTGATGCCGACACAAAATACATGGGTGAAGAACCTTTCTTCCCAATTCAACCCGACCCCGAATCAAGATTCTCGGCGCTTGCTAGAAGTTTTACTTGGTATAGCCGATTCTATACCAAAAAAGATGCAAAAGAACTATTGTGCCAATATCTGGATTACAATAAACGTACTGATGAGGCTAAGCTACTCAGAAAGGTACATGAAAGCGAATACATTCTTACACTATGCTGGGTATCACGCATGACAATGCGAGGGTTAGAATTAACCGAGCATGAAGAACTTAACCTACAAAACGAAATCACTAGACTGATTAAGACACTAACCGAAACAGAAGTGAAAACTAGTGCAACTAGTATTGTTAAGGAAGAAGTAGTTTCGAATCGTCCTAACATTCAGGAAATTCTGAAAGAAAAGGCGCGTGATGCTGCTGGTGAAATGGAAGGGATGATTGACGATTTTGTTACTAAGGGCAAAGCATCGGAAAAGACAGTTGATATTGTTGCAAAATACAATGTCATGCCACAACATATTCCAATCATTGTTGAAATCTGGAAACGTAAGCAAGATGAATTTCAGCGTCTAAGTGACGGTGACGAGTCTCTAAAAGAGGGTTATGCGTTCCTAGGTAAAATTCAAATTCGTAACATTCTCAAATTTATTGAGGGTGTGCTAGGTGACTTGAACAGTTATATTAGCATTAAGAAAGCAAGCAAGGCTCCGCGTAAGCGCAAAGCAGTACCTGTTGAAAAGATTGTTGCTAAATTAAAGTACTTGAAGTTGTTCAAGGATGTGGCTGCAAAAATTGATTTAGTTAGTGTACACCCTACAAAACTACACGGTGCAAGTGAAGCGTGGGTTTATGATACTGGTAAGCGCAAGCTACATCATTACATTGCCGACGAGTATAGCAAAGTGTTTAGTGTTAAAGGTAACACATTGCTAGGATTTGATGCAAATACAAGTGAAATGAAAACACTACGTAAGCCCGGTGAGCAACTTAAAGAAGTGATGGGAAGCAAGCCCGCGGCACGTAAGTATTTCAAAGATATTAAAGCGGTAGGGGCAGTCCCTAATGGTCGCTTTAATGAGAATATGATTATTTTGAAAGCGTTTTAATTATGTCAGATAAATTTTTTATGTGGTTTGATCGTAACCGTAAAACGATTGGATATACAGTTGCCGGTATCAATATTTTGAGTGGGTTAAGTTTGCTTTCTAGTGGACAAAACACAAACGGCTGGCTACAACTTTTTTTAGGGGGCGTCATTGCAATTGACACTGCAACAACACCATGAAAATTGATTTAAACAAATACCAAGAGTTTGTAGAAGCGGTTACTAGTCAAGCAAGTAATGATTTAACTACATTCCATGATACGATAGATCGGTTAGATGCTAACTATGAACTAGACACGGCAGACAATCAGATGAAGCATGGCCCTGATGTTAATATTCCACTATTAATTACAGCATGTTTTGGATTAGCAGCAGAAAGCGGCGAGTTTATTGAAGTGCCCAAGAAGATTATTTTTCAGGGCAAAGCATTGACTGACGAGAATGTATTTCATATGAAACGTGAACTCGGTGACATTATGTGGTACTGGGTAAATGCATGTCGTGCGTTGAATCTTGACCCCAACGAAGTGATTGCTGAGAATATACGCAAGTTAGAGTCACGCTATCCCGGTGGAAAGTTTGATGCATTTTACAGCGAAAATCGTAAAGACGGCGACCTATAGCAGTGTTACTTCCGAATGGTGTTGCCTACAGACCTCAAGGACCGTTGATGGATAGTCTTGGATATCCTAGTTGTACGATATGTCATGTGTTAATGAAGCCCCTTAATGGAATGTACGAGTGCCCGGTGTGCGAAGGGGACAACAATCGTAATACTGAAAATGGATATAAGCATTTGTGGACGGATGAATTCCCAGAATCAAAATTAATTCCCGAGAGTGATATTCCTTTCTTAAGATTTATGAGGGGCAAATCTCCCAATCCATAAGTTGCCTGATAAATAGTATTATTAGGTAACACTTATGTCAACATATCCAACTGCTAGTCCTCTTTCTACCCCTTCAGGGTTGACCTTAGATGAGTTAAAAGAGGGACTATTTACCAATCTTAGATTCCGTTTAGGTGACGGCATGATAGATATTGAATTGGATCCTCAACATTACGAAGCAGCGTATAATTACGCTATTAAGGTCTATCGTCAACGGGCACAAGCAGCTACGGAAGAATCTTATATTCTGATGACTATTGAAAAGAATGTAGATACTTATACTCTACCTGCTGAGTTTATTAATGTACGTAGTATTTTTCGTAGAACAATTGGATTAGAAACTGGCCCATCAAGTAGCAGTTTTGATCCGTTTTCAAGTGCTATTCTAAACACATACTTGTTAAACTATAACTACGCGGGTGGCATGGCAACATATGACTTTTATGCGGGTTATGTTGAATTAGCAGCACGTATGTTTGGTGGTTATGTAACATACACCTTTAACCCAGTGTCTAAAATATTGCGTATTGTTCGTGATCCAAAAGGGTCCGGTGAGCGTGTATTGATATGGGCCGACGTACAAAAGACAGAAGAAATATTACTACAAGACCCGGGTGCTGGAGTTTGGATTGGTGACTTTATCTTATCACAACTAAAGATTATGATTGGTGAAGCCCGTGAGAAGTTTGGCACTATCGCAGGTCCAGGCGGCGGTACAACATTAAACGGCACTGCTATGAAAGCAGAAGGCAAAGCAGCAATGGAATTACTGATTGAAGATTTGAAGAAGTATGTGGACTATTCACAACCGCTGACATGGGTACAAGGCTAACCTAAATGCTTTATATTGTCATGCCCCTGTAATATAATAAGTACTTATAGGAGCATTACATGATTATAGGTATCACTGGTTTAATTGGTTCAGGTAAAGACACGATTGCTGATTATCTTACAACTTACCAAGGATTCAAACGAGTTAGTTTTGCTGCTAGTCTTAAAGATGCAGTAGCAGCAGTCTTTGGTTGGAACCGAGAATATCTAGAGGGTACAACAAAAGCCAGCCGAGTTTGGCGTGAACAAAAAGATGAATGGTGGAGCAATCGTTTGGGTATGGACATTACCCCAAGATGGATACTGCAATATTGGGGCACAGATGTATGTCGCAATCATTTTCATAATGATATTTGGGTAGCTAGTGTGGAACATAAACTAATTAATTCCAAAGAAGATATTGTAATTACAGACTGTAGATTTAGTAATGAAGTTGCTGCCATCAAAAATGCAGGTGGAATAGCACTTAGAGTAAAGCGTGGACCTGATCCTAAATGGTATGATTCAGCAATTGCATACAATAAAGGGCCAAATGGTAACTCAGCTTGGGCCCTAAGCAAGGGTAAGTTAGATAAATTAAAGATTCATGCTAGCGAGTACAGCAGCATAGGATTAAACTACGATTTTATTGTTGAGAATAACACTACAATTGATGAGTTACACAATAAAATTTATGAGATAATCAATAGCCAATCTCCAAATCTCCCCGTCGCCAATTAACTTCTTTTCTTTTAACAACCTCAATACAGTTTAAACAAATACTGCGTAGATTAGTTTGTTCAATGTGTTCTAGGTTTCCATCAACATGAAACACAGTTATTTGTGTCGGGAACAAACTTTTAAATCCACATAAATCACATGTAGATTTTTTCTTATAACCACTCTTAGTCCAATTAGCTTTGCGTGGTTTTTGTTTTTCTTTCTTTCTGCCACACTCATCACACATGCTTCTATAATGTGTTATACCGTCACGTTTGTAATTGATGGCGGTATAATTCTTATTACACTGGTTGCATATAGGTCTTGGTAGAAGCATATTCTATTTAGTTGCCTTCGAAGGCACGATTATACCGTGTTTTTTGAATTTATTCATAAATAATAGTATGCAATCAGGTAGTAAACCTCAAAATTTTACATAAAGGAAAAATAAAATGGCATTAACATCACCCGGCGTAGAAGTAACAATCATTGACCAAAGTCAATATTTACCAGCCCCAACCAATTCAGTACCACTTGTAGTTTTCGCAACAGCACAAAATAAAGCAAATCCGTCTGGTACTGGAGTTGCTGCTGGAACAACTGCTGCAAATGCAGGAAAACTATATCAAATCACAAGTCAAAAAGACTTGGCAGATTTTTATGGTGTACCTTTCTTCTATACAACAACAAACGGAACTCCTATTCAGGGTTACGAATTAAATGAATATGGTTTATTAGCTGCTTATTCATTATTGGGTACAACTAATCGTTGTTATACATTACGTGCTGATATTGATTTAGCAGCACTTGTTGGGTCAGTTGGTAGACCATCTGCTGCTCCTGCAAACGGCACATATTGGTTAGATGCCACTACTAGTACCTGGGGTATATTTGAATTTAATGCTACTACTGGTAAATTTACAGAACAACAACCAATTGTAATTACTGATAGTGCATATCTTTCAGGCATTACACCATTAAGTAGTATTGGTAATATTGGAGACTATGCAGTAGTTGCACAATTGTTTAGTTCAGGGTCACAGCAATATTGGTATAAAACTTCTGGTAATTTTTGGACAATTCTTGGAACTCCAACTTGGGCACAATATATTCCAACTATACAAGGTACAACTTCTAACCCTACTTTAACAGTTGGTGATACATTTAGTATAACAACTGGTGGCGGGGTAAGTGTAACAATAACAGTTCCTACTTCACCCAATAATACAGTTTCTGGGTTAGCGACTGCTATCAATAATCTGGGATGGAGTACGCTTGGTGGATCTGTCATTTCGGGTAAACTTAATGTATATTCTTCAATGCCATCAGATTCTACTTCTTATATAACTATTGTTGCCGGTACAGGAACAGTATTAGATGATATCGGCATAGATGTAGGACAGTATTATCAACCCACTGTATTGTACGGTACTTCTGCTCAAATGCCATTATGGACAAGCAGCCAAACAACACCTCACCCAACTGGATCAGTTTGGATTAAAGTTGGTTCTGCTGGTGGTGGTTTAAATCCTGTAATGTCAGAATATAATACTAGACTTGGTGCATGGCAAATAAAAAATGTAACCTTGTCAGACTCTCTACAAGGTGCAACGTATGAACTAGATGCTACTGGCGGCCAGGCGATTCCGGTAGGTACATTGGTGGGTCAATATGATCGTTTTAATGCAGAAATGTGGAATTCTACCTCATTCACGTTTCTTAATTACAGGGCAGCACTTGGTGCAACCGTTAGTACAGGGGTCACAACAGATATTACGTTTAATCCTAATTTCTCATTGGCTTATGCAAATATTTTTGTTCAAGTAAGTTTACCAAATTCTGATCAATTATCTTCTACATATACAGTTTCTATTCCAGACGGTGATACTGGTCTTGATTTTGTAACAATATGGTTATCACAAAATATACCTTATACAACTGCTAGCTTAACTACAGATGGTGCAATTCAATTGACACACACTGCAGGTGGTGAAATTATTATGAATGATTTCATAGTAACACCAGGAGCTAATCAAGGATTTTCTTCTGGATTAATTGCTCAAGCTGGATTTATTAATGGTACTACTACATATGTAAGGACAGGACAAGCAGTAATAACTAGTTTTGGCAATATTGCAACAACTACAAATTCTATATCCGGTACCGGTTGTGTGTGTGATATAGTAACTGGTCCTTTCAGAAGATATACTTTAACTAATGACGGAGTGGGCAATAGTGGTGGAACTGGATACGTAGTCGGTGATTTAATTACTGTAGCTGGTGCATTATTGGGCGGTGCAACTACTGCTAATAATTTAGTATTAGCAGTTGCTAGTGTAAATGGTAGCGGTACAGTAACTGGATTGGCTACTGTATCAGGAGCTGCTAATAGTTTAATAGGAATACAAATTTCTAATTGGGTAAACTTAACATATACTGCGAACGAAGGTGCACCGGTTGGAGATCCTGCTAACGGTACTCCGTGGTTTTGGAGTGTTGTAGATGAAGTTGACATTATGGTTCAAGCTGATGGTGAATGGAACGGTTACAAAAATATAAACTATGATGATCAAGGCTTCCCTACCCCAACCGGTAGTAATGCAACTGACCCTGCAGGCCCTATAATTTCTGCATCTGAGCCAACTACTCAAAGTGATGGTACCGCATTAGTTTACGGTGATTTATGGATTGATACTAGTGATTTAGAAATGTATCCAATTATCAGTCGTTGGCAGTATGATTCTGCTAGTTTGACAGATATGTGGGTATTAATTGATAATAGCAATCAAACTGGTTCAACTGGTGTATTATTTGCTGATGCACGTTGGGCAACTGACGATGACACAAATGTTGTTAATGATCCGATACCAACAATTGCAAGTCTATTGACTAGTGATTATTTAGATTTGGATGCTCCTAATCCAGCACTATATCCAACTGGTATGTTATTGTTTAACACACGCCGTTCAGGATATAATGTTAAAGAGTATCAGGCAAACTATTTTACTTCTACAAAATATCCAGATGCTACTCTACCATTAGAGACAGCAACATGGTTATCTGTTAGTGGATTGCAATCAAATGGATCACCTTACATGGGTCGTAAAGCACAACGTCAAATGGTTGTAAAGGCATTACGTTCAGTAATTGATACTAACTATGATATACGTGATGAAGATAACTTCTTTAACTTAATAGCAACTCCGTTCTATCCAGAACTACAACCTAACATGGTTGTGTTGAATGCTGATCGCGGCGAAACTGCTTACATTATTGGTGATACTCCAATGAGATTGCCAGCAGATGCTACAGCAATTCAAGCATGGGCAACTAACGCAGCAGGTGCAGCAAGTACCGGCGAAGAAGGTTGTGTAACACGTAATACTTACTTGGGTCTATTCTATCCAAGTGGCTTGACTTCAGACTTATCAGGTAATATTGTTGCTGTTCCACCAAGCCACATGATGTTACGTACTTTCTTACGTAATGACACTGTTGCTTATCCTTGGTTGGCGGCTGCTGGTACACGTAGAGGTAATATTGACAATGCTACAAACATTGGATATTTAGATAGTGCTACCGGTGAGTTTATTACTACCAAGACACGTATTGGAATTCGTGATGTGTTGTATATTAACTTTATCAACCCATTAGTATTCTTTACTGGTGTTGGATTGTTGAATTATGGTAACAAGACAAGTTATAACAGTTCTAGTGCATTAGATAGAGTCAATGTTGCACGACTAATTGCGTATGTTCGTAGACAATTAACATTGGCAACTCGACCATTCGTATTTGAACCAAATGATGCATTAACACGTAATCAGATTGCTGGCGTAGTTCAGACATTGATGATTGACTTAGTTGCAAAACGCGGTATCTATGATTACTTGGTAATTTGTGACGAAAGTAACAATACACCAGCAAGAATAGATAGAAATGAACTTTGGATTGATGTTGCACTTGAACCAGTCAAGGCAGCTGAATTTATTTACGTTCCGGTTCGTGTTCTAAACACAGGTGAGATAGCATCATTATAATAAATTAGGATAACCCCGAAGGGGGTTATCTGTTTATTTAAGATAAATAAGATTAACAGGAGAAACATAAAATGGCAACAGCCTCACAATCATTGTTCAACATGACAGTAGCAGCAGATAATGCTGGCGGTAATCAGGGCTTATTAATGCCCAAATTACAATTTAGATTTAGAGTAAACTTTTTGAATTTTGGAACAAACTCAAGCACAATAGAATTAACAAAACAAGTTATTGACTGTGCTAGACCGCAAGTTCAATTCGCAGAAATAACATTACCAATTTACAACTCAACTATGTATTTGGCAGGTAAAGCAACATGGCAAACACTAGCTATCAACATTCGTGATGATGCTTCAAACAGTGTAACTAAATTAGTTGGTCAACAATTACAGAAGCAAATGGACTTTGTTGAACAAGCAAGTGCTGCAACTGGTCAAGATTATAAGTTTCAAACAAATATTGAAATACTAGACGGTGGTAATGGTGCAAATGCTCCTATCGTTTTAGAAACTTGGGAATTATATGGTTGCTTCTTGCAAACAGCAAACTATAACACATTAAACTATGCTACTAATGAAGTAGTAACAATTGCGTTAACATTACGTTATGATAACGCAATTCAATCTCCAATTGGGTCTGGTGTTGGTACAAGTATCGCTAGAACAGTAGGTTCAATCGCAACTGGTATTGGTGGTTCTTTATAATTAAGAACTAAACAAATCTAGCATGTCTGGATTTTTTCAAGATCAATTACTCAACGCTGCCGGAGCATTCTTCGGCAGCGATTTCCTGCGTGATTACACACATGCAAGCAAAACATTTAGACCTAACGCATATCAAAATGCACCAAAGTTTAAATATCTTTTTCATGTATACTTTCAAATAAATTTAGGGACTGGTGCACCAAACAGTAATTATGGTTTATTAGTTAAGTCAGTAAAATTACCTAGTTTTAGTTTTGATACTGCTACTCTTAATCAGTATAATAGAAAACGTCTTATACAAACAAAAATAAAATATGATCCAATAGATATTACATTCCATGATGATAACGGAACCGCAACTGGTACTCCAACTGCCGGTGGTAGTGCTAGAGCATTGTGGAAAGCATACTATAATTATTATTATTCAGATGGAAGAAACCCATCCGGTATACTAGCGGGCGCACCCGGTGCTACTCCTATATCAAGGTATAATCCTTCAAGCGGAACTATATCTAGTGCAGATTACAATGTACGTACACAATATACACCTAGTATAACAGGAAATGCTAATTGGGGATACAATGGCGATACGCAAGATCCGTCGGGTCAAAAAATACCTTTCTTTAAAAATATAACTATCTTTGGTTTTAATCAACACAATTTTACAGCATACACTTTAATTAATCCTATTATAACAAGATTTACCCATGATACATATGATTATGCACAAAGTACCGGTATCATGCAAAATCAAATGACATTAGATTATGAAACTGTGGTTTATAATGAGGGTGCAATAAGTGGAAAAGCACCGGGTGATATTGTTACTGGATTTGGTTCAGAAACTAACTATGACAGAACACTAAGTCCCATAGCAAGACCGGGTTCTCAACAAAATATATTAGGTCAAGGGGGCTTAATGAGTGGTATAGGCGGCGCAGTTAACAGCCTTAGGGATGGAAATATTTTGGGTGCAATTCAAGCAGCAGGTACATCATACAATACATTTAAAAATACTAATCCGTTAAATATAGCAAAATCAGAAGTGTTGTCAGGTATAACTAATGCGGTTCAAGGTACTCCTAATAGAAATTTAAATGTATCTACCCCTATATTTGGTGCTACTCCATCAACTACTGGTACTGCAAGTTCTCCACCTATTGCCCAAGCATCTCCCGCTGTGCCGAATTCTAGAAACGCCGGCTTACAAATATAAATACAATTATGGCAACTATATTAGATCATCGTACATCATTGGATCAAACCGTTAGAATTTTTGATTCGTTTTACGCCTTTAACTTAATTATTAATGCAAGTGAATATGATGTAGTACGTTCGTTTTTTGTTTCAGTATGTGAAACAGTTAACATTGCTGAAAATTTTACCGCTGTGTTTTTTAGAATTTCACAGGAATTACAAATACCCGCAACTGATTTGTTGGTATTGATTAAAGGTAAGAAAAAGATGGAGATAAATCAAACTCTAGCCTATTATCTAAATAGTTTTAAAAGCAAAACTTCATTGTACGGTATAGCTATAAAACCAAAATCAAATCAACCGGTGGCACGTAATATAGTGCAATAATTATGGCTAATTATGCACAGGGTATATACACTCCCAAAAACCCGCAGAAATATGTAGGTAAACATAATCCTAAATATAGATCGGGATGGGAATTAACATTTATGACCTTCTGTGATACACACAAAAATGTAACACATTGGGCTAGTGAATCAATGTCAATTCCGTATAGAAGTCCGTTAGATGGTAAAATTCACAGGTACATTCCAGATTTCTTTGTAGTGTATCAAAATAAATATGGAAAACAAATTGCTGAAGTTGTAGAGATTAAACCCAAGAAACAAAGTTTAATAGAAAGTCGCACAGCAAGCGCAAGAGATAGAGCAGTAGTTGCTATCAATCATGCTAAATGGGCTGCTGCAAATGCATATTGCAAAAGTCAAGGATTTTCATTTAGAGTTATTACAGAAGATGATCTATTCCGTAACGGAACTAGAAAATAAATTATTTAGGTTTTGCTAATCTAAAAAGTATTAAAGTATTAATTACATACTTACCTGGATCAAATTGCCACCACTTTGAGCCAATACGATAATCTCCCGGTCTTGCATGATGATTGTTATGCCAACCCTCACCAAATGTCAAGTATGACCACCACCATACGTTGTGACTAGAATCTTTTGTATCTACTGGACGATTACCAAATATAGGATCATGGTCAATCCAATTACTAAAACGTGAAGCAATAGTATTAAAGAATACTGGAATTAGATATAAATAAACTGCTATTAAAGGATTGATTAAAAATAATACTGATACTATTGTTAATATCATTAGTATATAATATTCGTGCATGATTCTTTGTACTGGATCATTAATAATATCTTTAACTGTCCATTTATTAAATGGTTTACCATAATCACCCACAATAGCGCCAACTGGCCCTAAAGTTACTGGACTA
>Ga0209107_10000733_pt1 | contig 18824 bp, 21 predicted proteins | sample LakErihyJuly2011_2_FD_187460 | JGI IMG/M metagenome (GOLD analysis project Ga0209107, IMG submission 187460) | Freshwater microbial communities from dead zone in Lake Erie, Canada - CCB hypolimnion July 2011 (SPAdes) (version 2) | ecosystem: Environmental > Aquatic > Freshwater > Lentic >... | reverse complement strand
AATGAATATTTTCGGCAGTACCATTAAAATTTCCACAAGCACCTCCGGGTCTCCCCGAATTCGCTGCAATTATAGTACCTATTTTTGGAGGATTACTTCCTGAAGAGTGTCTATTATATAGAATTGCTCCTATATTAGTCATTCCATTCCTATTGTGTTCTATTTCTGCCTGCTGTATAGGCTTGTCCTTTCTATTTTTAGTGGCGTTCTTCAAATCCGGAATAGCTATATTGATTTCATTAAAATCTCTAAATGTCGCATAATCATCATGATATCTATAAGCATTATATAACATATATTCGGTTTTTCCGGCATGTTGCTGACGAAGAATATTGAGACATTCTCTGCTTAAACCGACGGGACTCTTAGGACTCTTAGGACTCTTGGGACTCTTAGGACTCTTGGGACTCTTAGGACTCTTAGGCGTGGCTGCTGCCGCTGCTAAGTTAGCTGTAGCCGGAGCTGTAGCCGGAGCTCCGAATGGATTAAATGGGAGGGCAGATGGATTAAATGAAGGTTTATCGGTCTGTCCCTTAGTCCCGCCTGTAATTATTTTATAGGGCTTATGTGTTTTCATATGGTTATCTATTATATCAAGTAATTTACGATCTGCTCTATTGATTAAAAAATATTTAATTTTATTTTTCTTACCCTTTGCATCTATAGTAACTATATATTTATCACTCATCCTATTAGAGATATACGATTATTATATAAGGTATTGGATATAGTAATACCAACCGAAAAGAATAATAGAAAAAGGCACTCGGGAAAAACGACCTTACCGATATCAATATAAAATATGAGCTTTCCATTTATTTGCTAATCTGTATCTCCGTCCATTCTCTTGACTCTCCTTGCCGATCATTTCCTAATAAATTTACATTGACATTTTCATTATCTACACCGACCGACTGCGATACATTATTCTCCTTACGGCTATCGCGGCTTACACGAGCGTCGCGGCTATCGCGGCTATCGCGGCTATTGCAGCTATCGCAGCTCATCATATCAGCAGCCATATCAGCTAATGATGCCGATGGGTTTTGTATCTTGTTTTTGTTCTGTATATTATGGGTAATATTCAATATCTTGATGTTTATTGCGAGGCTACACAATAACAAAATAGTGTTAAATATTTCAAATATCATAATTATAAAAAATATAGCTATTTCATAAGTCATTTTTTACAATACCTTGCAACATACGAATAATTATATATGAATAAAAATAATAAAAATACTAAGAATAATAAGAATATTAAGAATAACTATAGTGATGGTTACTGCAAAGAATTATCTTGATATTCTCAATTATGATTTATTGAATAAAATATTAGGAATTGTAGCAGATTTATATGAAAAGGATATTGAAAAGGCTAATAATAAATTGCAGAAGGTCAGCAGTTTAGTTGAAGGCCTACATATTGATGTAGGCTCTGATTATGACGAGGATTATTATATGAATTATTATAATTATATTAATTACTATAATATTTCTTATTGTATGGACGAATATTTATATTCTCGATATCCTCTTGATAATGTAGTGATTATTTATATACCGCGGTTAATAATTAATTATAACGCTCAAACGGATACAATAACGCCATTAATATTACAGAGCAAAAAAATAGAATCGCCAATATACTTAGATATATTAAGAGAAATCAATAAAATATATGAAAGACAAACAGAAATATTAGGCTATTACGATAATCGCAGATTTTTAGAAAATGTTATACCAGTTAAAGAAAGCGAATACGAATATTACAAAATTACACCATCCCCGGATACTAAAATTAATTACATTACATTTTTATGCTTCCCTTAAATAATATCATTACAATTCATATAGTTCATGGTGTCTATATCATTCATATTTATGACAGGACTGGAGGGACTGGAGGGACTGGTCGGACTGACATAGTTTTTGATGTATAAGGCGTCGCCCCAACCGTGTCGCGTCATATTTGTGATAACTCTTTTGAAATTAAAGGTCGCGAGATATTCGTCTAATTCGGGCAAGAGCCCTGCGCCTTCATAAAGCATCTTTTCATTAACTTCTGCATATATCGCTTTGATATGCGGCAGAATGTGCGTAGCTCCTTTGAGAGCCTTTAATTCGGCTCCTTGGATATCTATGTTAATAAAATCATATCTATCGCGTGGTATATTATTTCGCTCAAATAGTGTATTTAGTGTTATTGATTTTAATCGGCGTCTTTCTATTTCAAAGACTTGCGGATGTTCTATGGCGTGTGTTCCAAAATTAAAAATAGAAGATGATTCCTTATTGTTAGTTATCATAAAGCTCAATTCTTCATCGTCATTGTCAGTTATAACTGCCTGAACTATATTAATATTTTCATTAATTTTTTTTACATATCCGACTATTTCGCCAATAGCTTCAATCCATAATGTGTCATTGTCCCCTATATTTATAGTATTATACAGAGCTCTCTCTTCGCACATATGGGCGCCAATGTGCAATATGCCTTTTTTAGGAATACACTCCGGGAAAGTATTAAAAATCGTAGGAATAAGCATAGTAATATTAGTATTTTAGTATTATTGATATTGCAATCTTTATATGAATATCCGGGATATCTGAGGTATCTGAGGTATCTGAGGTATCTGAGGTATCTCAAAATCTTTTTCAAGGTATTCGATGAGCTTAGAATATTCTTTTTCCATTATTCCAAAGAGATATGCTTCATAGCAGCTATTTGTAATACTTCCATCAAATATATATTCGCGATAAACCATATTAAGATCGCTGATAATATCATCGTATATATTGACATATATTTGTTTCGCGAGTTCGCGCAAATCATCGTCGTATTCTTCAAGGGTTTTGTAAATATTCCTTCTATTGCCTTGATTTTTTATCATAGAATACATCTTGTTTGTTATAACAACATCAATCTTCTTGAGGATTTGCCTTTTGATATATTTATTACGATGCTGCTCCATATCATTCTTAACAATCCTATTAAATTGCTTAGATACGCTACTCAATATCGCCATCTGCTTGATATCGGCCCCGTTAATCATCATCTTACGCCCAATAGCCTCCTCAGTATTTATGACATCAATAATGTTAGACATATTCTATGAGTATCAGCAAGTCTTAGAATATATTAAATCAATTTTTATTCATGATTTCTTTGAGGATTTTGGGGATTATAAATATACGAGAAATTTTGAAGGATTTAATAGCAGATTAAATAGGAAATTAGAAAAATATCTAAATAAATACTTGGGCTTGTGAGGGATGTGCACGGCTACGCTCGGTATTCGCCGCTATTCGCCGCTATTCGCTACTCTACGATTTCTATGAGTTCTTCTGTGAATAGATGTTGTAACATTGCAATAAGATGTTCTTCTCCTTCAAAATCTTTTTTCGTCAATACATATTTCATTATAGATATTATAAATACATAGAGCTCTATCATCATTTTTTTATAAAGATTACCATATAATCCGTGCCATATATAATTATTATCATTACTAAGTATAATATAATATTTGAATTGTTTTATCATTTGTCGAAGAATATTCTCGTAATAAATGCTATTATTTATTTTCTCTACAAGAGCATCCATTGTTGATTCGTATATAGATAGATAATGTTCTCTATCCATATTAGAAAAGTTCATATAATTGTTTTGATATTTACAGGGAATAAGTCTCTCATATTTTTTAGTTGTAATCCCGAGATCCGAATAAGTAAACATTTTCATAGCTTCTTCAATTTTTTTAGGAATATGCTCGCAATAATATTCCTCTCGACGCTTTTCTATCTCGTCCCTTGTAATTTTGTTAAATGCCGAACAAGTGTTGCTAATGCACACTATAGTATATGCTTTGTTATCGCCAAATATCTTTTCGCCCAACGAAGCTTCAGTGTCAATAATATCCATAAGATAAATCGAGGGCATACCAAGGCTCGCGCTGTTATTAATGAGTTATTTAAGTCTTATCCGGTTTTATCTACAGGCTTTGATAATAGGTATTCGCACGCGCGTTGTCAATTTTTATATATTTCAGTATTAATATAGATATTATGGTGTATCTAAAAGCAACCAGATATTTATAAAAATTGAAAGGAATAAAATTAAAAATAAGAATATTCTTATGTATATTGCATAATGTAGCTTATGCTATGATTTCTATATTAACTATCTTGTTTAGAATAGTAATAAGATGTTCTTCTCCTTCAAAATCTTTTTTAGTGAATACATAATTCATTATAGATATTATAAATACATAGAGCTCTATCATCATTTTTTTATAAAGATTACCATATAATCCGTACCATCTATAATTATTATTATTACTAAGTATAATATAATATTTGAATTGTTTTATCATTTGCCTAAGAATATTCTCGTAATAAATGCTATTATTTATTTTCTCTCTAAGAGCATCTATAGTTGATTCATATATAGATAGATAATGTTCTCTATCCATATTAGAATAGTTCATATAATTGTTGCGATATTTAATGGGGATAAGTTTCATATATTTTTTAGTTGTAATCCCGAGATCCGAATAAGTAAACATTTTCATAGCTTCTTCAATTTTTTTAGGAATATGCTCGCAATAATATTCCTCACGGCGCTTTGCTATCTCTTCCTTTGTGATTTTGTTAAATGCCGAACAAGTGTTGCTAATGCACACTATAGTATATGCTTTGTTATCGCCTAATATCTTTTCGCCCAACGAAGCTTCGGTGTCAATAATATCCATAAGATAAATCGAGGGCATACCAAGGCTCGTGCTGTTATCAATGAGTTATTTAAGGCTTATCCGGTTTTCTATACAGGCTTTGATAATAGGTATTAGTTCATTGTCAATTTTTATATATTTCAGTATTATTATATAGATATTGTGGTGTATCTAATAGCAACCAGATATTTATAAAAATTGAAAGGAATAAAATTAAAAAATAAGAATATTCTAGTATATCAAGAACTGCTAAGGTAATATCCTTATATTTATAATAATTATAGATAATATAGCTTTTATTTTACAATTTGTTAGAAAAATATGATATTTAAAATTAATCTATAATAATATTTTTAAGAATAGCTACTAATTCATCATTATTTTTAATTTTATAATATGGAATTTTGTATTGTTTGGCCAACTCAAAGAGTTCAGTTCTTTTATAATACCTTCCGTTTATTACTAAAGCCATTCTTTTAATATGAGAGTCGCTTGCAAGATGCTTTGTTGTATTATCTTCACTAGCATAGTAATTAATACCACATTCACATTTTGTAGTTTTCTCTTCTCTGCATTTTTTAGCTGATTTGTATATGATACTAACACATAGCTTACAATTATCGATATCCGCCTTCTTACAAGTATCTGAGATATAGTCGTAGGGTAATATTTTATATAAATGACAAGTCTTGCATTCTTTTGGGACTATAATAGAGAAATGTTTCTTTAACCTTGGTTCTGTAATACCATTCGGATATTCTAATTTAATTCTCTGCATTATCTCTTCATAATCAGCATCTTTTTGAGACTGTCTAAGCAGCATCTCTTTATACTCAGCATCTTTTTTAGACTGTCTAAGCAGCATCTTTTCAATATTTAAATCTTTTTGAGTCTTTTTCGGCTTCTTTTTATTATCGTCAATATCTATATCTTTAATAATATTTATCTGTATATTGACAATAATATTTGGTTTAGATGTATCAGAGTCATCAATATCTTTTATATTGATTTTTTTACTATATTCTTTTGTTTTTTCTTCAAAATGGCTTATAAAATCGTCTATATCTTTGTAGCACAATTTACTATAATCATTATTTTTTATATTTAAATCTTCTATATTCTCGCAATTTGTTATTTTATTATAGATATCTTTTATCATCTCTTTATAGTCTCCTTCAAAGTATTCATTACCTATATCTTTTCTATGTATATATTTATTTTTGAAGTCCCTGATTAATTCTGTCTCTAATATATCACAATCATCACATACTATATGTAAAAGAAGCTTAGATCCTTTTGGATATTGATTGAATCTTTGTATGTTCGCTTGTTTCGTCCTACCTATTTTATAAATATTTTCATTAGAGTTTATGAACTCTCTTTCTTGAAGCAAGTAGATACTATTATGCATTATATTATAGTACTGATAATATTTTATAATATCAATTTTTCTTGTTTTTCAAAGTATATTTTATTTGATGTTATATTATTGAAAATAAAAAAAATATATCAAGCTATATCTACCGATATCTAAAAGCAACCAGATATTTATAAAAATAGAAAAATAAGAATATTCCTGTGTCTTAAGAATCCGCTATGAAGCTACACCTTTTACAATTGCCTTCTTTTATATTTGACAATCATACTGTAGATATCTTCGTCTTCGTTGTCGTAATCCTTTCTTGTTATTTCGCATTTCATATGATTTTTTAGGAAGTTATAGATCTCTTTCATCAATATTCCAAATATATAACAGGCTGATGTGCTATTGCGAGACATATCAAACTCCCTTCCATTTTCTTCATATAGATTTACCATTTTTGCCATAATATTATCGTAACCCTCGTTCTTATTTATCTTCCTCGCCAATTTCTCCAAATCTGCTTCGTACTCTTCTGGCTTCTTATATACATTAACATTATGCGGATGCTTTAACATAGAGAATACCTTGTTATCAATTGTATTCTCTATTTGTTTAGGAAGATACCACAAATAATATTCTTCGCGATGCCTGGTATTTTCCTCGGTTGTGATCTTATTAAACACCCGACATACACCATTGATACACGCGATAGTGTGAGCTTTATTATTTGTCAAAATCTTGATACCGAGAGAATATTCAGTAGTAATTATATCCATAAGATTAACTTGCGACATCTCGCTATCGCGCTATTTAGTACTTTTTCGGTAAGGGCAGGTCGCTGTCCTGTTGCGAGGTATTTAAGGCTTATCTATCATGTTCTATGTCATATCATCATTTTTTATATTTTTAGCAATTTAATAGAACACATATTAGGGCTCTGAAAGCTAAAAAGTTAAAAAGTTAAAAAGTTAAAAAATAGATATAGATATACAAATAATATATAGAGTGAGTAGGGGATACAGGATATACTTACTTACATATCAGCGATGGCTTCGTAGATTTCTACTTCTTCATCTTCAAAATCCTCCCTTGTTATCTCATACTTCATATGTTTTTGAACAAAGACGCCGAACTCCTTAATCAAGATATCAAACATCTCGTACCCTCCCGTGTGGTAGTAATCTCGGACATAATCCTTGTACTTATTTATCATTTTTTCAAGAATACTATCGCGATTATTCTCGTTAATATGCGAAGCCAACTTCTCCAAATCGGCATCGTACTCTTCAGGCTCCTTATATACATATACATTGCGGGGATTTTTCAAGACCGCAAACATCTTTTTCTCAATCGTCTTTTCAATTTTAACAGGAAGATACTCCATATAATATTCTTCGCGGCGCTGGGAGACATCTTCTGTTGTCATTTTGTTAAACATCGAGCATGTACCGTTGATACATACTGTAATTGGTGCATTATTGTCTCCCAAAATCTTCTCGCTCAACGAAGATTCGGTATTGAAAATGTCAATCAGGCTGATGGACATTTAGAGGCTTGCTGTTGCTGTTGCTGTTGCTGTTGCTGTTGCTGTTGCTGTTGCTGGGTGTGGCGGCCGAGAGAACCGGGCGAATAAGGCTTGAAGACTTTTCGGGTGGCTCTATCAATTTGGTTGGTAGGCAATTAAATATATCTGGCTTTCCTGTCAATTTTTTTATTTCTAGCAATTTTTTAGAACATATATGAGCCATCTGGATTATTAAGATATATACAGTAATATGATGAAAAAATAAAAAATTGACATCAATTTAATAATCTATTATATTCATTACATTCATTACATTACATTACATTGCTATGGAGCCGATAACTGCGAGCATTTGCTTCTTTGTTATGACGGGAGGAATGGCTGGAGTAGCAATGTATGAACACGATAAGATTATTAGATATATTAAGGTAGCTGAAAAAAAGCAGCAAATCATAGATAAATTGAGAAAAGATTTAACAAGAGGAAAATAAATACAGATAAAGATAAATACAGATTAGATAGATATATATATTATATCTATTTTTTCTTATTATAATGTATATGACAGCGGAAGGCATAGAAGGCATAGCAGGCAAAGATATAAAAACTGATACATTGCAAAATATATCTACGACATCTATGACATCTATGACATCTACGATAACTAAGAATATGGATTATAAATTGAGGGCGCTTAAAGATCTCAAAGAGCTTTGTAAAGAAAGGCAAATTAAGGGTATTTCTGCAAAGTCCAAAGAGCAAATTATTAAATTATTAGAAGCTTCTGATATTTCACTATTAACCCAAGAGAGTCTTTTGCCGCTCGCGCAGCCGACACAGCTCACGCAGCCGACACAGCTCGCGCAGCCGACACAGCTCACGCAGCCGAAGCTTCCAGTGTCAATGAATTTATCAGATATGATAAATAAGATATTTCATGCGGAATGTATTGAAATGATGCAGAAGATTCCGGATTCTTCAATTGATATGGTATGTACGGATCCTCCATATTTTCTCGATGGCCTCGGGAATGATTGGAATAAGCAAATGCTTGACAATAAGGGTTCTTCGGCGATTGTCGGAAATCTTCCAAAAGGGATGAGGTTTGATAGGAATCAGTCTAAAAAATTTAATGAGTTCTATTCAAAAGTTTCTTCTGAAGTTTATAGGATTCTTAAACCAGGCGGAGCTTTCATATCATTTAGCAGCCCTCGTCTATATCATTCGATGGCTATGGCGATCGAAGATGCCGGCTTTGAAATACGCGATATGCTCGGTTGGATTTATACGCAATCGCAAGTAAAGGCATTCTCACAAAATCACATTATTGAAAATGACAAAAAAATGGATCCCGAACAAAAGCAGGCTCTCAAAGATGCTTGTAATAATTGGAAAACGCCACAATTAAAGCCGGCAATTGAACCGATGTGTCTCGCGGTTAAACCTATTGAAGGAAGATATATTGATAATTTTCAGAAATATGGAACAGGATTAATGAATACCTCTGAAGAAACAAAAACCGGCGAAGGCTTCTTTCCTTCTAACATTATTACTACCGATAATATTGAGGAGAGTATGGATAGAGTATTCTTAGTTTCTAAGCCAAATAAAAAAGAAAAAGGTGAATATAATACGCATCTCTCTGTTAAACCCGTTAGCCTCATCGCGCATCTCCTAAAATTATTCTCAAAAGAAGGGGCAATTATTCTGGATCCATTTATGGGTAGCGGAACAACAGCAGTAGCCTGCATTCAGTCAAAAAGAAAATATATAGGTTTTGATATTAACACAGAATACATTAAAATTACAGAAAAGCGCATAGAAGAAGAGACGGCAGAGAAGGCGACAGAGACAGCTATTTAGGTCTCAAACTTCTTCTTGAGAGCTTCGTATAGAATCTTCTGCTCCTCATCGGTATAATAGATACTAATCTTATTTTTATTCACGAGTTCCTTAGCAGTCGGCCACATTTTGATGAAACTTTTGCAAAACTTGAACCTATCTCTATATTTTCCTTGAATAGGCGGTTGGTACGCGAGATTTTTTTCAGAGGAGTCGCCAATTGTAGGGTCAAGATGTCCCACCTGCCATTTTTCATTTGGAACATCAATAACATTCTCCCTATGCCATTCTTTAACTGCATTGATATAAAGATTCCTATCTCCGCTAATATTAGCGTCCTTTCTCTTATCAATATCTACTTTATCAGCTTCAAAGGGATATTTAATACAGTATTTTCCTTTTACATCCATTCTTTTGATGCCCGTACTTTTATTGAAGGCCTGAATAACATCCGCCGAATACATGCTAATATTTTTGAAGAACAATTCAGCAGTCTTTCTATCTACATAAAACTGTCCTCTAATCTCTGGTTGAGCCATAAGAGCCAACGCTTGCCCTCGCTTACCTGTAATAGTAGGGAGTTCAATATCATTTTCTTTCGCAAACTCTCGCAGGTCTTCAGGATACGCTTCAAACATCTTGGTGTAGTTTTCAATCGCAATCGCAATAATGGCTGTCATTATACAGTACAATATATGTATGGTGAATGCGTCAATTTTTTATTTTTTTTAGTTATATATGGACATATTGGAGAAGTAAATTAATCGACGCCGATATCATTATTGTAATCCAGACATACCATGTAATAATCTATGTTATCCTCCATTTCTATTTCGTTTTCGATAAATATGTCGTAATGGTCACCGCTATTTTTGGAGATTTTCTTCAAGTACTCTATATTGGTCTTATTATAACAGCAGGTTATAGCTACGGATTCTGCGGTTTCTCTTAGAATATCGAGGCCTATTAAGTTTCTGTATGTCCTGCTGATATATACATTACTATTGCTATTCGTATAATTTCTGGAAAATGCCAATTTAATAGGTCGCGAAAAGCTCGTATAATCCACAAACTTTTTAATTCCCTCTTCTTCCAAGCTATAATATATACAATAGGGTGATAATAAGCTCGGGAGCGGTTTATATTCGCGATTCTTAAATGATGCTAAAATCAATAGCGCGGATATTCTAAGATTTATATACTTATTTCTGATATTACCGAATGATAAAAAATATCCGTGCTGTGTTTTATTTATGTTCAATCCGCCATCGCTATCAAAACTACCATGTATTTTGTGCTTTATGATGCAAGTCATCTTCTCTATTTTTTCTATGGTTTTTTCGTGAGCATCAAGAGCATCATCTATAATTTTCTCAATTATATCGCTGGGTAAAGTATCTATATAACTCGTCATTTATATATATTATAAATATAAATGTATATCAATTTTTGCGCTTATAGTACTGTCAGATACATAAAAACATTTGAATAATTTGCGATGAGCGTTCCCATACTGTGTAGCATTAATGTGATTGTTTTGTAAAAGCCAGCGTTTTCTTCTGTTATATACGGGTTCAGGTTCCAGATTAATATAGCAAATAGGTAATATATCAGACCGGCAGCCAGAATACTTATATATGTCCTGAACTTTTTGGAATCCATATATGAATATGCATAAAATATTGAAAAATACATTGCGATTTGAACTGTTATAATATCAATATACATCCTCGTCTTATCTTCTGGATTAGACCAGAAATAAACTGATGTAATAAATACTACAAGAGCCGGAATACTTGCGCAGTATTTCCCTAAATACACGGCTATTAGAAAAGATGTCAATATTATTAGAGTAACAATAAGCATATATATATTCATATTTTAAGCTATTGATTTATAAGATATTATTATAAATTATTATAAATTATTATAAATTATTATATAAGATAATAATGTTTATTTATTTACCTTATAAGCATCAAAAAAACAGAGTGTATAAATGCAAAGTAAGCAATTATATAGATATAGATAGGCTGCGTGATTGGGTAATATCGCAGAATCCTGCAAAAGATAATTCTTCCCATTGGTGGTATAGCGAGTTGCCGGCTGACATATCCTTGTTATATTCAAAGATAGCGAGAAATCAAAATATTCTTGATATGCTTGTTAAAAATACAAAATGCAATGTTGATATCATAAATGATATGAATGAGATATATGTATCAGCTCCGCAAAAAGATTCGCATGCTACATCAGATAAAATATTTTATACTAAGCATATTGATGGCCCATATTATTTATTCCCATTTGCTTCTTGTTATCGCGTTATTCTTGGTCTTGACGATAATAGCAATGTAATCACTTGTTTCAATATGATACCCGAAGATACCACAGTTGCGAAGGGAGATGCAGTTGCATTTGATTTTCATCGCGAATGTCATTACATATATAATAAATCCGCTGGTGCGGCTGGTGCGGCTGGTGCGATTCAAGATCATCGTGTAGTATTGAAGATACATTATTGTGTTTATCCGTGGTGGGCCTATTATTTCGGCAAAACATTAAGCAGATTATCTATAAACTATAATCGCAATTTCAGGAATCTATTTCTATATACATTAGATGCCGACGAAAAATACAAAAAATATTTAGCATATTCTATGATATTGACCACGCAGATATTTCACAATATTGAATATTATATCGGATACAATAATATATCCTTTGCGTGTTTCTTGTATTACATAGGATATCTGACGCATTATAATGTGTTTCTTCTCGGTTGTTTGGCTATTCATTATCTGCGAAAAACTACTTTGGTTCCCGAAAATTGCAAGCATATCGCATTAAAGCGCGATATCCGCTTTTACTATGTAATATATTCCCTCCAAATATACTATATATATTACTGCTATTTGCTATTCCAACCGAACTCCTATTACACAAATAGTTTGCTCATCATATACATCCTAAACGATATGAAATATTTATATGATCTCCGCTAACTCCTATTAGTTTTTCTTATATATGATAAAAATAAATAATATAATACTAAAATAAAATATTATTTTAATATATTATTATAGATAATAATATATGAATAAATTCTTTAATTTTTGCGATAGTGAACGTATGAAATCTGTTAATAGGTTAATAGAATTAATAATTAAATCCAATAAAACCACATCTCAAAAAAGTGAGTTAAAAAACGATTTAAAAAAAATTTCATCAATTAGATGTCAAAATATTATAGAATCTCTTAATTTAAATGTAGAGGAGGTAAATAAAACACTCGAGGCGTCCGTTCAAGATACTTCTGAAAAACAATATATAATATTAAAGGATAGTATTAAAAATTCTTCAAGCCAAAAACCATCAGATATAATTTCAAAACAACAACAACAAAATATAGATAAAAATATATCTTTTTTAATATCTCCTACACATAATGAAATATATGAAATTTTCGTATTTGATGATGAATCAAATGATGATGAAACATTTTATGAATTTTTTGATAGAAATAACTTATTGAATGATGATAACTTGAATTATATTTTTAAAATTTCCAATATACAATTAAATATAAAAATATATATATATATATATTATGATAAAAATAATAAAATATATAAAATATATAGAATTGATAAGAAAGATGATAACGATAATATATTTGGACTAACAGATTTAACAACCAGTAAAATTTCTGATATAATATTTATGTCTGGTCATGAAGATAGGTATTGGTATAATAATTTAAAAATTCCTAAAAATATTTTTAGAACAAAAAAAGCATATGATTTATTAAGTGAAAATCTTTTTGAAGAAGATAGTACGCAATATGTGGGTGGCTATGCAAAATCTTCAAAGTTTAAAACGAAGGAAGTTCTTGGTAAATTAAGGCGTATTTATAAAATTCCTAACTCCAAAAAAGAGCATATAAAGCACAAAGGGAATCTTATTACAGTATCTGAATACAAGGCGCTTATGAAATTAAAAAATAAAAAATAAATCCTATCAAAAAATATATTAAATTATAGTAACTCCTATTAGTTTTTTCTTAGATATCGCGAGATAAGGGCGAGGGCACTGATATCAACCTTTTCGGGTAATTTTTTAAGCATAGTCAATCTCTTCTTTTTAGCCGGCGCAATTACAATTGCATCATAGGACAAAACAATAGGTATATCTTGAATATTCATAGGCATTTGTGCGGAGCCGCGGAGCCGCGGAGCTATGATAGTTTCAATAAAAATAAATCAATATAAAATCAATTTTTGTAAATTAGTCGCCATTGCAATATAAATATCAATCATATTTAATAAGTTTGTCGAGGAAGTTTTGAGAGGCCTCGTGAGTCAATTTATAGTTCTTCAATATATATAAGATGGTTCGGCATTCAACCTTAGTAATAGTACCACCATCAAATATCTTGACAAGCAATTTATTAGAATCATCTATGGATATTCTTCCATCACCTTGCCCTTTTATCAACTCATCAGCCATACTTAATAGCCCGGCATCAAAGTTTAATCCATCAATTATTTTGTAATAGCTAACCTTATTCTCCATTTATTATAATAAGAGAAAAGTTTTGAAGAAAAATAAACTAACGCGAAGAGAGGAAAGAGGAGAAAGCCGGGCATCTTAATATTGACCGGTGAGTTTATAATATATAGGTGCGAATGAGTTTGCGATCGGCGTGTCTGTAATGAATTCGCTAATAGCGAAATAAGTAATAGCGAGCATAGCAATACGCCCGTTATTCAACTCTTTCAATTCCAGTTCGCGCTTATTTTTAACATTATTTACAGTATAAATATTTAGAGGGTCAAATCCCAAATCTCCGGGAATACTTTCAATTTCATAATTCTTGTAAATACTTGCAGATTCAAGGGTTGTAGCAAATATAATAACGGACATAAAAAAAGCCGGATTAATATTATCAAGACCTCCATTCAACAGCGAGGGAACTTTGCCGCTAACAGTGAGCAAATTGTCGCCATTAATAATCTTAGAAAGGTAGGGATGATAAAGTTCAGCCAAAGGCCACCCCACGCTTCCCAACATAGCAAGGCGTCCGTGCTTAATCTCAGCTTCGCGATATCTTCGCAGAGTACTAATGCTCGTAGAACAATTTAGCGGGTCAAATCCCTTATTTCCAATGAATACCGAAGCTTCCCCTTCAGCTAAAATAGAGTTCTTATCGAGGAGCCCGAAGTTGATAGCATTCCGAACAAACAGATTCCCGCCATTCCGCACCCCGAATTTTTTAATATTACTCAACCTATCAAACTCCAAATAATCAATCTCGCCGTCGTTATTAACATCGGCGATATCCATATAATTATTTTTTCCATAATAAAACTCCAGTTCAGAAATATCCAGCTTCCCCGATTTATCAACATCAATATTATTAAAGGCATTGACATTTACATCATTATCTTTACCGCTTTCGCTGCTTCCGCTACCATCTTTATTGGATAGCATAGCGATTGATTTTGGACGAAGATATGCGAGATTTGAAGGGAATGCCGATGAAACAAAGAAACAATCCGAGCAGTACAATAAAGATGCGAGAATAAAATATCTGAACATAATATTATGATATATATGTTGTTTTATTCTTATATATTGTACCCTCTTTATATAATCCTCGTGCTATATCTCGCAATATATATCATATATCTCGTGCATTATATAATGTTTTTATTGTATTATATCTAATGTCTAATGTCTAATATCTAATATATCCGGTAATGTATTAGATATGTATTAGGAATATATTTATGTGTAATATTATTAATATTATATATAATATAATATAATAAGGAAATGACAAAGACGACACTATTAACAAATGTATTTAACGAAGAATACTTATTGCCATTTTGGTTAAATCATCATAAAGAGATGTTTGATGATTTAGTTGTTGTAGATTATAATAGCACAGATAGATCCATTGAAATATGCAAAAAAATATGTCCAAATTGTAAGATAATATCAACACGAAACAGTCATTTCGATGCTATAAAAATAGATGAAGAGTTTATGGATATAGAAAATAATATAGAAGGGATAAAAATCGTTTTAAATACTACAGAGTTTTTATTTTGCGAAACAACTGTAAAAGATTTATTTACAGATATAGATGCAAATAAAAAACAATGCTATGGTATTAAAGCTATATCTCCATATTCATTAAATAATTATAACATAAATAATGGGTATGAACTTATAAAAAACTTATTAAATGAAGATATAGTATATAATTATGATAGATTGGGGGAAAGATTTATACATAATTATTCAAATGGAAAATATGAAGTAGGAAGACATTTTACAAATAATGCGAATACATTAACAGACAAGGCTCATATAGTATGGTTCGGATATTATCCATTAAATGAAAAATTACTGAATAGAAAATTACAGATAAAAGACAGGGTACCATTAAGTGACATAGAGAGAGGATGCGGATTGCATCATTTAAATAATAGGGAACAGATGATAAATATTAATAAAGAAAAATCGAGGACTGGAAGATCACTAAAAGATGCGAATGTAAAATTATATGAATTGCTTGTCAGTAGGTATAGAAAGAATAGATATATAGTAACGGGAGGATGCGGATTTATAGGGTCTCATATGGTTGATAAATTGGTCGATAGTGGTTGCGATGTTATTGTTATTGATAATTTATTGTGCGGGAATATAGATAATTTAAATAAAAAAGCTGTATTTGAAAATGTTGATATATGCAACATTGATTTGTTAAGAGCCGTTATTAATAAATACGATAATATTGATGGAATTTTTCATTTTGCAGCTATCGCGAGAACTCCTTGGTGTATTCAAGACCCCTTATTGTGTTATAAAACGAATGTAATTGGAACTATAAATATTATGGAAATTGCGAGAGAAAAAACTATAAAACGCGTGGTTTTATCATCTTCTAATGTTGTATATGCCTTTTTAACACCATATAGAACTTCAAAAGAGGCTCTTGAATCTATTGGTATGTGCTATAATAAAATGTATGATATGTCTGTTATTGCACTGAGATATTCTAATGTATATGGAAAAAGACAGAGCGAGTTAGGCCCTTCTCCGAATGTATTTGCTGCATTACGAAAATCAAAGAGAGACTTGGGAAAACTAATAATTACAGGAGATGGAACGCAAACGAGAAATTATACACATGTGAGCGATATTGTTAATGGTAATTTATTGGCTATGTTTAGTAATCACAAAGGCATTATAGATTTATGTACTGGAAAAAGTATATCATTAAATTATGTAGCAAACTTTTTTGAATGTCCGATTGAGTATATTTCCGAAAGAGAAGGAGATGTAAAACATATAATACAATCACCAGATGAAGCTTATAATATTTTAGGATGGAAGGCAATTGTTGATATTGAAGAAGGAATAAAAGATGTATTATAAAAATATAAAAATATAAAAATATAAAAATATAAAAATTATAAAGTAAAGACCGACTATATACCTATTTACCAGCATATTATATTGGAGAGGATAGAGTTCTTCAAATCTTCTGGAAAGTTTTCTGGAATTATCTTGTTGATGTATAGCGACGCGACTTTCATCATTCTAACATCATTTTCTACATCGCTCAAATCCTTCTCAATTTTCTTTGACTCTTCTTCAATCAATTCGGCAATCAAGCAGTCTCTTATCATTATACAATTATTGATAATGTGCATATTCTCGCGAATCTCAGAATCCGTTGATAGATCTCGCAATATCTCTGGATATTCAAACATATATGTGCTTTTGCTATTATAGTCTTTTGTAATGTAAAGATTTTCACAGATTGTTCTTTTGCTAATATAGTATCCTGTTTCGGTAACAGATAGCCGCGTAGGGTTTTCTGTTAGCATTATACTAACCACATATTTTTTGTACAACTGAGGATATTCTTTCATCTTTTCTTCGGTCATAACTAGCGACAGCACGCGTTCTTCATCATCATAATAATAGATAACATAAACATTTATGATGTCTTCGTCTCTTATGAAGATTATACAACTCTTATTATATCTGCCGCTATAATGATAGCTTGTGAAAAACATTCTGAAAACCTGGTACGATTAAGTGAATGTAAGAAGAATACTCTCTCGTTTGCGAAACTTGCTTGGATTTGCGAGTAATTACTATTATTATAATACAGGTCAATTTTACATTTTTACGCATATATTTAGAACATTTTTAATCTTTGCAATAAAAAACAAAAAACATATACAGATAAGGATACAGATAAGGATACAGATAAGGATACAGATACTATATGAGGTATCTATGAGGAGCCTTGAGGAGCCTTGAGGACGCCTATTAGAATACATATACATCTGTGAGGATGGTGTTCTTCAAATCGTCGGGGAAGTTTTCGGGAATTATCCTGTTCATATATTGCGCGATGGTTTCCATTATTTCTAATTCTTTTTCTAAATCGCACAATTCCTTATCAATACAGTTCGATTCGTTATTTACGAACTCGGTAATAAACTCTTCATCAATCAAATCCTCGCTAATCATAATAATATCCTCAATAAACTGCATATTGTTGCGAATATTAGTTTCCGTAGATAGTTTATATGACATCTTCGGATATTCTGACATATAGGTGTTTTCGCAATCATAGTCTTTGCAGATGCGAAGGTTTTTCCAGATTGTTCTTTTGTGAATACCATATCCGCGCGTGTCCTTAGATAGCTGATTTGCATTTTCTGTGAGCATCGTACTGATCGTATATAACTTGTACAATACTTCATACTCCTTCTTCATCTTCTCTTCTGTCATGACAAATAACAGGTGTGCGTAATTATACTCCGGATTCTCATAAACATTTATGATGCCCTTATCCTTGATGAAGATTAGGCAACACGCATTACGATTGCTGTGATAATCATAGCAAGTATAAAGCATTCTGTTGATACTCTTGTTTTGTGAGCGGTAGCTCTTGGCGGTCGCGGCTTGTCTGCTGGCTGGTGGCGCTGGTGGCGCTGGCGGCTTGTCTGCTGGCGGCTTGTCTGCTGTCGGGTGGCTTTTGAAACAGAGGAGAGCAACGGAAGGCTTTTTAAGGCTTTTCGGGTGGCTCAATCTGTTTGGCGGGCAATAAATATTCTTAGCCGGCTTATCAATTTTTACAGTCTCTGTATATTTTTTAGAACATTTTATGAATAAAAAATAAATACACATAAGTAAATGTAAATAAATGCTTTTTACACATATCATATTTTTTCAAGGATGATATTCGTCAAATCATCGGGGATATCTGGCATAATTTTTTTAATATATAGAGAATACATCAACAGATTTTTAGTATAATCTTCGC
>Ga0209107_10000731_pt1 | contig 18875 bp, 4 predicted proteins | sample LakErihyJuly2011_2_FD_187460 | JGI IMG/M metagenome (GOLD analysis project Ga0209107, IMG submission 187460) | Freshwater microbial communities from dead zone in Lake Erie, Canada - CCB hypolimnion July 2011 (SPAdes) (version 2) | ecosystem: Environmental > Aquatic > Freshwater > Lentic >... | reverse complement strand
AAATTATATCATGAAACATAAATGGATAAAGAAAAAATAAAATTTTAATAATAATTATATATTATGAATGATAGTAAAAATTTAATATTAAAAGAAAAAGAAAATTTAGTAGAGGAATTATTTTTAATGGGGTAATAATATGAAAATCTGATTGTCTAAAACAATGAATTGATAAATAAAAATAAAAATTTGGAATTAAATTTTTAAAATTAATTAAACTAAGAAAATTAAAATATATAAAAGAATGAAATATAATCTTAAACAATGAAATAAGAATATGAGGATTTAATTAATGATTTAAATAAATAAGTTTAATAATTAATATAATAAATTTCTTAATTGAATTAAAATAATTTATAACAAAATCAGGACATTATATAAAAATAGGAATAAAATGATTTATTATTGAAAAAAATAGAAAATTTAGAAATTAATTTAAACATTTAAGAAGAATAATCTAAATAAAATGATATTTAAACACAGAAAATGAAAGATATTATATTTTAAAATGAAGATATTATAAAAGATAAAGATAATAAAATCAAAATTTAACTTGAAGAATTTTAAACAAATTTATATGAAAAAGAATAAATTAAAACTGATTTAAATATTTAAATATAATAATTAAATTAATTATAAAATGAATTTGAAAATTACAAATAGATTTATAATAATACTGAAGAGGATAACTAAAAAATTTTAAATCAATTAATCAATAAAGAATAAATATATACAAAAAAAATTTAAGATTAGGATACTTTAATTGATTAATTAGAAAAATAAAAAATAAAATTAATTAATGAAAATGAAGAAAAATAAAGTAAATCATTAAAAATATAAGAAGAAACTTAAAGCAACATACATAAATTAAATCAATAGATTTTAAATTTATAAAATTAAATTATTTTAAATAAAGAATAAATAGAAATTATTAATAATAAAAGAGATTAATTATAAATATCAAACAATCAATTGTAAATAAATATTGATTTAATAGTTTCTTAAAAAGATTCAGAAATAAAATAATTATAATTAAATTATGAGTAAAGGATTCTAGAAAAAGAATAGAATATTATAATAATTCAAAAATAAAAAAGCGATGAAAAATAAGAATTATAAGAATAATATGATTTATTATAAAATTTATTGAAAAAAGAAAAAGAATAATTGTAAATATTTTACAATTCTTAGATAGAAAAAATATAATCTGAACTCTAAAAGTTATAACAAACCATAATTGACTGTGAAAGTAAAGAAAAAGAATATAATTAATAAATTAATTAATTAATTGAAAAAAATTAAAAATTAACAAACAATATAAAATAATTTCAAAATTAAATTGATGATACCTAAATATAATTAGAATAAAAAACTATTCAATCATTAGAAATCAATGAAAAGTTTTAGGAGTTATAATAATTACTATTACAGGTTAAATAAGATGAAGCGACAGATAAACTTATTAAAATAGAAGAAATAAATTCTAAATATAACTTAGAAATATAAAAGTAAAATTAAACTTTTTATCTTTTAAATGAACAAATATCATAGAATTAAATATAATATAACTAAATTTTGGAAGGGAAAAATTAAATTATACTTGAATAGAAACAGAAAGAAGATAATTAAATTAATGAATTATAAAATCTTAATATTTAACTAGAAAAATAACAAATAGAAATTGATTCATTGTAAAAAAAGACCGATGAAAGTGAATAAGCTTATAATTAATCTATAGAAAATATAAAAAATGAAAATAATATTGTTGTAGACTCTTTAGTGAAAAAAAATTTAATCAGATAAAATTAACAAAATTCTATAATAGAATAGATGTAATTAAACCATTAAAAAGAAAAAACAAATCAAACTGCTTTAATTTAAGAACTCTAATAAGAATTAGAAAAGATAAAATAATAATTATTTAATTAAAATATTGAATTTTCATAATAAAACAATATAAACTAACAAAAAATAGAATCATATAATAAACAAATAAAAGAAAAAGAATGTATTAATAATAAATAATAATAAGCGATATGTGATATGGAAGCTCTTATATTAGAATAAGCATCATAAAACCAGGAATCATATTCAGTTGAAAAATTATAATTTTTTTAAGAAATATCACAACTCAAACAATAGTTAAAAGAATAAAAATAAACCGCGAACTAAGAATTATAGTAAATTCTTCTCAAGAATAACTTAGAAAGTGAATAAATTGTTAATTAATATGAATAATAATTAAATGAATAATTTAATTATATTTAAGAAATTGAAGAAACACTTGAAACGGAAAAACAAAAACATATTAGTGAAATTTAAGCATTCGAGTTAAAATATAATATTTAAATTAAAAACAATAATCAAAAAGAGAATGAAATCAATGAATTGAATAAAAAGTTATAGATTTTTATCCAAAATTATGAAAATTAAATATAAATTTAAGAGGAATAATTGAATAAATTTTAAGAGTAAAAAGATTAAATATTTGATGAAAAAAATTTATTATAAGAAGAAATAAATCACGGAATATTAATGATCGATTAGCTGTAAAAATAGATATTATTATAAAACGAATAAAATTAAAATTAAGTTAAAGTTTCGCAATAATAATAAGAAAATTATGAAAGAGAGTTAGAAAATATATTAGATAAGAATAAAATTTTAATTGAATAATTATAATAAAATTTTACAGAATAAGAATGCATATAAAATCAAAAATTGTAAAACTGTATTTAGTAATTATAAGTACAAATTTAATAAAAATTAGAAGACAAATAAAATTATGAAAATTAAATTTAATAAAATTAATTATAAATTGATGAATTAAAAAAATAAATTTATTAATTAAAACAAGATTTATAAGATAAAGAATTTTTATTAAATAATCATAAATTAAGCTACAAAAATTTATAAGAATAGAATTAAGATCTATAAAATTCAATCAATAATAAATCTGAAGATATACAAAATTTAGAGAATAATCAATTATAATAGGCATAAGCATTAAATCAATAATCAGATAAAAATTAGAAATTGTTAGAAAATTTAAAATTAAGTGATGAAAATTATTAATTATAAATCGTATAATTAAATGAATAAATTAATTAGCAAAAAGAGCAATTAAATAGCTTAAATTTATAATTTTAATAAAGTGAAACATAAAATAACGTTATTCTAAATAAAAATGAAAAGTTTATCACTCAATAAGAATAACAATAAATTGATCACAAATTACATTTGCAATAATTAATTGAAACATAAATTAAAGACATAAAAGAAAAAGATTTAAGTATAGATAATATTAATTAGAAATATTAAAAGGAAATATCTATTTTGTAAGATGGTATAAAAAATAAAAATAATGAAATATAACAAATCAATGATTAAAATAAAATACTGAATAATTAAATTGAGAATTTGAATAAAAAATATTTATAATAAATATAAAATTTTTAATAGGAATAAGAAAATTTAAATAAAACCTATTAAATTAATAAGGAAAATTAATTTAATATCTTTTTTAACAAAGAATAGAATCAAAATAATTATATCCTTGAACTAAAATAATAGATTGATGTACTGAATTCTTAAATCTTATAAATGGAAGACAAATAGAAAAAAGATTTAGAATAAATAATATAAACTTAAATTTTAGAAATAAAATAAAAAGAAGCCATAATAGAATTAAATTAAAAACAATTAGACATTGATTAATTAAATAATAAATTAATAGAAGAAAACGAAGAAAATTAGTAATTGTCAGAATTATTGAAATAAAAGAAATAAAATTATAAATAAGAACTAGATAATATATATAAGAAAAATAAAACTGATTAAGAAGAAAATGAGAAATTACATAAAAGTACGATAGCTGATAAGATTAAAGAAATTGATCAATTAAACTAATAAATTAATTAAATGAAACAACAAATAGATAAATTAAATGAATAATAAAGATCATATTAAAAGTAATTCGAATAAAGTATGACTAAAAATGATTAATAAACTTAAGAATAAATTTAAATAATGAAAAATTAACAATAATAAATGGAAAAATAAATTAAATAGTTAACTTTATAATTAAATGAAAAAGAAACTTCAAATTCTTAGTGTTAGTTATAATTATAACAAGAAATAAATAAATTGAAATAAGAAAATTCTGATTTCTTAATATAGATTGAAAAATCGAAATAATAATATATTTAAAAAAAATCAGATTTTGATTAATTAAATGATAAATTAATAGAAGATAACGAAGAAAATTATAAATTGTAAGAATTATTGAAATAATAGAAATAAAATTATATACAAGAATTAGATAATATACATAAGAAAAATTAAACTGATTAAGAAGAAAAAGAGAAATTAAATAATAATTAGATAACTGATAAAATTAAAGAAATTGATCAATTAAAATAAGAAATTAATTAGATGAAACAACAAATAGATTAATTAAATCAAAATGAATAATAAGAATAGAAATAAATTAAAATAATGAACAATCATAAATAAGAAATGGAAAAATAAATCGAATAATAAACTTTATAATTAAATGAAAAATAGACTTTAAATTCTTAATGTTAATTATAATTATAACAAGAAATAAATAAATTAAAATAAGAAATATCTGATTTCTTAATATAGATAGAACGATTAAAATTATATAACATTCAAGGAAAGGATGATCATGATAAATAAATAAAAATATAATAATTGTATCACTAAAATAAAATCTAAGAATTACAATAAATACACAATAATCAACAGTAGAAAAATACTGAAGAAATATAAAAAATTCAATAAAATATAATTTAATTAGTTTAATAAATTAAAGAATAAACAGAAATTTCATAAAATAGTTACAATGAGTAGGTTGAAAAAATAAATAAAATGTAATCAGAAATAAATGATAAAGAAAAAGTAATATCAAAATTAAATGAAGAAAATTAATAATAATTGAAATAAAAATAAGAAATTTAAATAAATTTAGAATAAATAAAAGAATAGAGAGATTTATTAAAAAATTTATAAACTCAAAATAATATAGAAATCGAATAAATATAAAAATAAAATAATGATTTATATATTAAATCAAATTAAAATGAATATTATAATAAAAATAAAATAAATATGTTAGAAAAAGATATTGATGATTTAAAAGGTTAATTATTGCTAGAAAATCAATAAATTGAAAGATATATATAATTATAATAAGAAGAATAAAAATAATCTATAATTTCTGATGAATTATAGTAAAAAAACTTAAAATAAATTAGTAGTTTAAACGAAGAATGTAAATAATAAAAAGTAAATATTGCTTAAATATAAAAATATAATGAGAATATGACATAAACAGTGTAATAGATTTCAAAAGAGAAACAAGAAATAGAGGATAAATTGACTATTTTAGAATAAGAATTGGATAAAAAGGAAAATAATACTTCATTAAATATTTAAAATTTAAATTAAAAAAAACTGGTTGATTGTTTATTATAAAATATCGAAAATTTAAAGAATAATAGGTATACTTATGATATAGGTTAATAATTAAAACAAATTAATTTAACTCTAAAATAAGAAAAATTAGAAGAAGAATTTGCAAACAATTTGAATTTTATTATTCAAATAGTACAAAAAGACATTAAAATTAAGACAGATAATTTTGAATAAAAAATAAAAAGACTTTCAAAAATAAAAAAATAAGATGTAATAGAAGAAGAAAACAAAATATAAGAAGAATTAAGTTCTCTAGCGTTATCTTTTTCACGTATTCAAGATGAAGATAATATAAATAAATTTTTAAATGTAAATTATTATTATATATATAATAGGAATCAGGCGACGCTTTGCCTTTATAATAATTTAAAATATAGACCATTTAATCATAAAATGATGATTAAAATTAAAATTAATTAGATGATAATATATAAGATTAATATGAAAATGATATAAATTCTTTAAATGAGGTAATTTTAAGGCTTATAATAAAATAGATTCAAATAAAAAAAGAACTTTAATTAACAATATAAAAACTTTCAAACGTTTAATAAGAAAACGAAGATTTGAAAAAAAATTTAAATTCTTTCCATTCCCAAAATTAGATGAATAATAATAATGAGAGTCAGAAAATAAATTACGAATTAATGGAAACAAAAAACGAACTTGAATAAATAAAAATAATTTTAGAACAATACAAAGAGGCAGTCACAGAACACGAAGAAAATGAAGATAAATTAACAATAAAAATCAGAAAATTAAAAGGTCACATTACAGAATTAGAAGGAAATAATTAAAGTGTACAATAATAAGAACATTTTAAGAAAATTTTCCTTAAATTTTGTGATAGTTATATCAAGCTGTATTTTATATTTTTTTTATATATTAGTGACGATGACTCGGATTAAATTTTAAATATACTTTGCTCTTTGGTGAACTGCACAGACCAGGAAAAGAAGAACCTACATAACGGTTTTATTAAGACTCAAGAAAACATGAAAAAAGCTTAATAATAATAAAAAGGTTTATTCAAGAGCATTTTTAAATGATTTAATTCATGTTTATATAATTAAAGTTACATTCATTGTCTTTCTCCTCTTATTCTTCTAGCGAGGTGGAGGTCTTTGGTCATTATTGTCACTCTTTTAGCATGAATAGCGCATAAGTTGGTATCCTCAAATAATCCGACTAAATAGGCTTCGGCGGCTTCTTATAGGGCCAAGATGGCTTGAGATTAAAATCTTACGTCGGATTTGAACTCAGTAGCTATTTCTCTTACGAATCTTTGGAAAGGTAACTTTCTGATTAATAGATCTGTGGTTTTTTGATATTTTCTTATTTCACGTAATGCTACGGTTCCTGGTCTGAATTTGTGTGGTTTCTTTACGCCTCCTGAGAGTGGGGCAGATTTTCTTGCTGCTTTGGTTGCTAATTACTTTCTAGGGGCTTTTGCACCTGTAGATTTTCTTGCGGTTTATTTAGTTCTTGCCATTTTTTTTTTACTAGTTTAAATTTTTAAATTAAAATGATCGGCGCTTAATAATTATTTGATTATTTTTAAGTGATTTGATTGGTAAATTATATGTATTTAGGCTTTATTATAAATTATTTAAATTTCAAAAATTATAACGAAAATTACAAAAATAATAAAAATAAAAAATACAAAATAAAAATCTATTTCTTCATAATTAAATGAGCAAATATTTTAAATATTAAAAATGTAATTAAATTAAAATACTATTAACGAATTAATTAAAATAAAAGTATTTTTATAAAAATAACAAAAAACCAAAATAATATAAAAAATATATTAATCAATCATATTTAAATAAAAAAGGATTAACTTCATAATTTGATAATCTATTCTTATAAATTATGATTAATCTGTTCTTTTATTTAATATTATAATTGACTAGATTATTTTTTAATAATAAATTATTTATGATCATCAGCTTTAATTTTATTTTCATCAGCTTTAATTTAATTTTTTTCTTTTATTTTATTAAAAATTTATTGAGGTGGTTAAATTTTTTCGCTACAAAATGATATGCTATTATTATCTAAATAATCTAATTAAACTTAAAGTTAATTTTTATTAATTTTATCAAAATATTTTTAAAATCCTTAAAATCCAATCATAATACCCGTTATATTATCCTGCGATTTTTTGTAAATCGCATATTTTAATAATGATTCGATTGATTATTTAGAAATTATATCAACGCTATCTAATAATTCTATTTTCCCCATATATTGAGAGGTATCCCATATAAGTTAAACAATTTCGTTGGAAGTAGATTAATCAAATATTCCATCACTTCCAATCAAAATAAAATCATTATTTTCACATATTTCATATTAATTTATTTCTGGTTCAGCTATAAGAACGTTTGGATTACCGCCATAAATAGGGAGTTTCGCTTATATGTCCCCAAATGATCTGGTGACAGAAAGTCTTCCTGGCAGAATTCGGTGAGGACCAAATATGAATTCAGAACTCATAAAATTTTTATTTTGATTAAATTTAATCCTTTAAATTAATTTAAATATTAATTACTAGTATATTTATCCACCTGCATTCATTATTCTTTGTTATTCTTATTAATGACAAGGTTTATGGTCATTAGATAAAATTTATACATTATTTCCGTGATTGTTACTCATAATTGCCCTACTATCTCCTAGATTAGCTACATAGCAGGTTTAATCTGAGTATTTATTATAAAAAAAATACCTATAATCAGAATTACAATCGCACAAGAGCCAGAATTATCCAAAATATCGTTTTATATTTAATTTTTTTAGACATTTTATATAAATATTTGTTCAGCTTATAAAAATCCACTTTTCAATGATTCAATAGGATTATGAGGAAATTATTTATTATTAATTATATATTTATGTAAATTATTTTTCAAAAAGTCAGAACAATTACTACCTCCATGCCCATCATAAATTCCAAAAAAGGAACAATTAGGCCATATTTCATTTTCTCGATCATTTGGCTTTTCAATATTTAAAATAATAGAAAGTCGGTCTTCATTTTTTTTTCTAAAAATTCCAATATTGGTATTTGCAGAATAGCATGTAATTATTGATTATTTATTGCTACAAAACCTTGTTTACTCGAAATTAGGTAATTATATATTTTTACTAATATGATATAAGTTTTGACGAAAATTATTCTGTATTATGTTTGATTTTTAAAGTTGAGAATTATTTTCTATTTATCAATTATTTTCTGTTTATAATCTTTTATCGACTGGGGTACATTTAATTTATGTGTTAATATGTCTATTTGTATTAAATTAAATTTATGTGTTGCTTTTTATATGCCTATTTTTATGATATTTATTTTAAAAAGTTTAAGTTTATAAACTTTTAATACTGCTACTTTTAAAACAATTTTTATTTTTTATATCGCTTGGAGTAGATTGAGCTGTATATAGTTTTTCAATAAGTTTTAGTGTAGTACTAAAATTATGTGCACTATAAGTCATATAATCAGGACTGAAAAATTATTTAAACTATTTATTTTATGATTTGGACAAAAATAAATTTTATTTTTAAATTTTATTTACTTAATAGGGAAATTAAGACATACTTTTCATACTTTAATTAGTAGTTAATCTCGATTATCTGTAATCTTTTTAATTCTTGTACATACCTGTACTACTTATAATCAAATTATCAAATTTTTTCGTTTAGATACTACTATATGTTGAATTATCGCAGTTTTTTATAGTTTTTATTTAACTCATTTATTTAATAATATTATATTATTAGATATTAATTTATTATAAATGAAAATATTAATAATTTGTAATTATATGATAATTATATTTAAATTTTAGTAAATTTTAATTAATAAAAAATTCAAAATTATTTAAATTAAAAATTATTAAATTTTATATTTAAATATAAAAAAATATTAATAAATTTATTTTAATAATAATAATTTTTTATTTCATTAATTATTTCTATAACAATTATTTCGAAATATTAAAAATTAGGTAGGGGTAAATATATAATAATTGTTCACCTCACTGATAATATATATAAATAGAGATTTTAATCTATAGAATAATATTTAAAATTTTCAAAATAATTATATAAATAAATTATATTCAAAAATAATTCTATTTATTTTTTTAAACTTTTACAATATTTTTTTTTAATTCTTCAACTTACCTGTTATCTGGCTATATTTCTAAAGCAATCTAAAAAATAAATAACAATATAAATACATCTAAATATTTTATAGCCTCATCCCATAGTTACTGTGAGATACTTAACTAAGATAGTTTTATATAAACCTCATAATTTTGACTATCTTAATTCAATACATATTAAAAATTTTCACTGGCTTTTTAAAAATTTTCAATTTATAAATAAAAGGTCCCGATGTTTAATCTCCTATCTAAATCATTGGGGGCCAATTAAATTGAATTTTCAAAATATTTTTCAGCTTCATTATAATTCTATAAAATATAATAGGTATTTCCCAGATTATACACTGCTGGAGCACTAGTGCTATCAATCTCAACTAATTTTTGGAAACAAATGAGAGCATCTGCAAATTTTTGTAACACAAAAAATGCGTTTCCAAGATTGTACAAACAATCATTTTTAGAAGGTTCTATTTCCAAGGTTCTTTAATAGTAACTTATCGCTAATTCAATGTCTCCGAGCATATAATGGCAATTCCCTAAATTATATTAAACACTCTCTATTGAATTATTATCATTTACCTATTGATATTACTCGATAGCAAGCTTGAAATCCTCTAACATGTATGTGGAGTTAGCCAAGCCAGTAATAGCCTCCTGATCGTATTAATCACATTCAATTGCTCTTTAATAATACTTTTAAGAATTTTTAAAATTATTATTTTCGTAAAAAATTTCTCCTATCATTCTCCAACCAGGACCAAAACGGGGATTAATCTTTAAGCATTCCTTATAGAAATCAGAAGCTTATTTGTAGTTTTTCTAATTTTAAAAAATTTCGCCAAGGAAGTAATAAGCCTTGAAATACTAGGGGTCCCCTTACAAAATTCTTTTGTAACAATTTATTGCGCCATCAATATTCAAAAGTTTAGAAGTCAGTAATTTGGCAAGCTTTAAATTGGCAGTTATATTGTAATGGTCGTTTTTTATTGCATGTTTTAAATATTTTTTTCCTTTCAAATAATCTCCTATTTAAATTTAAATTATTCCGAATTCAATTAAGGCAACTACATTTTTGCTATCATTTTTTATAACTTTTCTAAACTATTTGGTCGCATTTTACATGTTTTTAACATCCAATTATAATAACCCGAATTCTAAAATATCTTAGGTTGTAGCATTTTAATTTTCAATTCCTTATTGCATATAAAAAATGGCTTTATCGACTTAACCTATTTTTTTATACATTTTACTTATGCTGATCAGACTTTAATAACAATCAGGCTTTAAATCTAAAGATTTCTCATAACACTCGATAGCTAACTAAGAATTTTCTGGAATTTAGGAATAAATATTTGCCAAAATAAAATTTATCTTGTAATTATTATCGATTTTTTGTGCTTGTAATAATAGATTAATTGTTTATTCAATCTCATCAGTCTTAATTTTTAATTTAGCTAATTTATAATAGGGCTTGTAGTTGTTTGGTTGTATTTCAATGGCCATCATGTAATAATCATTTGCTTGTTTTAAATCTTTTAATTGAGTATAACATTTTGCTTTTTTCATGTAAATATAATATTTATTTTAAGTTAATTATTCTAAATTATTAAAATGTAACAACGATTGACTATAATTCTTCTCTAATTCATATATTAATGCTAGATTATGCTATATTTTATCAGCAAATATTTTATTATCTAACGCTTGTGCTCTATAGAGGTTCTTTTTTGCATTTTCTAAATCCTAATTGTTGAAATAAATAAAAGCTAATCTGTAGTAAGGAAAAAAATCACTAGAATTTTTATTTATTAATTCATAACATTTATTTTCATCCCAGGTGTTTATATCAATTGGTATACCGTTTTAAGGTTACTACTCTATCTAATCAATCTCTTATAAAATTTTTTATTAAGGTTATATTGGCATATCCAGCTCCTTTACTTTTGATATATCTTTTGCGGTAGGTTCTTCAGTCACATATTTTTCTGTGTCTTTTATAGGCTATTGTTCATTCTCAGAAATTTCACATAGCTAATATTATGATAAATCGTGTATTTATTGATTATCATTATTTTATTATACTGATTCTTACATCAAGCTTTATTATTGTGTTACTGATTGATAAAATAATGCACTTTTTTATAATTAATCATATTAATTTAATATCGAAAGATTTTAAAAACTTGGGGTGTCTATTTTATGATTATATATATTTTATTTATTTTCATTATAGTAAAATGATTATTCAATGATTTATCCCTCGAATTTACTTTAGATTATTTAGGATTCATCAAGTAATTATTTATTTAATGATACATCTTATTTTATTTCTTAAATAATAGGTTTATTTGTTTAATTGTTTTAATTTGAAACATCATTTAAATCGAAATTTACATCATTTAAAATTGTCAAAAAATTAAAATCACATTAACAAGAAGAATTATCAATATTATCTTAAAAAGTAACAAAATATGGAGGTGATTATACATTTATTACGTGTTCTTCTTCTTATTTTTAATTATTATCTATATTTATAGATAAATTATCAGCTATTTTTAGAACTTTTTCTGATTAGTTAGATAATTTTGCTTAATCCTGGAAAAATATATTTTGATCAATTTTATTTTAATTATTATCACTGCTGATAGCTTCATTATCTTTGTCAATATCATGCAATCAATCGATTATATTTATTTACCTGTTAAATTAAGTTTATGTTACGCCAATTGTATCATCTTCTGAAAGTCTTTCATTATGTTCATACTCATCATCTTCTAAAAGTGTATTTTCCTGTATGTTAAATTTAGAAGCTAAATTATAATTTTCTGAATATTTTGTCACATTTGTTCTTTAAAATTAAAGGATGGAGTTTTATAAGCTTTTCATTCCAAATAAATCGTTTCCATCATCAAAATCACTGTCCTTAGCATCTTCTAATTTCTCGTCATTATCATAATCATCTTTATATTCTTTACAGTCCATGAATAGAATTTGACCTTGTTGAATGGAGCTTAATTTTACTTTTTAAGAACTAGAAATTGTTTAATTTTAAGATTTTTGATTTTAAGATATCTTTTGATATTATATCATTGGAATTTTATCCTCTTGATGAATAACTGAAGAGACTTTAACCACTGGTGCTTTATTACTTTTAACTATAGGTTTTTCTTTTCTTATGGGAGGGATATTGTGGGGCTTTAATTCCTATTTTTATTGACATAAATATTAATTAATATCATTTCGTATTATTTTTTTATTATTTTATTATTCTAAATGATTACAAAAAAAAATACCTGGTACTATTTTTCCACCCACATATGGTAAACTATCACCAGCATTTTTTAAATCTGTTACTAATAGTTGCAACTCACTAGTATGCACAGATGGCAATCTTTTTCCAATATTTTGTTATTCTATCAAATGTTCCAATTCTTGTATTTTTTCTTAAAACTCTTTAATATTCAAAAAATCATAAAACTTTGTTATTAACTTTATTTTAATTAATTATAAAAATACGTCTTCATAAATAAATATTGCATTTTAATATTTGTTTGTTTTTTCGTAAATAAGGCCTATATTGACGTTTGATAGCAACAGTAATTAATCGCTAAGTGATAAATTCATCTCTGTGATTTTTTAGAAAATTTTTAACGACTAATCATATTTTCCTTATTTAAACATAAGAATTCCATGATTGTATAAAAATGTCGGGTTTTTATTACTTTCTTTGTTTAAAATTGAAAAAGATGCTTCGATATTTTTATCATTATTTTTCTGTTCAACCAAAATTATATTTAAATTGTTCTAAGCTTTTTAGTCCTCGGGGCAAATTTTCAAGTAATTTTATAGTATCAATCTTGCTTAAATCATTTTGTTTATTTTAGTTAATAAATTAGTATAATTAATAACAGATGAACTAAATTTTGGATTAACTTTCAATGACTAATTATTATTAATAAAATAATAACTTTATCATAATAAAAAATAGCTTTATCATAATCTTCACATTTCTCATAACATACTGCTAGATTAAAAAAAACTCTGCAGTCTTTTAAATTAGTAGCTTCTAGCCTCAAATAATAATTGATTGAATTTTAGTAATCATTTAAATCATAATATAAACTTGCCATATTAAATAAAGTTAAATAATGATTATAATTTATCTATTTAATTAATAAAATATCATACTTGTAATGCTTCATTTAATAAGTTTATTGATTGATTAATTGATTCTTGACTATTTTTATTTTTTTATCTTATACAATTTGACAATAAATTTAAAGATTCTATTTTAAACATATTATTTTTTATGCAATTTTAAAGTATCTCTATCTAATATTATTTTATTATTATTAATTTACAGCATCTTCATAATTACCTGAAAATCCAAGATTTTTTGCTTATTCAAATTGAATTTACCATTATTATTCATGTAAATTTTTTGTTTTTTAATTTCTTATTTGTTATAATTCTTTCATTTTACTTAGTTATGAAAATAAAATATTATTAAAATTTATTTATCAAATTTTTATTATTATAATTAATAAAAATATTTATTTTTATTTTGTTTAATAAATAAATACGTAATTATAATGACAGTTTTGATCGATTTAATTGAATCTTAATTTATAAATAAGTAATTAATTGTTTAAAAAATTTTTACTTTTAATTATTGAAATTCTTCAAAAAATTTCGATACATAAAAAGTTAGTAAATATTTAGAATTTCGTGTAAAATTAAAATTTACAAAAATTACCTCAAAAATCCTGATTGTTTAATTAATAAATTAAATTCAAATAAAAAATTTATATCAAATAAATAAAAAAAGCTATGAAGAAATTCATAGCTGTCAAATTTTCACATTCAATATTATATAATATTTAAAATATTATCGACTAAATCAAGATCAAGAACTGATATGTAATTTTTAATTTTCTTATAGATTTCTTCTTATTAAGTGTAATCACTAGTTTCGAATTATAAATTCATTAAATAATTTTCTTTAAATAAAATAGTTTATTCCTAATAATTATAAATAATATTAATTACTGATTCCATAAAATGTAAAATAATTTAAGCATTATTTCTCTGAACATAATATGTATTGTTATAAATATCAATTCCAAAAATAAAATCAAAATCTTATTTTGTTATTATATTTTGCATTTAATTGAATGTGTTTTTATTGCAAATTTTAATGGCCTATGTAACTTCGAAGATTTCTTATTATGAAAAAAATCCTTCTTTTAATTTTGGAAAGGGAAACATTGAAAATCCATTACTTTTAGCAGCATTGTTAAGACATTTTTAGACGCTTTAAATAACCGGACTTGCACACATGACCCAATATATATCCTAAAATATATTTATAAATTAAATACTATATGATAGCATTAATTTAATGTCCAATTTTTTTGAAATTCAAGTAAAAGATAGTCATTGGGATTAAATACACTGCCGTATACTTATTTACTTTTTATTAATATCTAGTAATATGAATCTTCTTGGCTTTAAATTTATGCATGTTTCATTTATTCAATATTTTCAAAAATTTTAATTTTTACCTCGGAAAAATCAAAATTCGCGTATTTTTGATCTATTTCATCAATAAAATTTTTAATTTAATCTTATTATGGTTTTTTTGAAGGTATTAATATAAAGTGAAGGGTTACTGGGCTCATTTACTTTATGTATTTAATTATTTATTTATTATTATTATCGAATTAATACATATTGTTATCAAAGACATTCCAATTTAATTTTTCCTGGGTCTTTAAAAATATTTATTTTTTCGCCATTTTTTATTACCTAGAGTCTAGTATAAGAAAATTGTATTTAACTTGATGAGTTTAATCTTCCTTATTTTCGATTTCTTTTTACTCTTTTTTTATTGTTTTTTATTTATGTTGTTAAGATTTTAAAGTGAACTATAAATTATTGAAATTATATAATACTGATATATTGCCTGAATTATCGGAGACCACCTTTATATTATGATATTTGTTACCTTTAACCATTAAATATGATTTTTAATTTGACTGATTATTATCCATTTCAACTAATTAAAACCCAGCACATAGTCTTAAACCGATAACTTCTTCCAAAAAATTATTAAGATTATTTTGTTTCCCCCCATATATTTAATAATTAGGAAATAATCTATTATCTTCTTTTGGTTTAAAAGTAGTTTTTAATGGAAATAATAAAACTTAAATCAAATTTTTCCAAATCTATTCATTTTCAAAATATTGCTCTAAAACATCATTTTTATGACTAACAGTCCGGAAATTTGCAAAAGATTTACAAATCGCTTCCTTGTAATTACTTTATAAACAATGTATTTTATGACCATTATATTGATAGTCTTATTATGATTTAAATGGAGATTATTTTTTTTATTTACACAAAGGACTATTATTAAGCTCTTTTTATTACTATTAAACTATCTCATTTTTTTAATTTTCGTTTGCCTCGTAAACTAAGGTATTGAAAATTGTTTTTCCTGATTAGTTTGAAAAACTATCATCGGTTTTTATTTAAAGCGTTTCTCTTTTATTTTACATATTTGATTTAGGAGTTTTTGAATTAGAACTATTTCCCAGCCATTAAAAACTTGAATTATTATTATTTCTTGGTAAACTATTATCTTCTGTGTATATATCGGAATTGCTAAATTCTTTTATAGAATGAAGATTTACTTTTTCCATTCTCTAAAATATGATACAAATAAATTACGTCCTATTTTTTATCTATAATATTTTTAGCCCCATATTGCTTTTCAGCTAATTCTTCATCGAAATTTTTGATGTATTCTTTAGAAAGTTAATTATTTTTGCACATATATAATATTGTTTTTTATAAGAAATTATCTTTCTATTTTATCATATGATCACCAACCATTTTCATCGTGGAATAATTAATATTAATACTGTAATTCTGTACATCGTTAAAGAATTTAGTTTTTAAATAGTAAATAGGATCGATTTGTTATTATTCAAATAAATTAAAATGTGCTTTAAAATTAAATTTAAAAAATACTTTTGAAAGCCTCGTCCTACATATAATAGCAATTTAACCAATATGGTTATTTTTTAATCTCAAAATTTTGAGAAATATCAACATCTCTATGGTTAATTATAAAATGATGTGTATGATTGCACATCAATTCTAAAGTTATATATTTTAAAATTACTTATATCTTTAAATAAGATGGCGAACTCATCATTAGATATCATTTGTAAAGTGGTTTCTTTTTTATTCTGATAATATATTCCATCTTTATTTCTATATAGGATATCATTATTGGGGGCTGACGAAAATTTCTCTGCGAATATATTTTAATTATTATTTATTGATTCTTCTATACAAGAAAATGCCAATCTATTATATTTTTCAGCGTCATAAATAATATCATGCATTTTTTCTACATCTCATGAATATCTAAAAGTATCTTAATTGAAGATAAAAGTTGGAAGAACATGATTTATAGTGTTCTTTTATTCATCATTTTTAAGATACTTTGAAAATTTTTGCCTGAATGATATTATGCTGCAGTATATGTTGCTTAGTAGTAAATTATATTTTGACATTTTGTATAAACCTTCGTCTCCGTGATAAATTCCGACCCCTCCAGTTAAAATAACTATGGAATGTCCCGTATCAATTATGCTCCTTGAGATATTGTGCTAGCTCATTTCCATAGACATTAAATTAATCGCTTCTAATATATTAGTTTTGGAGGAGCAAGATAATTCACATTCTAGAGCCATTAAACACATATCTTATTTATTTTATTTCTGAATTGCGATATAATTTTACGTCAAAACATCAACTATATTATTAGATTTAATTTTCCAATTTATTACAAACAAAAATTAGTTAAATTTTTACCATAAAATTTTTATATTTTATTCAATATTTTTCGTCTTTCTTCTGAATGTTATACGGCTGTAAATATCTTAATAAATCAACCCACTTCGATCAATATGAACGGCCATTTAATGGTGTCTGATAAAATTCTAATCTTTTTCATTATTTTTATTCGATTTTTAAAATCTAAAGTAATCATAGCTATATTAAGAGATTTCGTCTAATGATTTGTATTAAGGATACTACAATCGACCAAATAAAATTATCTAGAGCTAATGTTGTATATCGAATAGTTAGTTTCTTTAAAAATAAATATTAATAAATCTTTTCATTTTATCGTAGTAGAAATCCCCGTACTTATCGAACTCAAAAATCTCTTTGCTTACTTCCATCTATTTATGTATAATATATATTACCAAAATAGTAGTATTTGCAGATAAAGATCGATAAATTATTTTTGTTTTGGGTGTCATTATACCAGAATGTATTTACTCATGGTTCTCATTTATCAGATTAGATACTGTAAATTTTATACCGTGTAAAACAATTTATTTATTTGTGTACACTGCATACCCAGTTTTTTTATTCTCAAGTTTTTAGATAAATTAATTAAATTGATACATTTCTCTCCTAGAAACAAATTATTCTTTGATGTATATGTCGACTATGTCTATCTTGTACTTTGTCAGGTCACTTTCTTTTAAATATTACAAATGTCCCTTTTTTTTAATAAAAATTATATACTTGGAATTTATATCCTATGGTTTCAATGTTATATAATGAACATATGTTTTTTATTAACGAAATTTAAAAAACTTTTCCTTTACATTATTGATTTAATGTTTCAAATGATTGCACAACAATCTAATTATTCAAGAGGTAATAAGCTTGATCTTCTATTCTAGAATAAAAATCACTATCAGGATTTATTAAAAAATCAGATTATTATGGGTAATCATCTATTTTATGGCAGTTTATTTAAAAATCTTGATCAATTTCTTTATTTTCGTTATGTATTGTTACTTCTTTTTCTTTAACATTAGATGTTGCTTGACTATCATATCCCCATTTTTTTTCTTTTTTTGAAAGTGCTTTATCTGTTTGTATATTTTATAATATTTTTACTTGATCTCATTACTTTATTGTATAAATTATAATTATAAATATATTTATAATATAAAATAAATTTGTTTATATTTTTTTTTTATTTTTATATCTGAACCCGCGTGGGATTATTAATAATATAAAATATATATATTATTAATAAATATATAAATACCGCGATTTTTATAATTTAAATTTTTTTTTAATTTTCAGATTATCAATAATAAAATT
>Ga0209107_10000730_pt1 | contig 18906 bp, 18 predicted proteins | sample LakErihyJuly2011_2_FD_187460 | JGI IMG/M metagenome (GOLD analysis project Ga0209107, IMG submission 187460) | Freshwater microbial communities from dead zone in Lake Erie, Canada - CCB hypolimnion July 2011 (SPAdes) (version 2) | ecosystem: Environmental > Aquatic > Freshwater > Lentic >... | reverse complement strand
ATCCGTGGCAAAAAAACTTTGTGAACCTTGCGTAAGTCCTTGCGTCCTTTGCGGTTAAAAAAAGAGAAAAAAACCTCACCTCGGTTCTCTTCGAAAGAGAGGGAGCCAGAAAGGGAATGTTTTGCATAGTATCAAATTTTTAGCGTTTGCGGCTATATGTCCTGCAACCACCTATATAAAGATTTTTATTCGAGGTAAATTTTAAAACAATAAACTATTTAAAATAGTATAACAATTCGAGACTAATTTGTTATTTTTTTATACTTTTGAAGACGCTTAAAAACAACAAAAATGAATTTCGATAGAAAGAATTTGTCCGATGCTACATTATTAGATTTATATAAAAGAATCCTTAAACCACGACTGATTGAAGAGAAAATGCTGAAACTTATCCGCCAAGGAAAAGTGTCAAAATGGTTTTCTGGAATTGGTCAAGAAGCTATTTCTGTTGGAATTACAGCTGTTTTAGATACCGATGAATACATTTTACCAATGCACCGAAACTTAGGTGTTTTCACAGGAAGAGATATTCCATTGTATCGATTATTCTCTCAATGGCAAGGCAAAGCAAATGGTTTTACTAAAGGTCGCGACCGAAGCTTTCACTTTGGAACCCAAGACTATCATATAATTGGAATGATTTCACACTTGGGTCCACAATTAGGAGTTGCAGATGGAATTGCTTTAGCTAATAAATTAAAGAAAAACGGAAAAATTACTGCTGTTTTTACTGGCGAAGGAGCAACGTCGGAAGGCGATTTTCATGAAGCTTTGAACATCGCAGCTGTTTGGGAATTACCTGTTTTGTTTGTAATTGAAAATAATGGATATGGATTGTCAACACCAACAAATGAGCAATACCGTTGCGAGAATTTAGCCGATAAAGGAATTGGTTACGGAATGGAAAGCCATATTGTTGATGGAAATAATATCTTAGACGTTTATAATTTGGTTTCGGAATTAAAAGTATCCATGATTGAGAATCCAAGACCTATTTTATTAGAATTCAAAACCTTCCGAATGCGTGGTCATGAAGAGGCGAGTGGCACCAAATATGTTCCGCAAGAATTGATGGACATTTGGGCTATTAAAGATCCTGTTGATAATTATAGAAATTACTTATCCGAAAACGGAATTTTAACTACAGATTTAGATACGCAATTTCATGCTGAAATTATAGACAATATTGATGAAAGTTTGGTACTTGCCAATGCAGAACCTGAAATAGAAGCTAACTACAACAATGAGTTAATTGATGTTTACAAACCGTTTGAATTTGAGGTAGTTAATTCTTCAAGTGAAATGGAAAATATTCGTTTGATTGATGCTATTTCAAGTAGTTTACGACAATCGATGGAACGCCATTCTAATTTAGTGATTATGGGGCAAGACATTGCGGAATATGGAGGTGCATTTAAAATTACAGATGGTTTTGTGAATTTGTTTGGGAAAGAACGAGTTATCAATACACCCATTTGCGAAAGCGCTGTAGTTTCTGCAGGTATGGGATTATCTATAAACGGATATAAAGCCATTGTCGAAATGCAATTTGCCGATTTTGTTTCTACGGGATTTAATCCAATAGTAAATTTATTAGCCAAATCGCATTACAGATGGTCTGAAAAAGCAGATGTAGTGATTCGAATGCCTTGTGGAGGTGGAACGCAAGCGGGACCATTTCACTCCCAAACCAATGAGGCTTGGTTTACCAAAACACCTGGTTTAAAAGTAGTTTATCCCGCATTTCCTTATGATGCCAAAGGATTATTAAATGAATCTATAAATGATCCAAATCCTGTTATGTTCTTTGAGCACAAACAATTGTATCGCAGTGTTTATCAAGATGTGCCAAAAGACTATTATACAATTCCGTTAGGAAAAGCATCGTTAATTCGGGAAGGAAATCAAGTAACTATTATTTCCTTTGGAGCAGCAGTTCATTGGGCGTTAGAAACATTAGATAAAAATCCTAGTATTTCTGCGGATGTTTTAGATTTAAGAACTTTGCAACCTTTGGATACAGAAGCTATTTTTGCATCTGTAAAGAAAACAGGAAGAGCCATTGTTTACCAAGAGGATTCCTTATTTGGTGGGATTTCAAGTGATATTTCTTCATTAATAATGGAAAACTGTTTTGAGTTTTTAGATGCTCCAGTACAACGTATTGCGAGTTTAGAAACGCCAATTCCATTTACAAAAGCATTAGAAGACCAGTATTTGCCAAAAGCAAGATTTGAGCATGCTTTATTAGAATTAATAAATTATTAATTTAAACATTTATTCTGAGTTGATTTAATTTAATAATAAAATAGTTTTAAATCTATTTCTTCTCTTACGGACACCTTTCCAGTTATTAATAGTTTCTTACTTCATTGTTATATTATTATTTATATATCATTTAAAAAAAGGTTGCAAATTGTGATAAATATGATGATTATTAATACTATTAATTACAAATTCATAAAAGAAAAAAAATAGCATTTAACTTGCTTAACTATTTTTTATATTTGATAGGAATAATTGGTTAAAATTTAAAAAAATGAGTTACTACAAAATTGACAATTTAGAACAGTATTTTAAGCATTACAACAAATCAATTCGCGAACCAAGAAAATTCTGGGGAAAAGTGGCATCAGAAAATTTTACATGGTACCAAGAATGGGAAAAAGTAATTGATTTTGATATGGCTGAAGCCAAAATCCAATGGTTTGTTGGTGCAAAAGTGAATATTGTAAAGAATTGTATTGACAGGCATCTGGCTAGAAAAGGGGATAAAACCGCCATTATATTTGAACCAAATGACCCAAGTGAAGCGGCACAACACATATCTTACAATGAATTGCACGAACGCGTTTGTAAAATGGCAAATGTACTTCGGGAGCAAGGAATTGAAAAAGGAGATAGAGTTTGTATTTATCTGCCGATGATTCCTGAATTAGCAATAGCTACTTTGGCGTGTGCAAGAATAGGTGCTATTCATTCAGTTATATTTGCTGGTTTTTCTGCTTCTGCTGTAGCAACAAGAATAATCGATAGCGATTGTAAAATGGTAATCACTTCCGATGGTGGGTTTCGAGGAAACAAAACGATCGACTTAAAAGGAATCATTGACGAAGCTTTGGATAATTGTCCTTGCGTCGAAAAAGTATTAGTTGCCAAAAGAACTTATTCTAATATTTTTATGAAAGAAGGTCGTGATCAATGGCTTCAACCCTTATTAGAGGAAGCTTCGGATAATAATGTCGCCGAAATAATGGACGCTGAAGATCCATTATTTATACTTTATACTTCGGGTTCTACAGGAAAACCGAAAGGAATGGTGCATACAACCGCTGGATATATGGTTTATTCTGCCTATACTTTCAAAAACGTTTTCAATTATCAAGAAAATGATGTGTTCTGGTGTACCGCAGATATCGGATGGATTACTGGACATTCTTATATTCTTTACGGCCCATTATTGAATGGCGCGACAACTGTGATTTTTGAAGGAATCCCTTCCTATCCTGACTTCAGTCGTTTTTGGGAAGTAATTGAAAAACACAAAGTTACTCAGTTTTACACTGCGCCAACAGCAATTCGTGCTTTGGCAAAAGAAAGTTTAGATTACGTTCAAAAATTCCCATTAAGTTCCTTAAAAGTCATTGGTTCTGTTGGAGAACCAATTAATGAAGAGGCTTGGCATTGGTATAATGCCCATGTAGGAGGGAAGCGTTGCCCAGTTGTTGATACGTGGTGGCAAACCGAAACGGGTGGAATTATGATTGCACCATTAGCATTTGTAACACCAACAAAACCAACCTATGCTTCCTTGCCTTTACCGGGAGTTCAACCAGTTTTAATGGATGAAAAACGCAACGAAATTGAAGGCAACCAAGTTACAGGAAGTTTATGTATCAAATTTCCATGGCCAGGAATTGCAAGAACCATTTGGGGCGATCATAAACGGTATAAAGAAACTTATTTTTCTGCCTTTCCAGGCAAATATTTTACTGGTGACGGCGCATTGAGAGATGAAACAGGATATTACAGAATTACGGGGCGTGTAGACGATGTGATTATTGTTTCGGGACACAATCTTGGAACAGCGCCTATTGAAGATGCAATAAACGAACATCCCGCAGTAGCAGAAAGTGCCATCGTTGGTTTTCCTCACGACATAAAAGGAAATGCATTGTATGGATATGTAATTTTAAAAGAAATTGGCGAAAGCAGAGACAGGGATAATTTGGCTAAAGAAATCAACCAATTGGTTTCTGATCAAATTGGGCCTATTGCAAAATTAGATAAAATTCAATTTGTAACTGGATTACCTAAAACTCGTTCTGGAAAAATCATGAGAAGAATATTGCGTAAAATTGCAGAAGGTGACTTCTCGAATTTTGGAGATATCACTACATTATTAAATCCCGAAATTGTTGAAGAAATTAAAAACGGGAAATTGTAAAGAGATTTTTTAAAATGAAAAGACTGCTTTGGAAACGAAGCAGCCTTTTTTTTAATATAAAATTATTATTTTAGAATTTTCAGTAGCTAATATCTTGTTAAATCTATTATAATCGTTGTTAGATTTAAGAATTCAATTCCTTAAATTTACCTAATATGAAAAATCAAAAAGAAGTTTTAATTTTAGGAGGAGGTTTAGCCGGATTAACTGCTGCTATTCATTTGTCTAAACTTGGACTTCAAGTAACGGTAATAGAAAAAAATGACTATCCAAAACATAAAGTTTGTGGTGAATATATTTCTAATGAAGTGCTTCCTTATTTCGAATGGCTCGGAATTGATATATTAAAAATAAATCCTACTTCAATAACTAAACTTCAATTTTCAACCCAAAACGGAACAACAATTACCACTGAATTGCCTTTGGGTGGATTTGGAATTAGCAGATATGCTTTGGATTTTCATTTATACAATAAAGCAATAGCTAATGGTTGTGTTTTTCTTCAAGAAACTGTTGAAAATGCAATCTTTGATAATGACGAGTTTACAATTACGACTTCAATAGGAACTATATTAAAATCAAAAATAGTTATCGGAGCTTTTGGAAAACGATCTGCTATTGATGTTAAATTAAATAGAAATTTTATTCTTAAAAAGTCACATTGGTTGGCTGTTAAAGCGCATTATACTGGAGAATTTCCTAATGATTTGGTAGGTTTGCATAATTTTAATGGTGGCTATTGTGGCGTTTCTAAAGTTGAAAATAATGCCATTAATATTTGTTACATTACCAATTACGAGACTTATAAATTATATAAAAATAATGAGGAGTTTCAAAAATTGGTGCTTTCTGAAAATCGACATTTGAAAATACTATTTGAAAAATCCACTTTGATTTTTGAAAAACCATTAACAATTGGACAAATATCATTTGACAAAAAAGAAACTGTTGAAAATCATATTTTGATGGTTGGAGATACTGCTGGATTAATTCATCCTTTGTGCGGAAATGGGATGGCAATGGCAATTCACAGTGCTAAAATTGCATCAGAATTAGTAATAAATTATTATGATTCTAAAATTCCATCAAGGGTTTCATTAGAAAAACAATACGTGAAACTGTGGAAATTTCATTTTGCTAAAAGATTAAGAACAGGTAGATTAATAGCCAATCTTTTACAAGAATCTCCTATTGCGTCAATATTAATGCGTATATTAGTACAATTTCCATTCCTATTACCAATTATAATTAAGAAAACACACGGAAAACCAATACTTTAGATAAAAATATGTCTATAAACACAAAATACAGAACTGATACTCCAGAAATTATGGATGATTTCACTTTGGAAGGTGAAGTATTGCGGGAAGCGTTGGATAAGATCACCAAAATTAATCGGTTTTTAGGCGGAAATTCATTGACTTTGAACGGTGTAAAAGAATTGATTTTAACCGTGCCAAAATCAAAATTGATAACTATTGTTGATGTGGGTTGTGGTAATGGAGATATGTTACGCGTTTTGTCAAATTACGGAAAAGAGAATAATTATTCGTTTAATTTAATTGGAATTGATGCAAATGCCTTCACAGTAAATCACGCTAAAAAATTATCGGAATCCTATTCAAATATTACTTTCAAATGCGAAGATATTTTTGAATTGGATTTCAGCCAATTAAAATGCGACATAATATTATGCACCTTGACCTTACATCATTTTAAAAATGAAGAAATTGAAAGCTTATTGACTACATTTTATGCCAATTCAAAACTTGGAATTGTAATCAATGATTTACACAGAAGCAGGCTTGCATACAGATTATTTCAAATAATTTGTTTCCTGTTTCAATTGAATTCAATGTCACGTGAAGACGGACTGACTTCAATTTTACGAGGTTTTAAAAAAGAAGAACTGGTAACATTTTCAAAGAAATTAGATTTTAAAAAATATATAATCCAATGGAAATGGGCTTTTAGATATCAATGGATAATAGCAAAATAGACTACTAGATTTAAAAAAAATGAGCGTAAAAATTAAAACGGTTTGCAAACAATTACCTAAATTTTCAAGAACTACAGAAGAAATTTTACCTTTTTTAGACACTTGGCTTTTGGGTCAGGAGCCACGATTTATTCGAAAAGTAAAGAAAATTTTCGAAGGCGCCGCAGTCGAAAAACGCTACTCGATCATGGATCCAATAGAAGTTTTTACACACACTTCCTTCGAAGAACGAAATGCAATTTATGTTCGAGAAGTAATTGATTTAGGTGAAAAAGTTTTGGAAAAAGCATTGGCAAAAGCCAAATGGAACCCCGAAGATTTAGATTATATTATTACGTTGAGTTGCACCGGAATTATGATTCCGTCTTTGGATGCGTATTTAATTAACAGATTAAAAATGCGCCAAGACATCGTTCGTTTGCCAGTTACAGAAATGGGTTGTGCAGCCGGAATATCAGGAATTATTTATGCTAAAAATTTCTTGAAAGCAAATCCCGGAAAACGAGCTGCCGTAATTGCGGTAGAAAGTCCAACAGCTACTTTTCAGTTGAATGATTTTTCGATGGCAAATATTGTAAGTGCAGCAATTTTTGGAGATGGCGCCGCTTGCGTTTTGCTATCTTCATGTGAAGAGGAAGAAGGACCTGAAATTTTATCGGAAGAAATGTATCATTTTTATGATGCAATTGATATGATGGGTTTCAAACTAACCAATTCAGGACTGCAAATGGTTTTAGACGTGGAAGTTCCAAATACAATTGCAACTCATTTTCCTGAAATAATTCATCCTTTTTTAGCAAAAAATAACTTCAAAATTGAAGATATCGACCATTTAATATTTCACCCTGGTGGGAAAAAAATTGTTCAAACTGTGGAAGATTTGTTTTCTGATTTGGGTAAAAATATCAATGATACCAAGGAAGTTTTGAGATTATATGGAAATATGTCAAGTGCGACTGTTTTATATGTTTTAGAACGAATTATGGAAAATAATCCTCAAAAAGGCGAATTAGGTTTAATGCTTAGTTTTGGTCCTGGGTTTTCAGCACAAAGAATTTTATTGCGATTTTAATTTTGTAGAATGTAAACAATATCAATTTGAACAACCAAGAAATAATATCAAAATTACCGTATTCAGTACCTTTTCTGTTTGTTGATGAACTAATATCAATAAATGAAAATGGAGTTGAAGGAACGTTTATATTTGATGAAAATTTAGAATTTTATAAAGGTCATTTTAAAGAAAAACCTGTTACACCAGGAGTAATATTGACTGAAGTTATGGCACAAATCGGATTGGTTTGTTTAGGTATTTATTTATTAGATAATGAATTTAGTATAAATACTTCAATTGCCTTAACATCAACGAATATAGATTTTTTAAAGCCTGTATTTCCTGCTGAAAAAGTGACTGTAATTTCTGAGAAAATTTATTTTCGTTTTGGCAAATTAAAATGTAAAGTTACAATGAAAAATGAACACGACGAAGTTGTTTGTCGGGGAGAAATAGCAGGAATTATTGTTTACTATTAATTGAATAAGTAAATGGATAGAAGAGTAGTAATAACAGGTCTTGGCGTAGTTGCTCCAAATGGGGTAGGGCTTTCCGAGTTTACTCATTCCATCAAAAACGGTATTTCGGGTATAAAACACAATCCCGAATTGGAACGATTGCAGTTTTCTTGCCAAATATCTGGAACTCCATCTATTTCACCCGAATTAATATCAAACTATTTTACAGAATTAGAATTAAGAAATTTTAATTCGACAGGTATTTTATACGGAGTAATTTCAGGAATGGAGGCTTGGAAAGATGCTGGACTATTGATAAATAACTTCAATGAACCCGATTGGGATAGTGGAACTATTTTTGGAACTGGCACTTCTGGAATTGATAAATTTAGAGAAAGTATATACAAAATTGATGCTTTTCAGACTCGGAGATTAGGAAGTACCGCAGTGGCACAAACAATGAATAGCGGCGTAAGTGCTTATTTAGGAGGAAAGTTAGGTTTAGGAAATCAAGTTTCTACCAATTCATCAGCTTGTACAACAGGAACTGAAAGTATATTGATGGCATTTGAAAGAATAAAATCCGGTCAAGCCAAACGAATACTCGCAGGTAGCACAAGTGATTCTGGACCTTACATTTGGGGTGGTTTTGATGCAATGAAAGTTTGTACCTACAAACACAATAATTCACCTGAAAGTGGCTCAAGGCCAATGAGTGAAAGTGCTTCAGGATTTGTGCCTGGAAGTGGGGCAGGAGCTTTAGTCTTAGAAGATTTAGAAAGTGCTTTGCTTCGTGGAGCAAGAATTTATGCAGAAGTTTTGGGTGGAAATATCAATTCGGGTGGTCAACGAGGAGCAGGAACGATGACGGCTCCCAATCCAACCGCAGTGCAAAAGTGCATTACAAGTGCAATTGAAAACTCGGGAATTTCAGCAAATGATATTGATGCAATTAATGGACATTTAACAGCAACTTCAAAAGACAGTTTAGAAATTCAAAATTGGAGTGTTGCCTTAAAAAGAAAAGGATTGGACTTTCCTTATATAAATTCATTAAAATCAATGGTTGGACACTGTTTGTCAGGGTCAGGAAGTATTGAAAGTGTTGCAACTATTTTACAATTAAAGCAAGGTTTTATCTTTTCGAATATAAATTGTGTGGATTTGCATCCTGAAATTATTGCAATAATTGACGAAAGTCGCATACCACAAAAATTGATTGAAAAAGAATTGAATATTATCATCAAAGCAAGTTTTGGTTTTGGTGACGTAAATGGATGTGTCGTATTTAAGAAATATTAAAACTAAATAATAAACTAATGGATAAAGAAGCAACGATTACAAAATTAAAAGCAATTATAAAACCGTTTGTTAATAATGAAGAAGCATTTGAAAATCTTACGGAAACTACTGATTTTATTACTGATTTGAATATTAATTCTGCCAATTTGGTCGATATAATATTAGATATTGAAGAAGCTTTTGCCATTGATATTGACAATCAATCGATGGAAAAAATGTTAACTATTAAAGCTACTTTAGAAATAATTGAAGCCAAATTAGCCGAAAAATGATAGGAAATGATATTGTTGATTTGGTATTGGCACTAAAAGAAAGCAATTGGAAAAGAAATGGTTTTTCGGATAAAATATTCACGAAAAACGAACAATTACTAATCATAAAATCAGATAATCCTGAAAATATGGTTTGGAATTTATGGAGTAGAAAGGAAGCTGCTTATAAAATTTTCAATAGAAATACAGGTGTTAGAATCTATAATCCGATTCAATTTGAATGTTTTGATACTGAAAAATCAATCGGAAAAGTAATGAATAATGGCGTTTTATATTATACAAAAACAGAAATTAATTTAGATTACATTCATACTGTTTCCGTTCTAAATAGAACTGATTTTAAAAGCATTAAACTCTTAAATAGAACCGACGAAATAGTCAAAATTGATGGAATTCCTTTTCTAAAGGGAAATAATAAAGAGATAAATCCCATATCAATAAGTAATCACGGGAATTTTGAAAAAATAGTGTCTTTATTTTAATCCCAAGCGCAGCTTTAATTTTAAAAACAAAAGCGCAATAATATAGGCTTCTTCGGGTGTTGAAGCTATTTCTGTAGATTCAGGAAGTTTGAAATGAGCGCATAACTGATCAATTGAAACGGGTTTGTCTGAAAGGTCATTTAGTTTTTGAAACATAATTTCAATATCCAAAGCTTCATTTTTTAATCTACCGCAGTCTAATTTTTCAAGAGCTGTATTTATTAAATCAACACCTAAATTTATTTTATGACCCACTAAAATTGAATTTCCTAAATATTCAATGAATGCTTGAATTGCTTCTCGTTCGCCTAGTTTTGGTTGCGTACTTTTAATAATAAACTCGTTGGATAGTCCATTGTCGTGTAAATAGATATATTGCAAAAAAACAACTTCAAAACTATCTCCAATTCGAATGCTATCTTGTTCTATGGCTACAGCTCCAAGGCTTAAAATTACATCTTTATCCAAATTTGAACCTGTAGAATCGATACTTAATGCTACATATCGTTGCGGTTTTTTCTCAAATTTAGAAAGATAACTCTTCCAAAATTCTGGGTGTTCTTTATTGATATTTTTAATCCAATCTAACATGACTATGAAAATTGAGTAAGTTGAAAACTATCTTTAATTAATTCTTCCAATTCTTTCATTGGTGCCAAAGCATTCTTTAAATTCTCTTTATCTACTTTAGACAAATCTTCTATATTAATGAATTGTCCAGAATTATCATATTTTAAACCTTCAGAAGTTCTTAATTTAGATAGTGTTTGAAATGCATCCGCACAGTTTAAATAAAGTTCTGAATGTTTTTGATCAACAATTGCCAACTGTTTAAACCTTAGAAAAGTATTGTTTATTCCTTTAATATTATGACTAATAACAAACAATCTAGCGCCATCTATTAGAGGTAATATTGCACGATTTTTAATATCAAACCTACCTTTGTTTAATCCTGTTTCCTCTATGTTAAATTTTTTGAAAAAGCTTAAAGGTGGAGGTTTTCTTAATGCATCATTACCTAAATAATCAAAGAATAATTTATTTTTTTTAGCATTTACAAAAATAATATCGGTAATAGCATCTTTAATTTTTTGTTCCCCAAAGGCAATCTCGTAATCAAAGAAAATACTACTAATTTCATTGTTTTTTTCACCTGGTGAATTCATCCAATTGCTATATTGTTTCATCCATTCAGTCATTGATTTACACCAAATCATATTGCTTGCTAAGTGTCCATTTTGACATGGCTCATAGCCAACGATCTCTAAAATGGTGACTGCTTTTTTAGCTAGTTTTAAGAAATAATTTTTAACATCTCGATATTTTTCTGCAGCAACATCTTCAAAAATCAAAATACTATCCTGATCGGTTAATAATAATTGCTCTTTTCTACCTTGACTACCTATACTTAACCAGGCAAAACGAGCAGGAGGAGAGCCTAAATCTAAAATTGCTAGTTCAACTGAACGTTTTATTATCGCTATGTTAATTTCACTTGCAATATTTGTAATATGCGTTAAAGGAATGTTTTTAGTTAAAGAAGTTTGAATCAAATCAGCTAATTTGGAACGAACACTACTTAAATCTATTGCATTTTGAGAACGTTTTATCTCTTTAATAAAAACCCCAGGATTACTTGCTTGTGATACAATTAAATCATGTTCTGTAATAACTCCTTTAATTTCAGATTTATCAGAACCATCCACTGTAACACACAAATGACTAACATTATTTTTCAATAAAAGTAATTGTGCTTCGGCTAAAGAAACATTTTCAGCAACCGTAATTACTGGAGAAGTCATTATTTTATTAATTGTAGCAGTAATCTCAAAACGTCCGGTTGCAATTTTAGTTCGCATATCGGTATCGGTAACAATTCCAATAGGGAAGTTGTGTTCTGAAATAATAACATTATCAATTAAATTGTCTGTCATTAATTTAGCAACATCTTTAACAATATAACTTGATGCTACTTTTAAAGGACTTTTATTATATAATAAGGATTGAAAATACTGAATTTCAGTAGGTTTAGATGTGTAAGCTACATTGTCGGAGAGCAATTTACCTCTATTTTCTTTATCAGCGGGATTACTAGTATTGTTAGCAAAACTTTCTAAAAGGAAGTTTAAAACTTCTGAATTTTGAGCAACAAAAGGTCGAAATGTAGCAATTGGTATTGCATATACGATAGATTCTTCACGAGCTTTTGCTGTCATCATATAATTATTCTTGGCGAAAAATGGACGTAAACCAAAAACATCCCCAGCGACGCATTTATTTAAAAGTGTTTCTTCAGAATCAGAAATTACAGATAAATTAATTACACCAGATGCGGTCATATAAAAACTATCGTGTAAAATATCGTTGATTTGAAATAAACTTTTATTTTTTTCCAAATTGATAACATGGATATTCATAGCAACAATTGTCAATTCTTCAACTGAAAGATTGTTAAACGGAGGGAATTGCTTCAAAAAGTCAGCAATACGACTAGCAATAGTGTTCATAAATGTAAAAGAAATTAGATAGGTTTGTAAAATTAAACTTTATTATTATATGACGCAACAATAGTAAGTGTTTAAATATTCTATTTTACATAATATAAATTATAGTTCATTTAATAATACAATATCTGAAATTAATTATTAAATAACATTTGTTTTATTTATTTAAATTTATTTTTAATTATCTTAGCTTTCTAAGAAAATCGTCTGTTATTTTTTAAATTGCATAAACAAAATTAATTAACACAAATTAAAACAACTATTATGAGATTATTTATTTTTAAGTGGTATCCAGTTATTCTAGCATTTATTTGCATGTTGTACTCAATAACATTAGGTCTTCTTGGTAGACATGATGAAGCCCTTTATTCCGCGCATTGGCCTGGTACAATTTTATTATTTGCATTAGTAATCAGACAAAGAAGAACAACATGAGTATAGGATTTTTTATTGTAGGTGGTGTAATTTTTGCATTTTATATGTTTTTTACTATTTGGAATATTTTTTATTCAGGTAAAAAACAAAGAGATGAAAATTATCCTAACATAGCTAAGAAAAAATAATTAGAGGTAATTAATTGTTAAAGCTAAAGAAAATAGAATTTTTTTTTCAAACGTTTATACTATAAATTCAAAAGTTAAATTGTGACGTTTCGTATAATATAGAAAAATCACTTCTTATTATTCTTAACTTCTTTATTTATAACAACTTCTTTATTTTGAAGCATGTAATTCGCTAGCATTTTTTCAATTAATTCCTCTTTGGTTAAATGATGAAAAACCGTTTTGATTCGGTCTTTTATTTCATTTGCCAATTCTTTATTTGGTTTGGTTTTGAAGATTTGTTTTGCCCATAAAAAAGCATTATTTTCATCAATGCTAATAGCATCTGGCTTTTTAAATGGAATAAATTTAATTCCCAATTCTTTTTCAAAACCAGCAATTTCAATAACTTCTTCCTTTTGCAAAACCGTCAACGAAAGTCCTTTGGCTCCCGCTCGTGCCGTTCTTCCGCTTCTATGCACATAGGTTTCATATACATCTGGCAAATGATAATTTACGACATACGAAATTGCTTGAACGTCAATCCCTCTAGCGGCTAAATCGGTGGCAACTAATATATTGATGTGTCCTTCGCGAAATTGCCCCATAATTCTGTCACGAATCGGTTGTGTCAAACTTCCGTGAATTGCACCCGAAGAAAATCTATTTATGGCTAAATTCTTAGCTAATTTGTTGACAGCAGCTTTTGTTTTGCAAAAAATTATTCCGCGTTCTCCTTCTTTTGATGAAAGAAAATGCATCAAAACATCTAATTTTTCAATTGGTTCTACCACCACAAATTGATGGTCAATTCCTTGATTTCCGACCGTTTCCATATTGGCAGTTACTTCAATAACATGCTTTGACATATAGTTTTGAACCAATTGTTTTATGGTTCCTGGCATTGTTGCCGAAAACAAAAATGTTCTTCTGTTTTTTGGTAATTCAGCTACAATTTCATCCAAACCATCTTTTAAAATAGAAACCATTTCATCTGCCTCATCAAGAATTAAATACTTAGTTTCCTTAATGTTTATGGCTTTTCTTTGGATTAAATCTATTAAACGACCGGGAGTGGCTATTACAATATGAGTTGGAAGTGTTAAGCGTTCAATTTGTGGTTTTATAGGAATTCCACCACAAATTGTAGCTATGGAAATTTCGGGTAAATATTTAGAATACGACTCTAAATTAGTGAAAATTTGACGCCCTAGTTCTCTGGTTGGAACCAATAGTACCGCTTGAATATTTGTTGCTTTCAAATCAATTAATTGCAATAATGGCAAACCAAAAGCGGCTGTTTTACCCGTTCCTGTTTTTGCAAGACCTACAAAATCATCTGTTTTAGTGAGTAAAATCGGAATGGATTTCTCTTGAATTTCTGTTGGAATTGAAATTTTCAAATCGGATAACCCTTTGACTAGAACTTCTGAAACTCCTAAATCGGAAAATTGCTTTAGCATCTTATTATTAATTAATTAATCGAATAACGCTTCTCGTATTTTTTTTCCTATCAAAAGGCTTAATTTAATTTTATAATCATCAACCAGCCATTCACGGTAATTTTTTGAGCAATGACTCAAGCAAGTTGCATAACGTTTCATTCGGCATTCTATATCATCGTGAAGTTCACGGGCTAAAACTTTTGCTTCTTTTAAATCTTCCGAATTATCAACACACATTGAAGCATGTTGTTCTAACGATTTATCCAAAACAATTTTTGAACGTAAATTCTGAGCTATTATCTTTTTGTGTTCCTCCTCAACATCAAATGTCACAACGTCTGTATTTTTGAATTTTTCTCTTAATTCTGGGGGCATTTGATATTTGAAAAACAGTTCAATTTCTACATCATCACGAAGATTTTCAAGATAGAATTCTGGAGATTTAAAAATATGCTGCCAATCAATTGGGGCGCTCCAAAGCCCAAAGCGAGCTGCGTTATTACCCAAATCAATTACATTAAAAGTGTTTTTATTAGCTAATTTTCGAGATCCACGACCTATCATTTGATAATATAACGTCAACGATTTTGTAGCTCTATTCAGAATTATCGTTTCCACAGTAGGTTCGTCAAATCCTGTTGTCAAAATTCCCACTGAAGTCAAAATTGCATCTGGGGTTTTCTTAAACCAACTCAAAATATTCTTTCGTTCTTCAGGGCTACTGGTATTGTCTAAATGACGAATTATATATCCAGCTTCTCTAAAAGTTTCATAAACAAACATGGAAGTATTGATTCCATTATTGAAAATCAAGGTTTTTTTACCCAACGATTTTTCTGTATAGGCATGAAGTAATTTTTCCTGCATTACCATATTTGAATACAAATCATCAGATGATTTCACGGTATAATCACCGTTAATTCCAACTTTTAAGGACGTTAATCCCACATCATAACTATACGTAATTGCTTTTGCAAGAAACCCTTTGTCAATTAAAGAAGCAATTGTATCGCCAACAATCAACTCATCATAATTTTCGTTCATTGGCAATTTTACATTAGAACTCAATGGCGTTGCGGTAACACCCAGAATAAATGCATTTGTAAAAGAACTCAATAATTTTCTGAAAGAATTATAATGTGCTTCATCAATAATCACCAAACCGATATTGTCTAAATGTAATTTTTCGTCATTGATTCGGTTTTTGAGCGTTTCAACCATTGCAACAAAACACGAATATTCATTTTGATCTGGTAATTCTTTAATTTTGCTATTGATTATTTTATTTTTAACATCAAAACCTTTAAGCATTTTTGAAGTTTGCTTACACAATTCAATTCGGTGTGTCAAAACGACAACTTTTTTATCGTGCTTGGCAATGTATTGTCTAACAATTTCAGAAAATATAACTGTTTTCCCACCACCTGTAGGTAATTGATATAATAAATGGTGATTTTTAGGGGCGTTTTCTAAGCGCTCAAAAATAGCGTCAATGTCGCCTTGTTGATACCCATAAAGTTCTTTTTTATCTTCAATTTCAACTTCTAACTCTCTATGTGGCATTTTTTAAATTATGATTTTTGCAAAAATACACCTAAAAAAGGGTTATTCAAGCATTAATAAAGTATAAATCATAACTATTTTTAATATTCAAATCTTTCAATTATGGCATTGAACTCAAAAACATTAAACCATTCTTGTGATTCTGCTTCGGTTTTAATGGCTTCTACCCTATTTTTGAACTCATATAAAACACCATTTGCTATCATAAAACTAATAGCTTGCTCAAATGAAATAAGTAAACTTTTATAAAATAATTCTTGTTTGATGATTTTTTCAGATGAATAAGTTTGAGCAATTTCAATGGAATACAACATTACATCGGCAATAATAAATGGATCAACGCCCAATGTTATAAAGTGTTTAATGAATTTTTGAGCAACGGAACGTCTTGCTTTGGGTCTTTTACCTCGAATAGGGAAATATTCATTGGAAACTTTAAGCTTGCAATCTTGAACTAATTTATTCTCATTGGGATTGAAAACAAAATTATAATAGGTTTTCACAGGAAGAAATTTGTCATATAAAGCTATGATTTGCTCTTCTAATTGCTGTTTATCGAGTTCGTTTAGGTATTTTTTTAAATCTCGTTTACTCATAATGTGTTGTAATTATTACAAAAGTAAATTACTTTTTGATTCTTTTGAAATTAATCAATGATAATAGTTAATTTTGTAATTCTAAATTTATTAAATAAATGCTTAAAACTTTTAAAATCATTGCAATTCTTGAAGGAATCTCTTATTTGGTATTATTTTCAAACATGCTTTTTATAAAACCAAATGATTTCGTTTTATATCATAAATTATTATATCCAATTGGAATGAGTCATGGACTGCTTTTTATCGGATATGTTGCTTTGGCAATTTTATTAAAAAAATCTCAAAATTGGAATTTTATCAGTTTGGGATTCATATTATTAGCCTCGCTCCTACCTTTTGCAACCTTTTTCATTGAAAAAAAATATTTAAAAAATGCATAAACTAATCGAAAATATATTTGGATGGTGTGAGCCTTTACTTAAAAGTTGGGGGATGGATTCTTCAATGGCTTCCTATATTAACATAATTGTAAATAGCATCATTCTGTGTGGCTTGGCTTATTTTATCTATGTTATTTTTAGGATAGTTTTGGTAACCGTGATGATTTTCATTGCAAAAAAAACCAAAACCAAATTTGATGATTTATTGGTTTCAAATAAAACTGCCAAATATATTGCCCATTTAATACCGCTTTTATTCATTTATAAGTCAGTTCCAATAATATTAAATGATTTTGTATATTGGGAAACTGTTTTTGGAAAATTAGTTGGTGTTTATATTGTTTTATTAGTACTTTGGATTATTAGAACCGTTTTTAATGCCTTAAGAGATCATTTAAAACAAACTCCAAAATACAGCGACAAACCAATTGATAGTTACATTCAGGTTATCATGATTGTATTTTGGATATTCGGTGTAATTATTATTGTCTCCGAAATTTTTGATATTGACACACAAAAACTTTTAGCAATTCTTGGGGCTGCTTCCGCTATTATAATATTAATTTTTCGAGATACAATTCTTGGTTTTGTGGCAAGCGTTCAGGTTTCGCTGAATGATATGGTTCGCATTGGAGATTGGATTACATTTGACAAATTTGGTGCCGATGGAGATGTAATCGAAATTAATTTGGCTACCGTAAAAGTTAGAAACTTCGACAATACCACCACTACTATTCCAACGTACAGTATGATTTCTGATTCCTTCAGAAACTGGCGTGGCATGTTGAATTCAGACGGAAGAAGGATTAAACGACACATTCTAATTAAAGCAAATAGTATCCGTTTTTTGAATGAAAGTGAGCTTGAAAATTTGAAGAAAATTCAATTGATTAGTTCCTATATTGTTCATCGTCAAGATGAGATTGAAAAGTTTAATTCTAAAAACAGCATAGATAAATCAATTGCTATTAATGGAAGAAATCTAACTAATTTTGGATTGTTTAGAAAATATATCACCCAATATCTTCACAATTACCCTGGTTTAAATAAAGATATGATTTTGCTTTGCAGACAATTGCAACCTACACAAAACGGGATTCCATTAGAAATTTATGCGTTTTCGAATGATAAGAAATTCGAAAATTACGAATATATAATGGCAGACATTTTCGACCATATTTTTGCTTCTATAAAATACTTTGATTTAAAAATTTTTGAATTATCTTCGAATTTAGATGAGGGAAATCAATCTGAATAGTCTATTTTAATCGGTCTCTAATGAATTCTATTTCAGTTTTTCCGTGAGGCTGTGGCTTTCCTTCGGCACCTAGACTTACCATTGTAATCGATTCTATTGTGATAATTGTTTCTCTTGTCATTATATTTCGAGCTTCGCATTTTAATGTCAATGAGGAAAATCCAAATTTCACAACATCAATACCAATTTCGATAATATCGCCTTGTTTTGCAGAACTTCTAAAATTAATTTCCGACATGTGTTTGGTAACAATCCTTGAATTTTCTAATTGTATTATGGAATAAAGTGCTAATTCTTCATCAATCCAAGCTAATAATTTTCCTCCAAATAATGTTCCGTTAGGATTTAAATCTTCAGGTTTTACCCATTTTCGTGTGTGAAATCTCATAAACAGTTTTTTTTCAAATTTACAGATTATTACTTATAATTTGTAATCATTTAAAAAATATAAAAAATAACTATTCAAATTTTTTATATTCAAAAAATCCTTTTTACCTTTATAAAAAAAATGAGTACCAGAAGCCAATTTTTAAAAGAATTTCGAGGTGACGCTTTGGGAATTATTAATTTTGAAACATCATCTGATGAATACTTTCAAAAT
>Ga0209107_10000729_pt1 | contig 18933 bp, 14 predicted proteins | sample LakErihyJuly2011_2_FD_187460 | JGI IMG/M metagenome (GOLD analysis project Ga0209107, IMG submission 187460) | Freshwater microbial communities from dead zone in Lake Erie, Canada - CCB hypolimnion July 2011 (SPAdes) (version 2) | ecosystem: Environmental > Aquatic > Freshwater > Lentic >... | reverse complement strand
GGCCCAGGCGGCGCTGTTCCACACGGGCTGGTTCGTGGAGTCGCTGCTGTCGCAGACCCTGATCATCCACATCATCCGCACCGGCAAGATCCCCTTCCTGGAGAGCCGCGCCAGCCTGCCGCTGATGTTCACGTCGCTGAGCATCTGCGCCGTGGGCGTGTGGCTGCCTTACTCGCCACTGGCCGGCTTCCTGGGCCTGGTGGCGCTGCCCTGGCATTACTGGCCCTGGGTGGCGGGCTTCCTGTTGTGCTACCTGACACTGACCCACTCGGTGATGGGCTGGGTGCGCCGGCGCTTCAGCCTGTGACCCCCGGCAGGGGGCTGGCGGTGCTCAGGCCGTGGCCAGCCGGTCCAGGCGCGCCAGCAGTTCGGTGGGCGCCTCGACCACGGTGCGCACCGCTCCGGCGTAGATGCGGCCTTCGTTGCCGTCCAGCGTGAGGACATCGCCCTCGCGCAGGGTGACAGGGACGCCGGCTGCGGCGTGGGCGCTTGCCGGCGCATCGAAGGTGGCGGTGCGCTGGGCCTCGTCGATGTGCAGCGCGGCGCACCCCACCAGGCAGACCTTGCCCATCTGGCGGGCCACGACGGCGGCGTGCGAGGTGCGGGCGCCGCGGGCGGTCAGCAGGCCTTGCGCGGCTTCGAGCGCGGCGATGTCGCTGGTCTCGGCGTCGCGGCGCAGCAGGATGACGGTGGCGCCAGCGGCCTGGCGCGCGCGGGCGCGGGCTTCGTCGAAGGCGATTTCACCGCAGGCCACGCCGCTGCTGGCCGTGGCGGCGTGGCCGATGGCGGGCAGGGGCTGGGTGGTTTGGGCGCCGCTGTCGGCCACCACCACGGTGCGCGACAGCATGGCCGGCGTGAGCCCGGCGGTGCGCTGGCGGGCCACCTCGGCGGTGATGAGGCCTTCGTCGAAGAGGTCCAGCGCGATGCGCGCGGCGGCCTGCGGTGTGCGCTTGCCGTTGCGGGTCTGCAGCATGTAGAGCTGGCCGTCCTGCACGGTGAATTCGAAGTCCTGCATGTCGCCCAGGTGCTGTTCCAGCTGGTGGGCGGCCTCCTGCAGGGCCGTCCAGGCGCTGGGCAGCACGCTGGCCAGGGCGTCGTGGCCGTGGGCGCTGCGGCGGCCCGAGACGACGTCTTCACCCTGGGCGTTGAAGAGGAAGTCCACCCAGAGGTGGGGCTCGCCGGTGGCCGGGTCGCGCGTGAAGCCCACGCCCGCGCCCGAGTGCCCGCCCGCGTTGCCGAACACCATGGTCTGCACCGTCACGGCCGTGCCCAGGGTGTCGGGCAGGTGGTTGACACGGCGGTACTCGACGGCCTTGGGCGCTTGCCAGGACGCCAGCACCGCGGTGATGGCTTCGGACAGCTGTGCGACCGGGTCTTGCGGGAAGGGGCGGCCGGCTTCGCGGGCGTAGGTGGCCAGGTGCTGCTGCGTGAGCGTGCGCAGCTCGGCGAAGTCCAGCGTGCGTTCGTCGCGGCCGGCGGTGAGCGCGGCCACCTGGGCTTCGAAGCGTTCACCGGGGATGCCGGCCACGACCTCGCCGTAGCTGGCCACCAGGCGGCGGTAGGCGTCCCAGGCCAGGCGCGGGTTGCCGCTGTGGCGCACCAGGCCGGGCAGGGTGGCGTCGCACAGGCCGATGTTGAGCAGCGTCTCCATCATGCCGGGCATGGAGATGGGCGCGCCCGAGCGCACCGACAGCAGCAGCGGGCGGCGGTGGTCGCCCAGGCCCTGGCCGCAGCGGGCCTCCAGCGCACGCAGGCCCTCGGCCCAGGTGGCGGGCCGGCCGGCGCGCGCGCGGCTGTCGGCGTCGGCGCAGAAGGCCGTGCCCAGCACGAAGGCCGGCGGCACCCGCAGGCCGATGTGGGCCATGCGCAGCAGGTTCCAGGCCTTGAAGCCCATGGTGTCGGCGCTGGGGGGGGCGCCGTGGGGGGCTGCAGGTTCGGCGGCGTCGGCCTCGCCACAACCGATCAGGTAAACGGCGCTGTCGTGGTCCGTGCTCATGTCGCGGCTCCGGCCTTGTTGAACACCACTTCGCGCAGCGCGTAGCTGGCCGACAGCAGGCGGTCGGAGGCCAGCTCCAGCGTCATCGCCAGGTCGTTGGCCAGCATCAGCGAGGGCGCGTCTTCCACCGCGTGCAGGATGGCGCGGCGGGCCTGGCGCAGCAGGTCGTCGCACTGGCGCTCGGCGCGCAGCACGGCCCAGGTGGCGGCGAGGAAGGCGTCGCCGTCGTCGCTCAGGCCGGGCTCGCCCTGTTCGCCCAGGTGGCGGGCGATGGCGAGTGCGCGGATGTGGTCTTGGGTGGCCTGCAACACCGTTTGCGCCAGCTTGGACAGGGCCTGGCGCACCTCGGCCGTCCAGCCCTTCTGGTGGTGGTCGGCGATGAGGCTGAGCATGAAGGCGGCTTCTTCCAGCGCGTCGGCCACATCGTCGGAGATGGTCAGCAGGCGCGCCACGGGCTGCCAGCGCGGCAGTCGGGTGGCTTCGTCACGGGCCTGCATGACGATGTGGTCGGCGCGGCGCTCCCAGGCCTTGGCGCGGGCGGCCACGTCGGCGGCGACCTCGCGCAGGCCGTCGTGGCCGTGGTCCAACGCATCGCTGACGGCCTGGGCCAGGGTCTGGCAATAGGCGGCGTGCTCGTCGAGCAGGTCGAACTCGGTGGTGCGGCGCTGCACCTGGCGGGCCAGCAGCATGCGGGTTTCGTCGGCCACCAGGGCGATGGGCTGGCCGTTCATCAGGGCCTGGGTGGCCAGGCGCATGACGTCGAGCAGGAAGGTGCGCGCCTGCGTCTCGCCCAGCACCTCGTCGAGGCGGTCGCCGATGCGGAAGGTGCCGCTGCCCACGGCCTGCATGGCGCCGAAGATCAGGCGTTCGCCACCGGCTTTCAGCCAGGCCATGTGGCCGACCTCGTTTTCGGCGGCGGCGGTCAGCACGGCCATGGCGCCTTCCTTGTCCACGAAGTTGACCAGGCGCTTGCGGGCGCGGTTCCAGTCGATCAGGAAGACGATGGCCGCGCCGATGCCTTCGAGCGTGCGCGCCAGGCGGATGCGGTCTTCGCAGGCGAAGCGGGCGTTGCCCACGGTGTAGGCCTGGCCCTCGTTGAGGTCGGGCGCCACGCGCGAGGACATGTCCGACCAGCTCGCACCCAGCGGGTTGAGCAGGGACTGGAAGAAGGCGAAGCGGGTGCGGTGCAGGTCGGAGTAGGTGAGGGTGATGGCCAGGCCCTGCACGTTGATGACGAGCACGTGGGCGTCGTTGGTGCCGATGTCGTTTTGCAGCAGCAGGCGGTCGCCGTCGCGCGTGGCGGCGGTGTCCAGGCCCGGGTGGTCGAACTTCAGCGGCGCCGTGCGGTTGAGGCCGCGCATGAAGGCCTCGACCAGGGGGCGGTCGTCGTCGGCCAGCTGCCAGACATGGGCCCCGGCGATCACCTCGCTGGCCAGGTCGGCGGCCAGGCGGTTGATGGCCTTGTGCAGGTCCATGATGAGCAGGTGCAGGCTGTCGTCGGGGGTGTCGTCGAGGTCATCGACATCGGCGGCGTGCTTGTGTGCGTGGCTGTGGGCATGGCCATGCGCCGGGCGCTTGCCGTGCGTCAGGCTGCGCAGCTGGTGGCGGTCAAGCTGTTCGCCGTGCAGGGCGTCGAGCCAGGCCTGCCACTGGTGCACGCGCAGGTGGGGCTCGGCGTCGGTGGTGCTGGACTCCAGCACGGGCCGGGCCATGATGGCCAGGTCGTCGTTGAGCGCGGCCACCAGGCGGTCGAGTTCGGGGATGAGCAGGACGTCACCCTCGCCCTTGTCATCCCCATTGCCACCCACCCGGCTGGCGCCCGCAGGCAGTTCGTGCAGCCAGGTGGCCGAGCCCAGGCCGAGCGCGGTCAGCTCGCGGCTGAGGTCCAGGGCCTCGCGCTCGGGGTGCTCGGCGTGGGCCACGGCGGCCTGCAGCACGCTGAGGTACAGCTTGAGCCGGTCGTTGGCGGCCAGTGCCGCGTTGACCCACACGGGCATCATCAGCCCCCGCTGGCCCAGCATGGCCACTGCCTGACTTTTCTGCATCGCTTGCTTCCCTGGTGTTCCGTGTTGGTCGAGGTTTCAGTCTGGTGTGGCCGTGTGACGATCACATGGCAGCTCTGAGGCAGCCTTGTCGTACGTCAAGAAATCAGCCGCCTTGCAAGGCCTTGGGCTTGCTGCTCCAATGCTTGGGGCAGCGTTGCTCCCCACCCACCCCCCACTCCCAGAGGACTCCCGCATGAAGCTGATGGACTACGGCGTCAAGCCGATCGACTTCCAGAACCCCGAACTGGCCGCCGCCTCGGCCGTGCCCGCGGGTGTGAGCCGCCGCACCTTCTTCGTCACCACCCTGGCCACCGGCTTTGCCGTGGCCGCGCAGCCGGTGCTGGCCCAGGCCATCACGACCGACAGCAAAGGCCTGACGGCCGGCGAGGTGCAGATCCCCGTGGCCGACGGCAAGATCCCGGCCTACCGCGCGGTGCCGTCCAAGCCCGGCAAGTACCCGGTGATCCTGGTGGTGCAGGAAATCTTCGGCGTGCACGAGCACATCAAGGACATGTGCCGCCGCTACGCCAAGATGGGTTACTACGCCATCGCCCCCGAGATGTTCGCGCGCCAGGGCGATGTCTCCAAGATGGCGGACATCGCGGCCATCCTGGGCCAGGTGGTCATCAAGGTGCCCGACGCCCAGGTGTGCGCCGACCTGGACGCCACCGTGGCCTTCGCCAAAGCCAGTGGCCATGCCGATGCCAGGCGCGTGGGCCTGGTGGGCTTCTGCTGGGGCGGCCGCACCGCCTGGATCTACGCCCGCCACAACCCCAAGCTCAAGGCCGCGGTGGCTTACTACGGCTTGCTCAACGGCATGAAGTCGGACATCAAGCCGGCCGACCCGGTGGACATCGGCGCCGAGATCAAGGTGCCCGTGCTGGGCCTGTACGCGGGCACCGATGCCTTCATCCCGATGACCGTGGTGGACCAGATGCGCGCCGCCATTGCGAAGTCGGGCAGCGGCTCGGAAATCGTCGTGTTCCCCAACGTGAGCCATGGCTTCAACGCCGATTACCGCCCCACCTACGACAAGGGCGCGGCGACCTACGCGCAGAAGCTGGCGTCCGACTGGTTCAAGGACCACGGCGTTTGAGTGCCGAGGTGAGCGCAGAGATGCCCGCCGCGATGGACGCCGAACTGCGCTTCCTCGACCACCCCACCCGCCACCTGTTCTTCACTGGCAAGGGCGGGGTGGGCAAGACCTCGCTGTCCACCGCGACCGCGCTGCGCCTGGCGGACGCGGGGCGGCGGGTGCTGCTGGTCAGCACGGACGCGGCCTCCAACCTCGACGAGATGCTGGGCATCGCGCTGCGCAACGCGCCCGTGCCGGTGCCGGGCGCACCGGGCCTGTCGGTGCTCAACATCGACCCCGACGTGGCGGCCGAGACCTACCGCCAGCGCGTCATCGCCCAGATGGCCGCCAGCACCGAGGCCGAGCGCGCCACGGTGCGCGAGCAGCTCTCGGGCGCCTGCACGACCGAGATCGCCGCCTTCGACGAGTTCTCCAGCCTCCTGGCGGGCGGTGCGGCGGCTTACGACCACGTGGTGTTCGACACCGCGCCCACCGGCCACACGCTGCGCCTGCTCAGCCTGCCCCAGGCCTGGAGCGGCTTCCTCAAGGACAACGACCGCGGTGCGTCCTGCCTGGGCCCGCACTCCGGGCTGAAGATGCAAGAGGCGCGCTTCAACGCCGCGTTGGCGGCGCTGTGCGACCCGGCGCTGACCACCGTCGTGCTGGTGGCGCGGCCCGACCGCAGCGCGCTGGCCGAAGCGGGGCGCAGCGCCGAGGAGCTGCGGGCGCTGGGGCTGCACAACCAGCAACTGGCCGTGAACGGTGTGTTCCGCGCCACCGACCCGCACGACGGCGTGGCCCGCGCGATCGAGGCCCTGGGCCAGCAGGCGCTGGAGGCCATGCCCGATGCCCTGCGCGCCTTGCCCCGCAGCACCGTGCCCTTGCGGGCCTTCGACACCGTGGGCCTGCCGGCCCTGCGCGCCTTGCTGAGCGACGCGCCTGTGCCGGTCCCGCCTTCCGCTGTGTCAGCCGCGTCGGCCGCAGCCTCCCCACCCCTGGCCGCAGCCCCCATCGACCAGCTGGTGGACGAGCTGGCCGCCGCAGGGCGCGGGCTCATCATGGTGATGGGCAAGGGCGGGGTTGGCAAAACCACCATCGCCGCGGCCCTGGCCTTGGGGCTGGTGCAGCGCGGCCACGCCGTCCACCTCAGCACCACCGACCCGGCGGCCCACCTGGCCATGACGCTCGACGGCGAGGTGCCGGGCCTGCAGCTCGGGCGCATCGACCCGAAGCTGGAAACGCAGCGCTACATCGACAAGGTCATGGCGGCGCGCTCACCCGGGCTGGACGCGGCCGAGCGTGCCTTGCTGCTGGAAGACCTGCAATCGCCCTGCACCGAAGAGGTGGCCGTGTTCCACGCGTTTTCGCGCACCGTGGCCGAAGCGCGCAGCGCCTTCGTGGTGCTGGACACCGCGCCCACCGGGCACTCCCTGCTGCTGATGGACGCCACCGGGGCCTACCACCGCCAGATGACCCGCGAGTTCGAGGGCAAGGCCTCGGTGCACGTGGTCACGCCGCTCATGCGCCTGCAGGACGCGGCCTACACCCGCATCGTCCTGGTCACGCTGCCCGAGGTGACGCCGGTGTCGCAAGCGGCGGCGTTGCAGGACGATCTGCGCCGCGCCCACATCGAGCCTTATGCCTGGGTGGTCAACAAGTCCATCCTGGCGGCCGGCACCCACGACCCCTTGCTGCAGGCCCGCCTGGAGGGCGAGCGGCGGCAGATGGCGCGGCTCGCCGGGGGCTTGGCGCAGCGCACCTTCGCCGTGCCCTGGTTGGCGCAAGCGCCGGTGGGCCTGGCGGGGCTGGCAGGTGTGCTGACGGCGGGCAAGGCCTGAGCGGGTTCAGCGCGGCGGCTCGGCCTGGCGCGCCAGCGCCCCCAGCACCCGGATGGCGCCTTCCACCCTGGGGTCGTCCGGGTGGCCGGCGTTGAGCCGCAGCGAGTTCTGGAAGCGCATGTCCGCGGAGAAGATCGCGCCGGGCGCCACGCTGATGCCTTGCGCCAGGGCGGCGCGGTGCAGCGCCAGGGTGTCCACCGGGTCGGGCAGCTGCACCCACAGGAAGTAGCCGCCCTGGGGCTGCGACACCCGCGTGCCCGGCGGGAAGTGCCGCAGCACCCATTGCCGCACCCGGGCCAGGTTGCGCGCCAGGGTCAGGCGCAGCTGCCGCAGGTGGCGGTCCAGCCCGCCTTCCTCCATGTAGGCCGCCAGCGCGAGTTGCGAGGGCACGGCGGTGGCCAGCGAACTCATCATCTTCAGCCGCTGCACGGTGGCGGCATGGCGGCCCGCCGCGGCCCAGCCGACGCGGTAGCCCGGCGCCAGGCACTTGGAGAAGGAGCTGCAGTGCATCACCAGGCCATCCCGGTCGAAGGCCTTGAGCGGCACCGGGCGCGTGGCACCGTGGAAGAGCTCGCCATAGACGTCGTCTTCCACCACCGGCACGCCGGCCTGGCTGAGGGTGCGCACGATGGCCTGGCGGCGCGAGGTCGTCATCAGCGCGCCCAGCGGGTTCTGGAAGCTGGGCATCAGCCAGCAGGCCGCCACGCGGTGCTGGCGCAGGACCTCGGCCAGGCCGTCCGGGTCCACGCCGGAGGTGGGGTCGGTCGGGATCTCGATGGCGCGCAGGTGCAGCCGCTCCAGGGCCTGCAAGGCGGCATAGAAGGTCGGGCTTTCGACGGCGACGGTGTCGCCGGGCTGGGTCACGGCCTGCAGGCACAGGTTCAGGGCCTCCATGGCGCCGTTGGTGATGATCGGGTCATCGGGGTTCACGGCGATGCCTTGCCGCACGTAGCGCGCCCGCAGCGCTTCGCGCAGGCGCACATTGCCGGCGGTGAGCTCGGCCGTGAGCGCCTGCGGGGCGAGGTGGCGCATGGCCCGTGCGCCGGCCCGCGCCAGCCGCTCCAGCGGGAACAGCTCGGGCGCGGGGAAGGCCGAGCCCAGGGGCACGACCTCGCGGTCGCGGGTGCTGTCGAGGACCTCGAACACCAGCTCGCTGATCGCCACCGGGGTGCTCTCGGTGCGCGCCGCTTCGGGCCGGGCGGCCCGCGCGTGGCCGCGTGCCGGTGGGCGCACGTAGTAGCCGGAGCGCGGCCGCGCCTCGATCAGCCCGCGCGATTCGAGCAGGTAGTAGGCCTGGAAGACCGTGGCGGCGCTCACCTGCGCCTGGGTGCAGGCCTGGCGCACGGAGGGCAGGCGCTCGCCCGGGCGCAGCTGGCCCTCGCGGATGCGCTGCTCCAGGGACTCGGCCAGTTGTTCGTACAGCGTTCTCATGGCGTGCGGCAGGCGGGCAACAGGGCCATCTGATCCGGTCGTTTTCGAAGAATTCTGAGTATGGCGGATCAGAGCGGGCAGGCCGAACATCGCGGCATGCCTGTCACGCCCCTTGTCACGACCCCTCTTGAACCCGAGCCCGAACCCGAAGCCCTGCTGGCCGAGGTCATCGGCCTGGACCTGCCCCGCCTCGCGCTCCCCCGCGCCTGCGGTGGCGAGGGCGCCGACATCGCCACGCTGGCGAGCGCCGTGCAGGCCCTGGCCCGGCGCCAGCCTGCGGCGGCCTTGCTGGCCTGGTCGCAGTGCCTGCTGGCCGAGGCCCTGGCCCGTTCGCCCAACGTCGCCCTGCGCGAGCACCTGCTGCCCGACCTGCTCGATGGCAGCCTGGCGGGCGCGGTGTCCTGGTCGCTGGACTTCGGTCTGGTGCAAGCGCCCTGGCCAGTGAAAGGCCGCCCGCGCGACCGCGGCTGGCACCTGTCGGGCCGCCTGCTGCAGGTGCCCAACCTGCAGTGGGCGGGCCATGTGCTGCTGTGCCCGGTGTGGTTCGAGCCCGATGGGCCCCAGGCCGCCCGCCTCGGCTGGGCCTTGCTGCGCAGCGAAGAAGACGGCCTGCGCCATGCGCTGGACAGCAGCCGCGCCCTGACCCGCCAGGCCGCCTGCGGCACCGTGACCCTGCAGCGCGTCCATTTCCGTGAAGACGAGCTGCTCGCCGATGACGCTGGGGCCCTGGCCCTGCCCTTGCGCCTGTTTGACCAGGCCCTGCGCTCGGCGTGGTGGGCAGGCGTCCTCCAGCGGCCGACCGCACGCACCCACGATGGAAGTCCCCGACCATGAGCGAATCCCGACGCATCATCCCGATCCTGCCGCCTGCCTTGCGGGGCATCGAAGCGGCCCACAAGGTGCAGGCCCGCACCACCCACGGTCGCTTCACCCGGCTGCGCTGGGCCACGCTGTGGGCCACCCAGTTGTTCTTCCTCGGCGTGCCCTGGTTGCAGTGGCATGGCCGGCAGATGGTCCGCTTCGACCTGGAGGCCAAGCGCTTCTACCTGGGCGACCTGATCCTGCTGCCGCAGGACCTGATCTTCCTGGCCGGCTTGCTGGTGTTCTGCGCCTTGCTGCTGTTCGTGGTGACGACGCTGCTCGGGCGCGTCTGGTGCGGATTCAGCTGCCCGCAGACGGTTTACACGGCCTGGTTCATGGCGCTGGAGCGCCTCTTCGAGGGCGACCGCCGCCACCGCCTGCAACTCGACCAATCGCCCTGGGGCTGGGGCAAGCTCTGGCGGCGCGGCGGCAAGCAGCTCAGTTGGGTGCTGGTCAGCGCATGGACCGGCTTCACCTTCGTCGGCTGGTTCTCGCCGGTGCGGGAGATGGGCCTGGACCTGCTCCAGGGCAGCGTGGGTTTCTGGGATGGCTTCTGGGCGCTGTTCTACGGGGCGTTTTGCTACCTGAACGCCGGCGTGCTGCGCGAGAAGGTCTGCCTGCACATGTGCCCCTACGGCCGCTTCCAGGGCGCCCTGATGGACGCCGACACCCTGACCGTGGCCTACGACGCGCGACGCGGCGAACCACGCGGTGCGCAGCGCCAGACCCAGGGCGTGGTGCAGGCCTCGGCGGGCAGCTGCATCGACTGCACGGTGTGCGTGCAGGTCTGCCCCACGGGCATTGACATCCGCGACGGCCTGCAGGCGGCCTGCATCGGCTGTGGCCTGTGCATCGACGCCTGTGACACCGTCATGGACAAGATCGGCCAGCCGCGCGGCCTGGTGCGCATGGCCACCGAGCGGCAACTGGCGTGCGGCGACGGGGCGGCGCCCGGGCACGGCGGTGCGCCCGCGTCCCCCTGGGCCCGCCAGCGGGTGCGCGTCTACGGGGGGCTGATGGCGCTGCTCCTCGGCGGCCTGGCGTGGGGCCTGGCGGTGCGCCCCGATGTGCGCGTGGACGTGATCCGCGACCGTGGCGTCATGGCCCGCGCGGTGGAGGACGGCGCCATCGAGAACGTGTACCGGCTGCAGCTGATGAACCAGACGGATGTGCCGCAGCGCATCGAGGTCGCGGTGGCGGGCCTGCCCGGCGCGGTGGCGCAAGCCTCGGCCGTGACCCTGGGCCCTGTGGAAGACCGCCAGGTGCACGTCTCGGTGCGGCTGACGGGCGCGCAAGCCGCCCGCCTGGCCGGCCAGACGCTGCCCCTGCAGGTGCAGGTGGCCAGCCGCAGCGCCGAGCGCAGCAGCCTGGTCAGCGAGGCGAGCACGTTCATCGTGCCGCGGTGAGGGGCCTGGCGGCGCGCCGGATGGCGCTGTTGCCCAGCGCTCAGTCCGGTGCCCACAGCCGCCGCAGGTCCACCCAGGCGTCGAAGTCGGCCGCGCTGATGCCGCCCACGGCGAGCGCGGCCTCGCGCAGGTCGAGCCCGTGCTCCTGGGCGTGCCGGGCGATCTGCGCGGCGCGGTCGTGGCCGATGTGGGGCACCAGCGCGGTCACGCCCATCAGCGAGTGCGCGAGCATGGCCTGCGCACGCTCGGCGTTCACGGCGAGGCCCTCGATGCAATGGGTGCGGAAGCTGCGCATGGCGTCGGCCAGCAGGCGCAGGCTGTCCAGCAGGTCGTGGGCGATCAGCGGCTTGTAGGCATTGAGCTCGAACTGGCCCTGGCTGGCGGCGATGCCGATGGCCACGTCGTGGCCCATCACCTGCGCGCAGACCATGGCCAGCGCCTCGACCTGCGTCGGGTTGACCTTGCCCGGCATGATCGAGCTGCCGGGCTCATTGGCTGGCAGCCGCAATTCACCCAGGCCGGCGCGCGGACCGCTGCCCATCAGCCGGACGTCGTTGGCGATCTTGGTGAGCGCCACCGCGAGGGTGCGCAGGGCGCCGTGCAGGCCCACCAGGGCCTCGTGCCCGGCCATGGCCGCGAACAGGTTGTCGGCCACCACGAAGGGCGCGTCCAGGCGCTGGGCCAGCACGGCCGCCACACGCGCCCCGAAGGCGCGGTGCGTGTTCAGCCCCGTGCCGACGGCGGTGCCGCCGATGGCCAGCGCGTGCACGTCGCCCAGCGCACGCCGCACCGCCAGTTCGGCCAGCGCCAGCTGGGCCTCGTGGCCACCGAACTCCTGGCCGAACGTGACCGGCGTGGCGTCCTGCAGGTGGGTGCGGCCGACCTTGGGCACCTCGGCCAGCGCCTGCGCCTTGGCCTTCAGCGCGGCGCGCAAACCCGCCAGCGCGGCCAGCAGCGGCCGCGTCTGCAAGACCGCGGCGATGTGCATGGCGGTGGGGACGGCGTCGTTGGAGGACTGGCCCAGGTTCACCTCGTCGTGGGGGTGCACGCTGCGCGCCGCGCCCATGCCCCCGCCCAGCGCCAGCGAGGCCAGGTTGGCGATGACCTCGTTGACGTTCATGTGGCTTTGCGTGCCGGAGCCGGTCTGCCACACCGAGAGCGGGAACTGGGCGTCGAACTCGCCAGCGGCCACGCGCCCGGCGGCGTTGGCGATGGCCTCGGCCCGCAGGGGCGCGAGCAAGCCCAGCTCGCCGTTCACTTCCGCCGCAGCGCGCTTGACCTGCGCCAGCGCGTGCACCAGCTCCAAGGGCATGCGCTGTGTGCCAATGGCAAAGAAGTGCAGGCTGCGCGCGGTCTGCGCCCCCCACAAAGCATCGCCGGGCACGTCGATGGGGCCGAAGCTGTCGGACTCGGTGCGGGGCGGGAGAGGCTGTGCCATGTCGGCTCCTGCGGAGGTGCTGTACCGGATTGTCCCTTGCCTGGCGGCCTGCGATCTGTTCGGTGCCCCACACACGTCCCGCACACGTCCTGCCGCGTCACGGGCCCGGCCTCACTTGGCGATGCCGCGCGGCTGGAGCGCAAGGTGGGGGCGGGGCCAGGTTGACGCTTGCAACGCAAACGCAATACACTGCCCCGCATGAAAACAGCCGTCATCCCCCAAGTGCGCGTGGAGCCCGAACTCCGCACCCAGCTGGAGGCGGTGTTGCAGCCTGGCGAAACGCTGTCCGGGTTTGTCGAAGCCACGGTGCGCAGCGCCATCGAGTTTCGGCGCATGCAGACGCGCTTCCATGAGCGCGGTCAGACCGCCTGGGAAAACCACGAGCGCCAGGGTGTGTCCATCCCGGCGGACGAGGTGCTGCTGAAGTTGCAGACCAAGCTGGACGCCAAGCGCAAGCAGCTGGGCGGATGAGCTTCGCGGTCCGCTTCAGCCCCGAGGCCGACGAGGACCTGGCCCGGCTGTTCGACTTCCTGCTGGACCAGGCCACCACGCTGGCAGACCTGGCGCAAGCCGACGCCGCCATCGCGGCCATCCAGTCGGCGGTGTGGCACCAACTGGCCAGAACGCCCTACAGCTTCCGCAAGGCGGGCCACAGCCCCACGCGGCGCGAACTCATCATCCCGTTCGGCGCCAGCGGCTATGTGGCGCTGTACGAGATCTCCGGGCCTGCCAGCGTGCTCGTGCTGGCGATCAGGCACCAGCGGGAAGAGGACTACCACTGAGCAGATGCGGCCGGGCGCCGCCCGCTGAACCCGGCGGATGGGGCACACCGGGTGGCGTGCCGCCATGTCTGCTCGGCGCGCAAGCCGATGAGCTTTGCGCGCAACCGAAATCGCCTTGCGCGCAAGCCCCATGGTTTGGCCCGCCGCGCGACAAGCTCGGGCCGCAAGGCTCGGATGTTTTGTGGGCGACGCTCTGAGGGGCGTGCGCAAGGCGCGCTGGCTGGCGTGTGACCGAAATGGCTTTGCGCGCCGCACGGAATGGTTTGCGCACGAAGTGGGGGAGCTCGGTGTGCGGCCGAGAATGACTTGCGCGCGAAGGGCAACGGCTGGCGCGCGACACTGTCTGGCTTGCGCGCCGAGTTGCGTGGTTGGCGCGTGGGTCAGGACAGGCGGCGGGCCGGTGGGGATGGGCGATGTGCGAGGGGGGCGTTGCTTGCCGCTGAGAGCGGGCATTCCGCATGGCCCCGACGTTTGGCGGTACACGACCCTAACCAGTCACTCGATGAGCACGAGAGCAGCCTTCTGGGAGAGCTCCACTCATACGGCTGCCGCGCATCTTTTACGGAATCAATCGAAGGCGGCTTGCTCCTTCGAGACTTCTTCAATCAAGTCCTCCCACGGCCACTTCACGGTGGCGAACTTGCGATACAGCAAGAGTTGCTTATCGACCACACTGATCTTCTCGTCCTGCGGGTCATAAGCAAGCACCAATCCTCGGCCATCACTGTCAACTTGAAGCTCTGGAAATCGGGTCAACGCAGCCTTTAGGTTACCGAGCTGAATTCGAGGCTGTTTAGCATGAGCTACGGAATAGATGGCCTTTGCCGAGAGGCCAGAAGACAATTCAGCGTCGCCAGCTGACATCACAGCAGCCATGCCGTGCGCATAGATGCCGGTTGAGTTCTTTCTTGTCCGAATGCCGTCGCACACGCGCTTCGCAAATGCTTGATACAGCTGATTCAGCTGCTCCGCGACGTGCATCGCCGCATCATGCACGGCTCCTGCTTTGTCAACAACGATCTCAGTGCCGTTGGGTTCTGCAGCGGTTATGCCGAGCTCGTCGTCGATCAATCGCAGCGCCAGTTTTTGCAATAGACCCACGCTTTCGTAAGAAATCTGGGCTAACTCATCTGCTACCAGGTCAGTTGGCCTCAGATTGAGCTTGCCGCATCCCTTCAGAAAGACTTGCTTAAGCTCAGTTGGCTGCCAAGTGACGGACAGTTCCTCGATTCGGTCTGAGAGATCTGGATTTAGCGTGATGAGCATGTTCTCGCTGATCCACACGCCCACCACGACCACGAAAGTCTTGTAGTCCCATAGTGTCTTGAGGTCGAAAGCGAATTTGCGTTGCTCGTCGATTGGGAGATAGTGGAAGTCCTCGATGACTAGCATGCGCCCAGATGCGCGGATTAGTGAGGCAATAAACTCGAGGTCACTGATGTCCTTGCCTACAGCCTTGTCCTTCGTGGTGTTTTGATGTTCGGCTGAAACCTCGCCCGCCCCTGTTACTTTCGCTATTAGCTTTAGCCCGGCCTCTCCCGTTGCCGCGATCTTTCCCTTAATGGCATTTGTCGAGGTCTTCTCGAGCTCGACCCTGACGTCGAGTCGCGCGAGCGCATCACGATAGATTTCGAGCGTCGTATAAGACAGGCGGCATTGGACAACAATCGGGTCATTCAAAACTCGCTGCCTAAGCCAAGACTTGCCAGCTTTCGATGCGCCTCTAATCGCAATGTGCGTCTGTTGACGCTCCACAAGCTTGCGGAACTCGCGATCCAGTGAGCCGCGATCAATGTATGAATGGTCGCTGACAGTAGGCTGGATACCGAACACTTCGTGAGTTTTCATGCCTTCCCCGATGCAGTGAGAGTTTCAGAATAATACTGGACGTACAGCGTACGCCCACACCCGCAAACCCGAGCGCAGGTGTGCACACCAAGTTACGACTTCAGCGAGCCATGGCGAAGATCCGTTCCTGGCCGACAGCAGGCCGTTGAACCGTAGCAGGGCAAAGATCACATCCGCGCCAAACCAGGCAGCCAACCCGTCTGAGCGAATGCCTGCAGTGGTCCGATCCTTGCCCGTCGCCTCAACCCACCTCACCCTCACCCCATCCGCCTTCCGATGGCGTCGAGGCGCGCAGCCTGACCCAGGTGACCCCTTGGGGTCAGCAGCGGCTGTCTGAGCCCCTGCAAGGGGCGAGTTCCGCTGCGGCCTGGGTCATGCGAGCACCGCAGAGCAGCCCCGCTTCAGCGGGGCCGCCATCGCGGCGGGTGGGGTGAGGGTGGGGTGGGTGCCCGAACGCTCAATCGCTCACTCGCTCAAGCCAAAGCCAACCCAGCCGCATGGTGCGCCAGGTGCTCCCCCACAAAGCTCTGCACGAAGTAGTAGCCGTGGTCATACCCCGCATGCCGGCGCAGCGTCAGTGGCTGGCCCAGGGCCGCGCACGCGGCCTCGAAGGCCTCGGGGTGCAACTGGTTCGGCAAGAACTTGTCCGCCAGCCCCTGATCGATCAGGATGCCCTGCGGGTAGGGCGGCACCGGGTACTGCGCCACCAGCTCGGTCGCATCGTGCTCGCCCCAGGTGTGCCGTGACATCCCCAGGTAGCCCGAAAACGCCTTCTCGCCCCACGGGCAATTCACCGGGTTCGCGATCGGCGCCAAGGCCGACACCGTCCGGTACTGCCCCGGGTGGCGCAGCGCCAGCGTCAGCGCGCCGTGCCCGCCCATCGAGTGCCCGAAGATGCCCGCGCGCGCCGTGTCCACCGGCAGGTGCTGGCCGACGAGCGCGTGCAGCTCCTCGGTGATGTAGCGCTCCATCTGCCAGTGCGCCGACCAGGGCGCCTCCGTCGCATCGAGGTAAAAGCCCGCGCCCACGCCGAAGTCCCAGTGGTCGCTCTGCTCAGGGAAGTCCGTGCCGCGCGGGCTGGTGTCCGGCGTCACGATGGCCAGCCCCAGGCGCGCCGCGTGCTGCTGCGCCCCCGCCTTGATGGCGAAGGTCTCCTCGTTGCAGGTCAGCCCCGCCAGGTAGAACACCACCGGCACCTTGGCGCCAGCTTGCAGCGCCTGTGGTGGCAGGTACACCCCGAACTGCATCGGCAAACCGATGGCCGCCGAGGCATGGCGGTAAAAGCGCTGCACACCGCCGAAGCAGGCGTGCTCGCTCAACAACTCCAGCGTGCTCATGCGACGGCCCCGCTCAGAAGATGACGACGGAGCGAATGGATTCGCCGCGCTTCATCAAATCGAAGCCCTCGTTGATCTGTTCCAGCTTGAGCTTGTGCGTGATCAGGCTGTCGATGTCGATCTTGCCGTCCATGTACCAGTCCACGATCTTGGGCACGTCGGTGCGGCCGCGCGCGCCACCGAAGGCCGAGCCCTCCCACTTGCGGCCGGTCACCAGCTGGAAGGGGCGGGTGCTGATCTCGGCACCGGCCTCGGCCACACCGATGATGATGCTGCGGCCCCAGCCCTTGTGCGTGCACTCCAGCGCCTGGCGCATCACCTTCGTGTTGCCGATGCACTCGAAGCTGTAGTCGGCGCCGCCATCGGTCAGCTGCACGATGGCATCGACGATGTTGCCGCCGGCGGCCTCGATGTCCTTCGGGTTCAGGAAGTGCGTCATGCCGAACTGGCGGGCCATGGCCTCGCGCTCGGGGTTCAGGTCCACGCCGATGATCTTGTCGGCGCCCACCATCTTGGCGCCCTGGATCACGTTCAGGCCGATGCCGCCCAGGCCGAACACGACCACGTTGGCGCCCGCCTCCACCTTGGCCGTGAACAGCACCGCGCCGATGCCGGTGGTCACGCCGCAGCCGATGTAGCAGATGGTCTCGAACGGCGCATCGGGGCGCACCTTGGCCAGCGCGATCTCGGGCACCACGATGTGGTTGGCGAAGGTCGAGGTGCCCATGTAGTGCAGCAGCGGCTCACCGTTGAGCGAGAAGCGCGAGGTGCCGTCGGGCATCAGGCCTTTGCCTTGCGTGGAACGGATCTTCTGGCACAGGTTGGTCTTGCGGCTCAGGCAGAACTTGCACTCGCGGCATTCCGGCGTGTAAAGCGGGATGACGTGGTCGCCCTTGCGCAGGCTGGTCACGCCCGGGCCCACATCGACCACCACACCGGCGCCTTCGTGGCCCAGGATGGCGGGGAAGAGGCCTTCGGGGTCGGCGCCCGACAGCGTGTAGTAGTCGGTGTGGCAGATGCCGGTGGCCTTGACCTCGACCAGCACTTCGCCGGCGCGGGGGCCTGCGAGGTCCACGGTTTCGATGGTCAGGGGGGCGCCTGCTTTCCAGGCCACGGCTGCGCGGGTTTGCATGGGGGATGTCCTCGGTTCGGGGGGAGTGGGGCGGGGCGTTGCGAGAACGCGTTGGCCGACACCATACCCAGATTCCCAGGCCCGCGCAAAGTGTGGGCCGATAATCTGCGCCTGCGTTCACTTTGAGCCCACCGCCATGTTCCAGCACGTTGACGCCTACCCTGGCGACCCCATCCTCACGCTCAACGAGGATTTCCAGAAAGACCCGCGCGCCGACAAGATCAACCTGTCCATCGGCATCTACTTCGACGACGCCGGCCGCCTGCCCGTGATGGCCGCCGTGCGCGAGGCCGAGTCGGCGCTGCTGTCCCACATCGGCCCCAAGCCCTACCTGCCCATGGTCGGCCACACCGGCTACCGCCAGGCCGTGCAGGAACTTCTGTTCGGTGCCCAGCACGAGGCCGTGCAGGCCGGCCGCATCGCCACGCTGCAGACCCTGGGGGGCTCGGGCGCGCTGAAAGTCGGCGCTGATTTCCTCAAGCGCTACTTCGCCGGTTCGCAGGTCTGGGTGAGCGACCCGACCTGGGACAACCACCGCGCCATCTTCGAAGGGGCGGGCTTCCAGGTGAACACCTACCCCTACTACGACGCGGCCACCAAGGGCCTGAAGTTCGACGCCATGCTGGCCGCCATCGAGGCGCTGCCGGCCCAGAGCATCGTGCTGCTGCACGCCTGCTGCCACAACCCCACGGGCGTGGACCTGAACACCGCGCAGTGGACGCAGCTGGTCGAGGTGCTGAAGGCGCGCCAGCTGCTGCCCTTCCTCGACATCGCCTACCAGGGCTTTGGCGACGGCATCGACGAAGACGCCTTCGCGCTGCGCGCCCTGGCCGACGCGGGCGTGAGCTTCTTCGTGGCCAACTCGTTTTCCAAGAGCTTCTCGCTGTACGGCGAGCGCGTGGGCGGCCTCAGCGTGGTCTGCCCCGACAAGGCCCAAGCCGAGCTGGTGCTGGGCCAGATGATGTCCACGGTGCGCCGCAACTACTCCAGCCCGCCCACGCACGGCGCGCTGCTGGTGTCGCGCGTGCTGCAGTCAACCGAGCTGCGCCAGAGCTGGGCCGACGAGCTGAGCGCGATGCGCCAACGCATCCAGGTGATGCGCCAGCGCCTGTACGACGGCGTGGTCGCCAAGCTGCCAGGCAAGGACGTGCGCTACTTCATCGACCAGCGCGGCATGTTCAGCTACACCGGCGTGAGCCCGGCGCAGGCCGACGCCCTGCGCAACGAGCACGGCGTGTACGTGCTGCGCTCGGGCCGCATGTGCGCGGCGGGTTTGAACGCCCACAACGTGGACCGCGTGGCCGCGGCCTTTGCGGCGGTGCTGTGAGGGGCGCGGTGAGCCTCTGCGGCTGAGAAAGCGCTTCGCCCCACCGGTGGCGACCACGACGGTGGGGGTGACGCTTGACAACCATGCGGCGTGAGCCGCGCGCAGGACTTCAGCCCACGCGGAAGCGGTCCACCACCGCGGCCAGGGCCTGAGCCTGGTCCTTGAGACTGCCTGCGGCGGCAGCCGATTGCTCCACCAGGGCCGCGTTCTGCTGCGTCATCTGGTCGAGTTCGGTGACGGCGTGGTGGATGGTGCCCACGCCCTGGTTCTGCTCCATCGTGGCGTGCGCGATCTGCTGGATCAGGCCGGCCACCCGGTCCACCGAGCCCACGATGGCCGCCATGTTCTGACCGGCGTCGTGCACCAGGGCCGCGCCCGATTCGACGTGCTCGGTCGAGGCCTGGATGACATGGGCGG
>Ga0209107_10000728_pt1 | contig 18940 bp, 14 predicted proteins | sample LakErihyJuly2011_2_FD_187460 | JGI IMG/M metagenome (GOLD analysis project Ga0209107, IMG submission 187460) | Freshwater microbial communities from dead zone in Lake Erie, Canada - CCB hypolimnion July 2011 (SPAdes) (version 2) | ecosystem: Environmental > Aquatic > Freshwater > Lentic >... | reverse complement strand
CACATCAACAATATGCGATATTATAGCATATGGCGGGGGTGGCGGAGGAGGTTCTAATTATGGTGGAGGAGCAGGTAAGTTAATATATGTGAATGATGCCTACATAGCGGCTGGTGTTAAAAGCTTGAAAATTGGCAGAGGAGGCGGAGGGTATTACTCTAATATCGATTTCAGACAAGAGGCGCTTCTAGGCAACGACACAACTTTCGAATATTTGAAAGCAGATGGTGGAGGGTCGAGCAGTAATTATACAATCAACTACATATCTTCCAACATATCCATAAGTGGTATTCTAAGAACAAAAATAGAAACGTCAAACTTAACCTCGAATATGTTAGGCGGTAGCGGGTCAGGCAACAAGGGAGGCATAACGCCTTTTGTAATAACTAGCGATTTAAAGAATTTTGTAGGTAATACCTGCAATATTTATTACTATGGCAATAAAGGCGGTTTATATGGCGGAGGCGGAGCAGCCTCTGAGGGCTTCGGGTTAAATGGAGGCGCTGGGGTATCCGTGTTAAATATAGAGAATGGCAATGTAGATACTGAGACATATTTTAATTTTAAGAGCCCCGTAAATTTAAAAAGCGCCTTTAATCTAACAGACAGCAGCGTCGGTGAATTATATGATAGTAGTAATGTCTATATTGTGAGTGGCGGCGCAGGAATGAGCACATCCAACGTGTATGGTATTACACAACTAGGTTATAATTCGCGTAATAGTGGGGCTGGTGGTAATTACGGGGAAAGCGGAAAGAATGGAGCAATCCTCATAAGGGTATTGTCGGTAATCGATAAAAATGTATTGCCGAAATTCTCGATAGATACCTCGAATTACGTATCGGCTTCAAGTAATAATATTATAGAATATATTAATACCATATCGAGCGTTAGCGGCGCATTACTATGGTCTAGAAGCGCAGACAATATATATTATGATTTAGGGAATGTCGGGATAGGCGCTAACCCTCTACAATTTAAATTAGAAGTTGCTGCGGGCACTGGGATGACTACGGATGAAACAATAGACTATGGAATAATGACTTCGAACAATTCGAACATTTTAATAAGCAGCAATGTAAATAATAATATATGCGCAAAGTTCAATTCAAGTATCTGGACATCTGGTAATGTAATCGCTAGTAGTGATGAGCGAATTAAAACGAATATAAGCGACCTCTTAGATGATAGCGCGCTGCAGATGATATTAAATATACAACCGAAAACATATAATTACATAGATTGGCGTGGTAGAGGCGCGAACAACAAGAGCGACCTAGTGTATGGGTTCTTAGCGCAGCAAATTAAGGGGGTCATACCTGATGCAGTCAAACTACAAACGGAGTTCATACCAAACATATTCGCGGTAGCCGACTATGACCCGCTTACAAACATAATAACATTTCAAGGTACCGACATAGGAGCGTATAACAATATTAAGATATACAAAAAGATTAAATGTTATGATATGCGTAATAATACAATAATTGTCGAGGTGATTGAAATAATAAACAGCAAATCTTTTAAAATCAAGGATATAACCTATGCGAATGATAAGATATTTGTGTATGGCACTGAAGTGAATGATTTCCACGCATTAAACAAGGAATATATTAATACGCTTAATGTATGCGCCGTTCAAGAGTTGCATCGTAAGATAGTATCACAGCAGGATGAAATAAAGGATTTACAAGAAAAAGTGAATATCCTGATTGATTACATTGATTTCAGTAAGATGGCGACATTGCAAGATGATATTAATGAACTGAAGTCTCGCGTTGATTTAATAATTACTTATATGGATATGAGTAGGTAGTAAAAGATAATATATACTTAGTATAAAAAGAACTTAGTAAATGGAATATGCCAATAATACAATAGATGCGCAAACAATTGCAGCCTATGCCGCAACAAAAACCGAGAAAGCCCTGCCTGATAATTACGTAGATGAAATGTCCCAAAATTGCAATGCTATTACTGCTTCGCCAATAGATTTATTATATTCCCCTATTGTTAGAGGTGGTCGTAAAATGAGTAGTTCTTGCGGATGTAGCAGTATGACTGGCGGTAGCGGCGGTAGCAGCGGTAGCGGCGAAAGCAACACAGGAATAATAGGAGGATGCTTTAATTGTAAGAAAGGCATCAAAAATATTATTTATATATATAGCACTATTCACATTATAATACCACGATTATATAGAAAATACAAGGCGAACCGCCCATCATCATTGTCTTCGCTAAAAATAGCAAAGATATCTAAAGCCGCTACTGCAGCGAAAGCAGCGAAAGCAGCGACCGCTAAAACCGCTAAAGCAACAAGACCTGCTAAAGCCGCTAAAGCAGCAAAACCACTAAAGAAACCACAATAAGATACGCAATTGCGCGAAAATCAAGGCAAGTAATGCTCTTTGTTTTTTTCATAAGGTATATATTTATCGCTATTTATATACACCTTCTCCTTGCCTATCTTAGCATAGTTTGTAATAACCACGAGCATCTCTTTGGTTTTGCTACGGAACTCATCTAGCGATTTATCTATTTCACTTTGAGGGTCAAAGCCATATATATGCTTAAATTTGTTGGGTATCACAAATATCAATGAATAAAATATTTCGATAATATTATTTCTTATATCTGTGAATATCGGCAAATATGTATTAATATCATACCTGTCCGCTAACATATACATATATATTTTCATTAATTTATCCATATTAATAATCATATTAGAATACCTTGTTTTATCAAATCTTTTAATAAACCTGATATTGAATAATATATTCATAAACTCGCTATTTTTTACTAGAAACTTCGCTTTTTTGTTGTTCTTATTGATGTAAAAGTTAGCAGTGTCTAGCTCGACGATATCTTTGACTTCGTCGCGTATCTTGTCTTCCTTCATAGTTATGTCGCCTTTGCTTTTAATGTCGTTCTCTTTGATATAGTTATTTATGTAGAAAAAAGCGATTATGATTATTATTATTGTTAATAATATAGCCGACTTGTTCTTGCTAAGTATATAGTATATAATCGCAAGTATAATAATAATATAGGAATATTTATTCAAAATCTCATTATATATCATATTTACATATCTATATTATATTATTTTATATTATAATATTTCATATCATTTCATTTCATATCATATAAAGATAGAGAAAAAGAAGATGCTAAGGAAGGACTATACACATCCTTTACATAGATACGCCGTCGATAAAATAGATAATAAATGATAAAAATATCAATATAATTCCCACATAAATTGTTCTGTTATTCTTTGTAAAAATATATAATAGTATGTATATGTAATTATTATTGTTAATATAATCTTTTTTACTATAGACATCGACGATATCGTTAATGATATCTATCATTGTCTGCAGCGTATTCTTATAAAGTTGCTTTATTGTCAGGTTATATACTGGTTTTATTTTAAGGGCATCTGGTATAGTATCAGGTAATGTTTCTAATAGGCTATTTATTTTCAATTCAATTTGCTTCTCGATATACTTCTCAATATCAGTTCCAGCACTTGCATCCTTTATAACTTCTTTGGTATTCGCGCTGGTATCGCTGGTTTCCTTGTCCATTTATTATAATATTATATAATTATTATTAGATAATGTCCATCATATCTATATTTGATATTAGATTACGTCGACAGCAGTATCTTTTCAACCCGAGACTATCTAAGATTTTCCCAGTGTGTATTTTTTCAAAGTTTTTATAGGCGCTATCAACATCATTGGTTTCTTCTAGCTTATTCTTTTCTTTCTCATAATAATCTGAGATATCCGCCATTACTTTTCCACAGGTGAAGCATCTAATTGGTATAATCATCTTTTATATTCCTCTATATTTATTCTATATATTAGAGTATATAATCATTTTTTATATATTTTACTGCGTAGTAAATTTATATAATATTATAATATTATATAATATTAAGAATAGTTAATAGTAATAATGTCATACGCACCCATATACAATAAACTTCGCGAACTCGAAGAAAGACTAGCAGTCGTAGAAGTGTCGCCTCCTAAGTCTGAAGTATCATCTTGGAATACCATAACGGATGCTTCGGTATCTGAGGTATCTGGATATGATAATTTAGGTGTGCTCTCTGAAATTGCTACTTTAAGAACCGAATTAGACCTTCTATCAAAGGAGTGCGCTTTAAATTCCTCAGCAGTTAGCCTATTATCTACTGGTAATTCTACTAAGGACGCAGTCGATGTCTCTGCTCTTGCTGCTCTCGCTACGAAGGAGGAACTAGGTGCCTTAGCAGCTAAGGGTGAAGCCTTTGCTCTCGCTACTAAGGATGAACTCGCTGCTTTCGCTGCTCTCGCTACTAAGGATGAACTCGCCACTCTCGCTACTAAGGATGAACTCGTCGCTCTTGCTACTAAGGATGAACTCGTCGCTCTTGCTACTAAGGATGAACTCGCTGCTGTCGCTACTAAGGACGATGTAGCAGACCTTAATACCAAGTTTGATAATGTAATCAATGTGATTGCTCAACTAAATGAGAAGATAAACGACGCACACGCAAAGATTGCTGCTATCGCTGCTATCGCTACTATCGCTGTTTCAGAATAAATGGGGACGGGCTAAGAATATTTAGGCTTAGACAGCATACATTCTGCAAGCAAATCTTGGTCATACTTGTAAATATTTATGGTATTACTTAAAATCTCATTATTTTTCATAATTGTATATCCCTTGCATTTCTTTAAGTTTGATAAAGACATATACATATATTCCTTTGCTTTCTTGTAATCTTTGTAATTATAATAGATTACTCCCATAATATTTTGAACATCGACGGAAGGTATATTTAGAGAATTCGCGTATATATTCTCAGCATTCTTGATATCCTCTTCCGTTAGTTCAGTCTTTTCCGATATCTTCTTTAGCGCAATATAATTATTATTCAAAAATAAATAATTATTAGGATTTACTGAAGACGGATATACTCCCAACTTAGACCCTTCAAGGAATGTAATCTTGTTATAGGACATTGCCGTATATTTGTTCTCTTTGATGAACTTTGATATTGTCAATTTAATATTTAATTTAAAAGTATCAGTAATACTATACAACTTCTCGCACAACTCCCTGTTTCTGATAATATAACACGACTTAGAGATTATAATGTTATACAAGTCATCAATATTTATAAATTTCTCAGGATTATTAACGACATTCAAGCAGGTAAAAAGAATATCCCATTCATTGTCGCTATTGCGATTACTAGCGCTGTCGCTAGCATTCAAATCGTCAATCAGTTCAATAATGTTATTGATATAATCTTTCAAAATGATAACATCATCCTCGATAATTAAATGCAGCTCATTAGGGTCATTTGTTTTAAAGTTATCCAAAATATATTTATAAATATACCTGTGCTTCTCAAAGTTTGATATCTGGCATACATTGAGGGGCATTATTAGTTCATTATATATATTGCTGGCATCTGCGAACTTGTCATAATTCACGCGGGTATTAAATGACGAAATGTATTTATTGACGTGCTCCTTGCTAGGCTCTGAAATAATGTTAAGCTTTACTTCGATGTTTTTTTGCACACAGATATCTTTAATTAGCGAAATGGCGCTATTAATTGTCGTGTGCCTATTCTCCAGTTCTTCACTATATACAATGTATATATTTAGTCTAATCATATTTATTTATAAATATCTTGTATTTTTTATATATATATTATACTCAATCTAATATTCAAAAAAAGGCAGATGTCCGCATATCCAGTATTTAAGTAAATACAGATGGTCGCGTATCAAAATGATTTTTTGCGATATCTTTCGGCGTATAATATATGCAGTGGGGCTTTCAGATAACAAAGAAACCTGTCTAGACATTTTATACTTGTGATATATATATATGATACTTAATTATTCGCGCTTCTCTTTTAGGTCATTTTTCATAAAAATTACAATAGATAAATATACATAAAAACTTCTACACAGCTACGCTATCGCGGCTATCGCAATAATTTAAGCAAAGACACACCCATATGTCTTGCTAATTCCACTGGAACCGCATTACCAATCTGCTTATATTGCGAACTTAGACTTCCGATAAATTCATAACTATCTTCAAACGTTTGTATTCTTGCGTATTCTCGCATTGTTAAGGGTCTCTCTTCCAACGGATGGCATCTTTCAGTCTGTTTTTGCGATGGCGTACATAGCAATGTTAAAGATGGTTTTTCCATAGACAACCGATATAATATTCCTCTTTTTCCACCCCCAGAATTATAACTATTTCCCAAATATTCCTTTTGTAATGTTTCAGGTAAATTAACCCAGCATCCTCCTTGTGGTATCATTCTAAATAATTTAATTTTTTCTTCATTATATTTTGCTCCACTCGAAAGAGGAACATCGAGCAAAACATCTCTTAATACAATCTTCTTTTCACTTTCCTTAGGAAATTCAAAAGACCGAGATATGCTTTTTATCACTCCCACAATAAACACTCTTTCTCTTTTTTGCGGAACATCATATTTAGATGCATCTAAACATTTATAGCTGATGTTATAGAAGTCGTTTTTATTTAATGTTCTTATTATTTTATCTATCGTTTTACCTTCGTCGTGTGTTAATAATCCCTTAACATTTTCTATCATAAATAACTTCGGTTTTATCAAATTTAAAATTTCAATAAATTTTATCATTAAATCACCTCGCGGGTCATCAAGCCCTTTTCTTAAACCTGCTTGAGAGAATGATTGGCAAGGAACGCCTCCAGTCAATAAATCAACCTTGTCAATAAACTGCGAATAATCTATTTTATCCATAGAAGCACATACGACATTTGCATCTTGATGGTTATGTTTTAATGTTTTGCAACAATCACTATTGTTGTCATTTAATAAAATAGGTGTAAATCCTGATTTAATTAATCCAGAGCTTAACCCACCACATCCAGCGCATACCTCAATAAATGTTGCAGGAGATTGCTGAGTAAACGGAGTAAACGGAGTAAACGAAGTAAACGAAGTAAACGAAGTAAACGGAGTATGCGAAGTAAACGGAGTATGCATTGTAGCCGTATTTATTTCATCGCATTCAGGTATTTTTTGTTTTACATTTATAAGTTCTAGTAGTTGTTGTTTGTTCTTTGAACTACACATCGTAATACCTAGTTCCTTACACTTTTCTAATAGGTCATTTTTACTCATCTTTGTAATATCCATCCTTACCTTGTATTGATTGTAATTGTATCTATGATTATAATTTTAATCAATTTTTTATATAACCATATAAAATAATATAGATAAAATAATATAATATTAGTATTATGATTAACGAGGATATAATCTATGAATACGAACATAATAATCGAATAGTTATTATTGGCGATATTCACGGGGATATTAGGAGGTTTAAGGATATATTAATAGACGCTAAGATAATCAACAAGAACATCGAATGGATTGCTGAGCCGAAGAATACCATCGTGGTTCAAATGGGCGACCAAGTAGATAGTATAAATAGAGATAGAACGCTTGAAGACTGGGAAGTCCTCCCAGATATAGAAATGATCTATTTTACAAACCTGTTGCATAAGATAGCGTTATCGAAAGGCGGACGCGTAATATCTTTGATAGGGAACCACGAATTGATGAATACAATTGGCAATTATTCCTATGTATCTCCTAAAAGTTTAAATAATAATTATAAGAGACAGGAGTTATTCAAGCCAAGCGGAACATTATCTGCTATATTATCTCAGCGTCCTCTCGTGGTTAAGATAGGGCAATTATTATTCTGCCACGCGGGATTAACATTACGACATCTAAATATACTATCGAAATATAATAAGGATGTTTCGTATATCAATACGATTTGGAAGAACTTTATAAAAAACAATGCGATACTTGTAGAAGACAAAGAAATCTTTGAGGAAATAATATTGGACAGCAATGGTATGCTATGGACGAGGGATTTAGATGAAAAAGAAGATTTAATAAAAATGCTCGAAAAACTTGGGTGCGTCTATATGTTCGTGGGGCATTCAGTAGTCGAGCAAGTAAAACTAATAAATGACCACGTATGGTATACGGATACTGGTATTTCCAGAGCATTCGGGAATACCTCTTATCAATACATTGATATCTTGAATAATCAAATCAATATCAAAGATGTCTTAGCATAAAAAATGATATAAATGATATAAATGATATAAATGATATCAATAGTATTGTATATTAAAGATACACTACGCGATGGATACTTATGCATTTGACGCATTGATGGAAAGTAAGACGGCAGAAGTAATGAAGTTATACGAGGAGAAGACAAACGCAGGAGGAAAAAGTAAAAAAATGACTAGCGACCCCTCCGAACTCGATTTCAATAGTAAGAAGTTAATACGTCAAATAAATGCCGCACTTGACCATAAGCTTAAAGGTTCAAAGGCATATAAAAAAAAGTGCGCCGAAGAGTTGTCTAATTCGACACCGCAATAATGTTAAGAAATTCAATAAAATAAATAAACCATATAAATACAATACGCGTTATATTAAATATATGTCTACGACGGATATTAATAAAGACATTGACCTATGTCTATTAAAATATATCACGAACAATGGCGGCGACAGCCACTGCAGCGGCAGCGACGACGACTTTAACGTTGACGAAGTAGCAACCTTGATATACAATGATAGCAAAGATAACAAAGAAAAAAGAACATATAAATATGAGATAATTAAGGAACGCTTGGCGGATATTAACAAATACAGAGCAGAATTGAAAGAATTACTTAAATTACCATTAATGAAGCAGCGCTCCGAAGAATGGTTTGAAGCGAGGAAATCGAGGCTAACCGCTAGCGACCTCTATGATGCGATTAAAGGCGGTAATGTTAGCATAAAACTAGCAAAGAAGAAAGCAAACATCATAATAGATAACATTAATTACAATGCTATTCCAGCGCTTAAATGGGGGACAATGTTCGAACCTATGGCTACACGATGCTATTCGCAAAAGATGAACAATATTGATATTCACGATTTTGGGTTAATATGCGATGCGGAGAATAAGCATTTTGGAGCGTCCCCTGATGGCATCAATGAACTCGGGATAATGCTTGAGATTAAATGCCCTTATTCGCGAAAGATTGTTGATGGCGTTATACCCGATAAATATAGGATGCAAATTCAGGGACAACTAGCAGTTTGCAAACTGAAAGAATGCGATTATATCGAATGTATCTTCAAATCTATCGATGACGAAGAGGAATATCTAGAAATCGACCACAATACCACGAAGCACGGGGTAATCGCCGAGTATTACAATTCAAAAGGCGAGTATGTTTATTATTATAGTGATGCTAATAGAACACCAAAAGAATGCGTTGAAGATATATGCGATTATAACAACAATTTCAAAGAAAATCTGAAGTTCAGCAAATATACATTTTGGAGATTAGATGAGATGATTATTCAGCGCGTGGTATTCAATGCGATTGCTTGGGAAACGATAGTTCCTAAAATTGATGCATTTTGGGAAAAAGTAGAAGAGTATAAAATGCTTCCAATAGAGATTGGAATTAAAAAATATAAGTTTGTCGATGATGATGATGACGTGAATGCGGACGACGCTGCTAATACTGCCAATGCTAATACTGACGATACCAAAGTGAATACTACATCGTCATCAAGGAAATAAATAGCAATACCTATCAAATTCCTTACTATCCTTAATCTTTTTTTACCTTTTTTACTTTATTCTATAATATTTTGGTAGCCGATAGATAACGGATTTACAAAATACATTAGACTGAAATCAGCAACCGCGTCATTCTCAGTGTGGTCTAGGCATTTAGCAGTATATCTTGGTAAATCCTTATTCGCATCTATAACATACGGAGGATTTGAACTACCTAAGCTTCGGGTATTTGTGTCAGTTCTTGAACTATACTCGGTCATATTTAAACAACCGCAATTTAGGTTTGATGCCTTATTGCATTTTATAAAGCACATAGAATTATGCGTATAATAGCCATTCATTGTAGTCTCTAAGAAGGTTTTTATAATTGCTTCATCTCCTTCAGCCGTCGAAGCAGCCGTAGCCGTCGAAGACTTTAGTTTCATCGCATTTTTATCTAATTCATTATGTTCATACATTGGGAACATTATTAATATTTGGCAATATAGGGATGATATTTTATCGGATATATCAGAGCTACCGCTAGTATTTGTTTCAGCGATTTCTTTGTTTTGTTCATCAAATGACACGTAATTATAGGGCTTTTGGGTATTTATTATATCACTCCGAGCGTCAAAGAATTTATTTATTGGGTTTTCTACGCTGTTCTTTTTGAATTTGAAATAAGGCGCTTGGGACATACAAACATAAACGGGTCCTTTTATTTTTGATGCATAGGGCTTCAGTGGTTCTATTTTAGATTTCAGATAACTATACAATGTATTCTCATCAAATATATATATTGTATCAAATATGTATTTAATATTACTGCTTCGCATTGTATATGACAGATTAGCAGGTGATATTTTTAAACATTTATAAGCCAATATATCGCTATAGTTCTCTACATCACAATATGCAGAATATTTATTTGTATTAGCCATTCTAGTAGCAGCGTTGTATTCCGATTTAGGATATCTATAATGCCCTTGTAGATTGAAAGGGGAGTTTTTGTTTTGCAATTCGGTGTTAGTATTTAAACTGCAACTACCTGCTCCTCCTGTCGTAAACTGCAAATTATTCTCGAAGGTCTCCTTATTTCTAAAAGTAAATATTAGAAATAACGCACAAGAAATTAGAAATAACAACATTAAAATTAAATTTAAACTGGCTACTTTATTTTTCATATTACTATATATAATTATTTTTTAATAATAAAAATAGGTAAAAATAAAAAGGCACCGAATGAAGAAGATATTAGATATTTAAGCAACGCGGGTGAATGATATATTTGGTGGGGTTGTATAACTGCCGCCATTATTACCGCTTTTAAGATTTACTGCAGATACTTTACCTCCCTCTACCAACGCTTCAAGTTCTGCATTTGGACCAACTGCGGTATTCCCTTCGGTACTAATTGTAACTCTTGGCGGGTTGATATATCCCGAACCACCTCCATTTCCTACGCTTAATCTTACTATCGGTTTTACTAATATTGCTCTCGCTTCCGCTCTAACACCAGCAGCCGCTCCACCAACAGCCGTAGGAGGTGCAGCAATAGTAATAGTAGGAGCACTTGTATAACCTGACCCGCCATTAGTAATAGTTATGCTTTCTACTTGTCCAGCAGTAGTTCCTGTCCCTAAAACTGCTTCAGCCGTAGCACCTGAACCATCGCCATCAATTACAACTTCAGGTTTGGTGCTTCCATATCCTGACCCTTTAGTATAAACTTCTACAAATCCTACCTTCCCTATTGTTCCAAGTATTGCAGTAGCAGTAGCATCAGTTAATGTAGGTGGTTGCTGATGCGTGTGTCCTGAAGGAGAAAAAGTTGCAGGGTCATATTTAGTTCCATTAATATGTAATTCACCAGTAATATGCACTTTGCCATCAACTATCTTTAATGGAGCAGTTGCTCCAGCGCCTTCAGCACCTCCTATATATATATTTCTTTTGTCTGCTGCACCTGCTTTATAAATATACAAGCTATCCGCCGTATTAACTACATTGAAACAATTAGCACCATCCTTATTACATATTCCTAATTCCTTGCCTGTAATAGTATTTAATTGTAAGCCTGATGTAGCAAATGTTTTAGTCATTAATTCTAATCTTGACGCATCTCCTAATGCGTCAGTTCTATATTCAAACAATTTATTATTTGCATCACTATAGGATTTCTTATCAGTCTCTTTGAATGTAAAGTATTTATTTAAATTATAGTTAAAGGTATCTATATTCTTAAATGATATATTGCTAGTAGATTGCACATAGTTGCTACTATTCGCATCATTAAGGTTCGCTTTTGACACTAAGATATTGCTAGTAGATTGCACATAGTTGCTACTATTCGCATCATTAAGGTTCGCTTTGTCGCTTAATGAATTCAAATTACTTGTATGGGTGTTATATGATTGATTGATGACATTTGACGTAGAGTTAAAGTTGCGATTTATGTCTTTAAAGTTGGTGTTGAGGTCGGATGTTAAGTTATCCTTGTAATTATAATTATCATATATAACATAACCGACAATACCCACAAAGGCTATTAATACCAATACTAATAATGTATATACTATGTATTCAGATGTTTCCATTAAATTATATTATCTATTTTCTAATAATAATATTTATTTTAAATAAATTATTTATGATGCAAATTATTATTCAACGATATTGACATATTTAATATCGTCGCTGCTAGCACTAGCAATGCTGACTTCTTTAATACTTACATCTTCGATAGTATTCTTAAGGTCATCCGCTGCGTCAGGTGCGTCAGCTACGTCTTCAAATAGTTCTTCTTCTAATTCACCGCCTATTGAACTAGCAATGCTATCGCCGCTATCGCCGCTACCACCGCTATCGCTACTACCTACACTTCCCTCTTCCTCATCCTCTTCCTCCTCTTCCTCTTCCTCCTCTTCCTCCTCTTCTTCAGCGCTACCACCACCTTCTTCAACTTCATAAAACCCCATATCAGTATGTGCACCGCCTTTTATTTTATCATTATATTTATCATAAGTGTCTGTCCATTGCTTAACATCTACAATTGTATTTTTAGTAGCAAAATTATCTACTTGGGAATTAAATAGCTGATAATCTATATCGCTATCACTGCTATCATCGCTATCATTACCTCCAGCGCCTCCCGCGCCAACATCATCATCACTTCCGCCACCATCATCACTTCCGTCATCTCCTCCTCTTGCATTAGTACCTCTTACTAATTCCATTTGGTCGATAGGCATATCTATAAGCTCAGTATTTAATCGCGGTTGTATCCCCATAGTTTCTAATTCTTGAATAAATAACTTGAAAGCATAAGGGGTTTGTATTACTGCTACATCATCATTATTACAATTCTTGCAGGTATTGATATTTTCTTTAATATTATGCGAAACCAATGTTCCACATCTTTTACATATACACCAGCAGAACTTATCAGACCTTTCCATCATACTTTCTTTTATAAAGTTAGATATCCCGTGACTTAATATAGTATCGCGCTCCATTTCACCTATACGTAATCCTCCGCCTTTACGGCGACCCTCAGTAGGCTGCCTTGTAAGCCCTACAACCTTGCCAACACCTCGCGAATTCATTTTTTCGGCAACCATATGTTTTAATCTGAAATAAAAGGTGGGCCCCAAAAATATCTCAGTATCTATTTGAGTTCCTGTATAGCCGTTGTATAGGATTTCATTGCCATATTTATTAAAGTTATTGTTCTCTAGCCCATTATAGATACTTTCTTGGTCTATCGGTATAAATACATTGGCATCGCCTAGTAATCCATCTATACAGCAGAGTTTTGCGAAAATACACTCCACTAAGTGCCCTATAGTCATTCGCGAAGGGATTGCGTGAGGGTTAATTATAATATCAGGGCGTATGCCATCCTTCGTATAAGGCATATTCTCTTCGGGTATTATCATACCTATTACACCTTTTTGCCCGTGCCGCGAGCAATGCTTGTCTCCGAACTCGGGTTTTTTAATCTTTAAAAAGCGGACTTTGCAGATTGTCGAGTCATTCCCAGCGATTTTCTCTGATTTATATACTTTGTCGACCTTGCCAAACAATGAATTATCAGTTGATATCGATATATCAGTATGTATAATTTCCTTCTTAACATCTGTGAAAACGCCGTTCTTATATTCCTTGATAACCTCTCTAACATTTATCATACCTACAATAATAACCTCTTGACCTTCGGGGACATACGCGCCTTCCTTAATAAACCCTAGCTCATCTAGGTAATCATAGTTTTTATTTTTAATGCCAGCGATTTTGATACCTTTGTCTCGCATAAGAATGGGATTTCCAAATATAACCTTTTCATTTTGTGAAATTATTTTAGATGTAGCCGTAATAGATTTATAATAAGACAGCGAATTCAAGCCTCTTTCGATGGTCGCTTTGTTAATCATTATACTATCCTCTTGATTGAACCCTGAGTAGGTCATAATCGCGACAATAGTATTAAAACCATTTGCCATATAATCGCTCGAGGTATATTGCGCTATTCTAGTATTTATAATAGGTCTCTGGGGATAGTGAAGGACATAACTCATTGTATCAAACCTTTTATTGAAGTTCGTAGAATATATACCGATAGCCTGCTTAGATTGCGCGGCGTGGAAGACATTACGCGCGGATGAATTATGATTACTCATTGGAATATTCCCACTAACTATACTTAGTATTGTTGAAGGATGTATTTCCATATGCGTATGATACGGACCGATTTCATTTTCATTCATTGCTATTAAACAAGTGTCCGACTCCTCATTATCAAGATATTCAATACAAGCCGAAGAGTTTTCTAAGTCATTTAATATTTTAGTATATTTAGTTCTATAATAATTATTTAATTTATTAATATCACTTCCATTTTCATCATCGCTATCGCTGCTATCACTGCTATCACTGCTGCTACTACTGCTTTTGCCGCTTTCGCCGCTTTCGCTTTCTATATCATTGCTGCTACCACTGCCGATACCACCAATACTTTCATAATTTACTTTGCCAATACTAGCTAATAACCTACTATCTTCCTTAATGGCTTCGTTGCTACCATCACCTTCGCCCCCTCCGCTACCGCCGCTACCGCTGCTACCTTTACTAAATATATTTTCATACAACTCTAAAATGTTTTCATTTGCAAAGAATGAACCTCCTCCTTTCCTTTTAACCGATTTCTTTAGCGGGTTAATATATTTGTCTATATAGTAATAATCATCGTTCATCTCTTTGCTATCTAAGGTATAATAGGTTCCATTAAGCATGTCAAACCAGTTTTTAAAGTCATTCTCTTTGTTATATACAACGGCTTCATTCTTTTTATTCTTATCATTATGTTTTAGTATTAAAAGAGGTCTGCAAGGTCGCCCTGCTTCAGTAAATATTCGCAGTTCATTTGCGGTAATATTAAAGGAGATTGATATTAAAATATTAATTAACCCGTTGCGCCGATATGCTTTTAACAACCTAGTGATGAATAGAGGGTCGCCAGTGATACCAAATAGCGTTCCATTAACAAATACATTCGTGATATTTTTATGGCTATATACATTGCAATTCATTAATGGTATTACGCCGATATCTTGCAAGCATTCTTTGATATTTGCTACATCGACCCCTGCAGTTATCTTTGCTAAAATGGCGAGGTTTTTAAGATATCCGATTGACGCGCCATCAGGTGTTTCATAGGGACACATAATACCCCATTGCTGTGAATGTAATTTATGAGGCTCCGTAACCTTGATGCTTCGGTCGATGGGCATATTCACGCGTCTTGTGTGGGACATAGAGCCGATATAACTTATTCGCGATAAATCCTGAACTTTCCCTAGTTCTGGGTCGCTATTATTAATCAACCCCCATTGCCCCTTAAGGGATTTAGCGAACGTTTGCGTAACTATAAGATGGTCAACAATCTTGTAAATATTATTGCTATTAATAAAATGCTGGAAGTCTTTCTTGCGGTTCTTCCAAGGCCCGTATAAATACTCGCTATCTATCTTATTTCTAACATTATCTCGCAGTTTTATGTAAGCCTCTTGGAATAACTCAGCCAACATAAAGCCACTAATATCAACCCGCTTATATATATAGCTATCGCGATCACTTAGCGGTAGCAATCCTTTAGCCGCTTTTATAAATTGCAACGTCAAATATCCCAAGTATTTCTTCTTATTCTCAAACAACTCGATGTTAGGGAAAAAATCCTTCGATAATACCATTTTAACGTGCTCGGTTGTCCCATATTGAACGCGATATTTTAAGTAATCTATGGCTTTCTGCTGCGTATCTATTCGGAACTCTTTCTTATTATTAATATATTTTGCATCTATAATGCTCGGTCTTATTAAATTATCAAAATAATTCCTTTCAATCTCGTTGTATCCTTTACCGAATATAGTCTTGTATATCTCTTTATCACTTTGGACACCTATAGCGCGGAACAAAATGAATAAAGGTATCTTCTCTTTGAATGAAGGTATCGAAACGTAAATCGCCCCCTTCGAATTCTCGTATTTGCCGCTAACGTTCTCTACATTTGTATCCCCGTCAACGCGAATAGGGTTTCTTACAAAATAGAATTGCACATTTGTAGGCAGCAGATTACCTTTGTCTGCGACGCACCTAATAATACCTTTGTGGCTAAAATCTTTGTCGTCTTTTAAAGCGGATACGAATAATTTATTAGTGACTATTTTCTCCTGCGCGATAATTACCTTTTCTTTCCCGTCAATTATAAAGTAGCCCCCTGTATCATAAGGGCATTCTCCTAATTTTCTCAGAATACTCGAGCCTTGATTTTTCAATATGCAGATATCGCTATGAAGCATTATAGGGATACTTCCTACGGCTACATTCTTGAAAGAGACGTTCTCTACATTTTGCTTATCGCCGTCCTTAGACGTGATGCATACGAGAACGTCGGCGAATATATGCGTTTCATAGGTTAAATTACGCATTCGCGCATCATAGGGCGTTATTAGTTTAGGGCAGCCGTCTTCGTATATTATAGGTCTGCTAACGCTTAATGCGTCCCCTTCGCGGTCGCCAATAAATATCTCGATTTTAAAGACCTCTTCTTTGTTGTCGTCGTATTTAATCATTGTGATAGGATTGTATGACTTAATAATATAAGGTATCTGGTTTTTAATGAACTCGCGATAGCTATCTAAATGATGCCCAGTAAATGGATACCTGTGATTTTTGAAATATAAATCCAATATGTCCCATTCATTATTAATCATTCTAAATATTTATTATTCTATTATAAAGAACATAATATATAAAAAAAAATAATACAAACCCTCGAATGTCCAACCTTCAACGTTTATTAATCCCCAAATCATATATTTCAAAATTGCCGTTAATATTTGATAATATCAAACTCGCTGGCGTAATATACATATTTTTAATAATTATTTTGACAAAGCCGCGAAGGTCGTAATTATTCTGATCGTCATACCCGTATATATTAAGAACCATATTTTCGAACTTCAGAACCCTCCTTTTAAAGCATTTCAAACTCCCGCTTTGATGGGGTATTCGCGTCATCCTGTTGTTATTTTTGTATAAATATAGATAACCCTCGCTATCAAACTTAATCTCAAACTCCTTATTAAAGGATTTAAAGGATACCCTATCAATCTCTAGCGTATCCTCTTCATTAATAACATAGTCCTGCTTTAATAACATATCCCCCCAAGGAAGTGTGCAAAACAAATCTTCGCTAAACTTCGTTTCATCTATCTCAAACATCGAGAAGATAACCTCTTGAAGCGCGTCAGGACCCGGATATTTACTATTCCTAAAAGAGAGCTCTTTTAATATGTTGTTATTATATTTGCCAGAATAATTTTCATCTTTTGTCCCCGCTTCAATATTTTTTTTATAAAATGTTGATAATTGTTTTTTTACAAACTCCAATAAAGGATATTGAGTTTGTATATACTTACCTTCATCATCTTTCTCGTTTGCATCAGTGCAAATAATCTTTGTTTTATCGCTAGGGTCTGCATTACATTTACCTTTCCCATCACCTATATCCTCGCATAAATATTTATCAAAGGATTTATCATATTTATCCCCTAACCCTTCTTTATATGTTTCTATCTTTTCTGCACTGCAATATGCAGTTATATCAAAGTCTGGACTTAATACATTACCACCACTTCCACGATATTGTTTCAAATCATCCTCTTTAAATTTCATCATATGATTACCATAATAAGGAGTTTGAAGGCAACTTTTTGGAAAATAAGGAGAGTTATTTTGAACATCATCATTTAATTTATTATCATCCTCGTTATATGTTGGTATAGAGAAGGTTTCTTGTATAGGAGAAACACACCCCATATTATTGCATATGTTTGTTAAATCATTCCTAAAATAGTTTTTCTTTATTATTTCTTTTTCATTGTCTTTTGTCGAGCCTCTTGTAATAATTTCTAAATATTTAGAATATTTACTAGTCATCAGTTCCATCCATCTATTCTGCTTAGAGAAGGCATCTAATGAAGGGAACAGCGTATATGCAGTGCTTCCATCTTGTGGTTTTGTTGGGTCATCATAATTAAATAGATTGGGTATATATAAGATTACTTCATAATCGCCTTTAAATATATTTTCGTTATTTTCATTAATCAAGACCTTCGCCATCATCGCATAGATAGGCAATGGAATACCAGTTAGCGTATCAGGTCTCAGCATTGTATTTTTAACTCTTATTAATTCTGCTTTGATTGTCTCATAAATTTTCGTTTCGTTTATTCTGAATACACGACAATATATATTGTTATTAATATGTTCCTTTTCAGTGTATTCTTTATAAGTCATAAATAAGCATCTTGAATGTTGCAAAAATTCAGTATTCTGTAGTATTATATTTTTCAAGGTTATATTGCATTTATTCAAATCATAGCTATCACCGCTACAAAATTGGCTGTCGCTATTGCCATATTTGAGCATTTATATCAGATATATCTAATATATATTTATATATATAAAAATAATATATCTTATATCTAATATATCTGATATCATTTTCATTTTAATTTACACCATCGCATTAATAATATGGATGATGATATGGATACTAATATGACTAATGCAACTGCGGCTACTGCGGCTACAGCGGAAGAGAAGGCTATTATGAATGATATAAATAATCATATTGATATATGCGTATCAAATAATTTGCATTATGATATTGCTCTAGTATGCTATAAATGTTT
>Ga0209107_10000727_pt1 | contig 18945 bp, 13 predicted proteins | sample LakErihyJuly2011_2_FD_187460 | JGI IMG/M metagenome (GOLD analysis project Ga0209107, IMG submission 187460) | Freshwater microbial communities from dead zone in Lake Erie, Canada - CCB hypolimnion July 2011 (SPAdes) (version 2) | ecosystem: Environmental > Aquatic > Freshwater > Lentic >... | reverse complement strand
CTGAAGCCGATCGTGATTGGAATAGACCTTGGAACGCTGTAACAGGAACCCCTAAGCGCGATTTATTAGGAGACTTATCTACTTCAGTAAGAGACGCCGGACTAAAAATGGGTTATTATTATTCTTTATACGAATGGTTTAATCCCTTATGGATGCATGACCGTAAAAAATATGTGACTGAACATATGACACCACAGTTTAAAGATTTAGTCACTAAGTACAAGCCCTCTATTATTTTTTCTGATGGCGAATGGGATATATCTGATACCGCTTGGCAAAGCCCTGCTCTGCTTGCTTGGCTATTTAATGAATCGCCTGTAAAAAATGAAGTAGTGGTGAACGATCGTTGGGGCAATAATACTAGAGAGAAAAACCATGGATCTATGTATACAACTTCAGAATATGGAAGTGGTATGGATGCAAGTATAATATGGGAAGAAAGTCAAGGGGTAGGCCATTCTTATGGATACAATAGAAATGAACAATTAAAAGATTATAAATCTAGTCATGATTTAATATTAATGCTCGGCGATATTGTTTCAAGAGGAGGTAATTTATTATTAGATATTGGACCAGATGCCGATGGTACTATTCCTGTTATCATGCAGCAACGCCTATCCGATATGGGCGATTGGTTAGCCATTAATGGCGAAGCTATTTATGAAACAGAAGCTTGGAGGCCAGCACAATGGACCAAGGGGTATGTTCCACCTAAAAAAGGAGCTAGTTTTATGGCTAATTATAATGTAGCAAAACTAGTAGTACCTCAAAAAGACAGCGCTTATATCGAAACCTTCTTCACCAAAAAAGGGAATGATATTTATTGTATTGTGCCTTCTTATCGTAATACACTTACTGTTAGAGATTTAAAATTACCTAGCAGCGCTACAGCCAGTATCTTAGGAGTTGATGTAAAAACTAATTGGAAACAAAAAGGAAAAGATGTGGTTATTGATTTAACGGCCATTAAGCCTAATAGTATTTCATCTTCAGGTATTTTTGTAGTGAAATTAGAACAGTAATTATTTCAAATTATATTTCTTCATTTGGTTGTTCATTACCTTAAACCATAAAGGTGGCACCAAAGAAAGTAATATCATGCCTGGATAACCTGTAGGCATTTGAGGTGCATTATCAAAACTTCTGAGCACTTGGTATTTTCTTGAAGCCAAGTAATGATGGTCGCTATGACGGCTTAATTCAAATAACATTAATCGACCAATAATATGATTGCTATTCCAGCTATGATGGGGCTGTACTCTTTCGAATTGATGATTTTCAGTTTCATTTCTAGTAAGTCCATAATGTTCGATATAGTTAACTGACTCTAATAATAAACCACCCATTAAAGCAGCTATCATAAATAATAAAGTGGTTGTCCATCCAAACAAGATAAAAATGCCCACTAGCAATAAAAGTTGAATTAATTGAAATAAAAGCATTTCATTTCGTAGCGTAAACCCCTTATGCCCTTTTTTTGCTGCCTCTTCATTGGCAATTTTCCATGCACTTTTATAAGTACCAATTAAAGTCTGCTGCCAGAAAGCATATAAAGATTGATTGTATTTAGCTGTACTAGGGTCTGAAGCTGTAGCAACATGCTTATGATGGCCTTTATTATGTTCAATGAAGAAGTGCATGTATAAACTAGTTAATAAAAGCATTTTGGCAAAGGTTTGTTCCATTTTATTCACTCTATGTCCTAATTCATGTGCTACATTAATACCAAAAGAACCACATAATAATCCCATACTAATAACTCTTCCTATAATAGTGGCTGTAGATAATGCAGGCGCTTGTAAGGAGTTTAAGAAAATCCAAAGTGAATAATATTGCATAATTACAGCTGCATATAAAATAAAATCATAGAGTTTATTTTTTTTAGCCAAGGACTCTTCCACTTCATCTAAATTAGCAGGGCTGGCTTTTATAAATAATTCTAAAAAAGGGATGGCAAAAAAAGTATACAATAAAGGAGTATAACAAATTAAACCCTCGTCTTGAAAAGCAAGTAGGGATAATACATATAGTATAAAAGGGGTAACATATTTAAAAGCTTTAATAGAAGTATACATAGTAATATTTTTAATTTAAATAAAGATCGGCAATTTTTTTAGCTTCCACGATAGGATCTCCCTCGTTTCTATTGGTTAATACAATAATCAATAATTTTTTATCTGGAAATAATAAAATATTATTTCTAAAACCTATAGAACTACCATCATGGTAAGGATGCGTATTATTCTTATAATCTTCTACATGCCAGCCGTAACCGTAATCAATCATTTTGCCATTGTCTAATTTATTTCTACTCCAAGTATTTTTTTGCATTTCAGGACTAATTAATTTATAACTCCATAAGGCCTTGATCCATTTAGTCATCTCCACGGTATTCGTATATATACCCCCGTCTCCTAATACAGCACTAGTAAGGCTTTGATCGGTTTGGGTCCATAGTCCATTTTCAAATGAATTTCCATAAGCTCTATTCAGTACTGTTGATTTTCCTTGCTCATAGGCAAGCGTTGATTTCATACCCAAGGGCTTAAATATATTTTCCTTTAAAAAAACAGCAAAACTTTGGCCACTTATTTTTTCTACAATGAGTGCTAAAATGGCATAACCTGTATTGCTATACTTATAATTAGTACCCGCTGGGAAGTAAAGAGAATCGGCTATATACATTAACTGCAAACAATTAGTATCATGTAATTGTTTTTGTTGCGTAGCCGGCATAAGATCTTCGTAATCTACAAGGCCTGAACTATGGGTAAGTAAATGTTTGATTTTAATTTTTTGGCCATAAGCGGGGAAACTTGAAAAATATTTTGTTAAGGGGTCCTCTAAAGATATTTTATTGTTCTTAGCAAGTAGTAGAATAGACATTGCCGTAAACTGCTTTGTAACAGAGGCCAATCTAAAATTAGTGAAAGGTTCAATTTTTTCAAAACTGGTCAACTCTTTAACACCATAGCCTTTTTTAAAAACAATTTTATCGTTTTGGTATACAAGTACACTGGCCCCAGGTTTTGAATCTGAATTATACTCCGCTAAAATGCCATCTATTTTTTTTTCTTTTATTAATAATGCACTTGGCTTGCAAGCGCCTACTGATAAAAGTATTAAGCTGTAGAAGGTTATTTTATGCAATAATGATAAATTCATTTTGGCTTTTCTATGGAGTAAGAGTAGTAATTTTTCTAGATAAATATACTAAATATTAGATTTAATTACTATAAATTAAGGCTACCTTCTTAGGCTGAATTAGACTATTTATTCCACCAATAAGTAAATTTCAAGACCACGGCTCTATTTTTAACAAATACAGGTCCGATATAGTAGTTGTCGGTATACACTATAAATAAATCAGAGACAGGCTTATACCGCCATTGAAATCTTGTATTAAAGTTTATATTTTTTGTTTGTTCGTTATACTGATAGAAGGCAGTAAAAAATAATTTATTCGTCATAGTGATATCTACTTTAGGACCAATTAAGAAGAAATTATTATTGCCCCATGGTAGTGGTAATTCAATATGATTATAGTTGGCGGATACATCAAAGTTGACATAGGGTTGAATACGATAACCAATATTACCAGTAATACTTAATAATTTACCATCGGCGTAATAGCCCCCTTTTCTTGCAGACAAGTAATAAGTTAATTTATGTTGAGGTGCTGAAATCCAATCAAAACCTACCGAAGTCCATTGGTGTTTGGTATTGGTAGCCAAGGTTTGCTTACCAATTCTAGTGGGATCAAAGGGGGCTAATAATTGTACGTAGTCATTTTGAATGACGGTAGAAAAAGTGCTTTTGTCTCTATAGGTAATTAAATAGGTAAACAATTTAGTGTTATCTGTTACATTAAAATTTGTATTATAATAATTTGTGGTGGTGAACTGAGGGCCATGGCTTAAGATAGAACCACTTTTAGGAAAAAACAAGCGCGTAATACTTGGCGTAAACTTGATATAATTATTTCTTGGAATATAGCCTACTTCTGCATTGTAATTATTGCCTACCACTTCGTGCTGCCAAGAAATAATCCAGTTTCTACTACTGTATTGTAAATTACCTGCGTTTAAAAAATCATTCCCGTTTCTATTTGGCGTAAAGGATTTGATTAAAATAGTTTTTCCTGACCAAGTATTATTTTTTGGAGCTAACATAAATTCAAAACCAAAGTTTCTATTATACGAGTTGCCTAAAGCGTTAGCGGTTTTTGTTGGGTAATCAAAGGCGGTCTTGTCGATATAAAATAATTCAATATTAGATTTTTTAAATAATTTTCTTTGCAAGGCAACTACTGCAAAATTTTGCGCTAATAAATTTTTAGACACCTCTCCACTGGTTTTCATATCCATAATACCTATACGCCAATTTTTATCAATTCTGCCACTCATTCTAGCACCAAAATCAATATTGGTATTTAAGCCAATTCTTCTAGAAAAAAACGGACGTACATTTTCGAAACCTAAATTAGAAAACAAATCTGCATTTTCTAAAAAAAATTGTCTTCTTTCTGGGAAGAATAATTCAAAACGACTTAGGTTGGTTACTTGTCTATCTACTTCTACTTGAGAGAAATCGGGGTTCACTGTTAAGTCTAAATTTAAAGAAGAAGTTAAACTAATTTTTGCATCTAAGCCGTATGCATTTCCATTGACAGATGCTTGATTAATTTTTGTACCATCACTTGTTGCGAATTCTTTTGAAACACTAGATTTAAAATAAGGAATAAGAGTAAAATTATTTTTTTTTGTAGGAAGTGGCGCATCCCAAACTAGTGATCCTGTATAAGATAAAGAAGAAGTGGGGAACTGTCTTGGTACTGGCGCCCAGCTTGACTTCTCGGTTGTTTTTAAATCGTTTCTACTAAAGTTCACCCCCCATTCTTGAATACCTTTCTTATATCGAATGGATTTAAAAGGAATGGCTGCCTCCCAAACATATTTTGTAGCGTCATTATAAATAGCAGAGGTCCATTTATTATCCCAATTTAAATCTACAGAACCTCCGTCAAACATAGTACCATCCCATTGAGCACCCACTGCATTCGTACCAAAGGAAAAACCATTGGTTAAATCACCATAGGTGTCCATGAACAAAAGAAAATTATCATTTTTGCCAAAGTTCCAATCTCGTTTCAAAGACTCTATCATATCCATGCCATCACCCACCTTGGAACAAATAGCAATAATGTATAAATTATTTTCATCGTAAGTCATTCTTACTTCGGTGGGTACTTTAGAAAAACTAGTATCCATAGGAAGCACCATGGGAAATTTATTCACAGCCTGAGCCTTTAACCAGGACTGCTCATTCATTATTCCATCTAAGTTTATTGCATCCGTTGCCTTATGAATATAATATTTAATGGCAGCGTTCTTTTTTTGTGCGATGGATTGTTGAACAGCCAATAATAAAAAAAGTAAACATGAAAGCCGAATTAGTTTCAAAGGAAGCTAGTTTATGGTATGAATGGTTAAGGTCTCGCCTTGTGATAGTATGCTAAATTTAAAGTTTTTACTTATTAAAATGTAATATCTTTAATACCACTTATGTAAAACATTTTAAATGATATACTATGTCAGTTAATAGAAGAAAATTTTTAGCAGTAACGGCATTGACAGCCGGTGGTTTAGGTTTAAGCCGTTCTATATTTGGAAGACAACATGATGAAAAAGAGATTCCCCAACTGGCTGGCATAGTGCCCATTTCAGTTGCGGAAAGAAAAGAAAGAATTGCTAAAGCACAGGAATTGATGTCCCAAAATAAAATGGATGCCATTTTTTTAGAGGGCACTACTTCTTGTTATTATTATACAGGCATGCGTTGGGGCCAAAGCGAAAGAACTTTTGGAGTGCTCATTCCAGCAAAAGGTTCCTTAGTTTATGTTTGTCCAAAATTTGAAGAAGATAGAGCAAGAGAATTAATACTACCCGCTTTTGGAGAAGAAGTGCGTTGTTGGGAAGAACACGAAAGCCCTTATGCGGTGATTGTAGGTATTGTAAAAGACAGAGGGGTTCAACATCATACTATTGGAATGGAAGAAAGGGTAAGATTTTTTATTGCCGATGGTGTAAAAAAAGAAGCTGCTGGATTTGAAGTAGTAGATGCAACGCCTATAACTGCTGGATGTAGAATGATTAAATCACCTGCAGAAATTGCACTGATGCAAAAAGCAAGTGATATTACCATTGAAGCTTATAAAGCTGCTTTTGCAACCATTGTACCAGGTATGTCACAAACATTATTAAGTAATAATATTTCAGCTGCCTTTAGAAAATTAGGATTTAGTGGAGGCGCTTCTGTACAAGTAGGAAAATATTCAGCCCTACCTCATGGAAGTATAACCCCACAAACTATTAAAGAAGGAGATATTATAATGATAGATGGAGGTACTAGTTGTGAAGGCTATGCTTCTGATATTACGAGAACCATTGTGGCAGGTAAGCCTACACAAAGACAAATTGATGTTTGGAACTTAGAAAAGCAAGCACAGGACGCCGCTTTTGCTGCTATAAAAATTGGAGCCCCATGCGAACAAGTTGATGCTGCAGCAAGAGCAGTGATTGAAAAAGGAGGCTTTAGCACCGATTATAAATTACCAGGGCTATCACATAGAACTGGCCATGGCATTGGATTAGAGGGACACGAGTGGACTAATTTTGTGAGAGGAAATAAAACGCCCATTGCAGTAGGTATGTGTTTTAGTGATGAACCTACTATTTCTATTCCAGGAGAATTTGGCATTAGATTAGAAGACTGTCTTTATATCGCAGCAGAGGGTCCAAAGTTTTTCTCCAAACAAAGCATTTCGATTGAAAAACCTTTTGGATAATTTTTAGTTCATTTTTTGTAAAATAATATAAGTACTTGGTGTAGCAGGCCGCGAGGGACTTGCTTGCACAGTAGTGCTAGTGGCGACACTACTTATATTTTTTACACTAAAGTATAGTTCTATATAATCGTTGTCGCCTAGGTCCACCAAATAATTACCAGTCAATAAATTTTTAATATTGCTTCCAGTAATATTAAAATTGGTATTGGTATTTAAATAAGCCGATCCATTTCTTCTTATCCAAACACTTGCCTCGTCTACCCCTATATCTGGTTTTACCATTTGAATAGCATAGGAAACTTTATATACGCCTGCATGCAGTACTGTAATTTTGGTGGGTTGTCCACTTGTATTGGGCTGTACAGCAATATTATTTAATAACCCTGTATATGAAAATTTAATAGCAGTAGCGCTAGATACTGCGTTAGCGCCTTGTTTAGCAGTGTCGTAAAAGCTTCCATAATCATACACTACGGAAAAAGAAGAAACATTATTTATTCTATTAGAAAGGCTAATAGTGTCTTTGCCACTTAATTTTAAATTGATGCGGTTACTTAAAGAAAGGGTATCTACTTTTTTTAATTTATCATTAATAGCAGTTAAGGCTAGGTTACTTATAGGTTTACTAGAATCGGGGGTATTATTTATTTTGTCAATATTGTATAAGACTTTTATATCTTTTAGATTATCGAGCCCCGTACCACCTTTTGTCAGGCCAATGATTCCATTGATATTTTCTGCACGCACATTGTCGGCATAAAAAGAATAGGGCACATAATTTATTTTTTGTATTCCCATATAAATAAAAGATAAATCGCCTACTGTATCAATTTCTATTTGTAAATATTTTTCTGCTATAGACCAGTCTATATTTTCAAATGGCCCCACCGCTACTATTTTATTATTTTCATAAGCGCCCACCATGATGGTAAATAAACCGAGTACAGTAGTGGTAATGGGTGTAATTTCTTGGTATTCAATTTTGCTGGAAAGGGTGTCGGCTTTAATGGATATTCTAATATTAATAGATTTATTGGGAAGTATATAGCCATTATTATCTCTAGCGATGCCTTGAAAGTTAATGCCCTTATTGGTTTGAGTGGTTTGAGCGAAACTTTGATGGGTAATACTACCTAACAAAGTACTGATCAAAAAAATAAATAAACGATGCAATTTCATTTTACACTTTTATAATTTTTAAGATTTTCACTTGCGTAAATTTATTAGCCACAATATAATGGATGCTTATAAAGTAAATACCCGTATTTGCCGAAACAAATGATATACGTTTTGAAAAGTCTAGACCTGAATAAGGGTCTTCTATTTTTTGTATTTTGTTTCCATCACTATCTACTATACTAATACGTATAATATCAATACCAGCTTGTTTACAAGAAAGCAGTAAATAATTAGATACCGGATTAGGGCCCCATTTTAATTTAAAATCAAAGGCCCCAGGCCTTATTAGCTCAGGATTAAGCAGTAAACTAGGCTGTAAAAATCCTATAGAAAAAATAATTTTATTTTTTGAACACCAATTTTGAATAGCAAAGGGTTCACCCAAACTCCAATCTAGCATCCAATTATTATTTACTTGATTTGTTCTTGAGGTGATATCTATTTTTCCTCCTGCCGAATTTATAATTGAGGGATCTAAGACTTGAGCTTGCATAAAAAAGCTTACCAATAGAAGACAAAAAAGAAAATATATTTTTAACATCTAATTTTTAATAGCCTTTGATTGGAAGACCTTCAAAATTATTTGAATAAAAAGCAAAATCCTATTTTACCTATTTGAAAATGAGCTCAATTTTCTGCGCAAATAAACCTAAAACTTCTAAGCTTATATACATGGGACGCAATACGCACCCAACTAATATTTTAAATTTTAGGAAGGATGTATCCGTTATGATACGCTTTTGTAAAATATTCTTTATTGATTGCATCATCGGTAAATAAATTTTTACTTTCATCCCAGTTCACTTTTTGTCCAGAACGATAAGCAATATTGCCCATTTGTGCAATGGTAGCAATATGTGCCCCTTCCTCAATAGGACAATGTAAACTGCCTGGTGTATTATTTCTAATCGCATCAATAAAATTTAACCAATGTAAGTTCACGCCATTGTCTTCACTTTTATGAAGTGCAATAGCTACTTTATTTTTTGCTTGTCTTTCTTCAATCACCTCCCAGCCACCTCTATCTAAAATAAGTGTTCCGTTATTTCCAATAAAAGCAATACCATGATCACGACCATAAGAACCATTGTCAATACCCATGGCAGAATCCCATACTAAATTAAATTTATCAAATTCATATAGTGTAGTTAAGGTATCGGGGGTTTCTTCAGCCAATTCTGGATAAGCAAATTTTCCTCCTAAGGCACTTACACTTTTTGGATTGCCTGCCTTCATACCTTGAATAGCATAGTCTAATAAATGTACACCCCAATCGGTCATTAGTCCCCCAGCATAATCCCAGAACCATCTAAAATGAAAATGAAATCTACTTGCATTAAAATCACGCATGGGTGCGGGTCCTATCCAAGTTTTATAGTCAATACCTGCAGGCACGGCACTATTAGGTACTATAGGTTGAGGGCGCATCCAACCTTGATAACACCAAACCTTAGTAGTACGAATATTACCTAGTTGTCCTGAATGTACCATCTCTAATGCATCTCTAAAATGTTTTTGACTTCTTTGCCATTGTCCTACTTGCACCATTCGGTTGTATCTATTTTTAGCAGCAATCATGGTGTTACATTCTCCAATAGAATTACCGGCTGGTTTTTCTACGTATACATGTTTACCTGCAGCACAAGCGTCAATCATTTGTAGTGCATGCCAATGATCGGGTGTGCCTACAATGACAATATCAATATCTTTTCTTTCCAACATTTTTCTATAGTCACTATAGGTATCTATTTTTTGAACGCCCGGTTGCTTTACTAATAATTCTGCCTTTCTATTATTTAAAACCGATTCATCAATATCACATAAAGCCACTACTTCTATATTTTTTACAGAAAGGGCACCAAGGGTATTGGCCCATCCCATTCCATTGACACCAATGGTAGCTACTCTTAAAGTATCGCTCGTAAAATTTTTACTACTTGCAAATAAATTAGAACTCATTAAGGCTCCAGAACTAAGTGCTGCATTTTTTAAAAAAATACGTCGGCTGTTCATATTAAATAATTTTTAATTTAAAAAATTGGGGCTATGTTAAATATAATTATTTTTTCATCTATACTTATATAATAACCTTTAAGATATCCATTCAAACTAGCCAATTACTATAAATACCTATCGTGTATACTAAATAATATAAAAGTCTATAAAAATGGTAGACTTATATAAATTTTATGTATATTTGCCCATAGTCATGTGGCCGAGTGGCGAGGCAAGGGTCAGCAAAACCCTTAACGATGGTTCGATCCCATCTATGACGACTATCTGGTTTTATTGCAAGCAATCGTTAAATTCGGGCGGTGTGTCTACACTGCCCTTTTTTTATTAAATTTAGTCATTACAATTTCAATTAAAAAGTAATGAAAATTAAAATAATACAATGAAAAAAACGATCCGTTTAGCTGGCCTTATTTTTTTATTAAACACGGTGCTCGTGTTTTCTGCTGCCGCGCAAAATACAAGTCTGCGAAATATAGGACCTAATGATATTTATAGACTGCCTACTATTTCCAATCCTAAAATTTCTCCGGAAGGTAATTGGGTTTTATACAGTGTTTCCAAAACAGATTCTGCTAAGGATAAATTCTCAAGTAAACTGTATATGGTAAGTGCAGATGGTAAAGAAACAGTTACACTTACAGAACAAACCAAGGGGGCTTCTAATTATAATTGGAGCCCTGATGGAAGATACATTTCTTTTTTAGCAGAAGGTAAAGAAGAGGAGGAAGGCGCTCAACTATATTTAATGGACCGACGCGGAGGAGAGCCTATTCAAGTAACACATATTAAAGGTGAACTAGAAGCCTATGACTGGTTTAAAGATGGCAAGCATTTAATTTTTACCATTAAAGATTTTAATTATGCAGATACGGCTAAATCTAAAAATAGAAAACCTTACGAGATAGATAGGTACCGCTTTAAAGCAGACTATGAAGGGTATTTAGATAATAGAAAAACCCATTTATATAGTTTTGAACTAGCTACTAAAAAATTAGACACGCTTACTAGAGGTAATTATAATGAGTCTGATGTAAGTATTAGTAGTGATGGCAAAACAATTGCTTATGCAAGTAATGTAACTGCTAGCCCCGACCAAAATGATAATACCAGTATTTTTTTATTAGCCTTAGGTGCTGCGCAAAATCCTATCAAGCTTACTACTTATAAAGGATCGAACCGCTCGCCTAAATTTAGTCCCGATAATTTGTTCCTTGCTTATTTGCAAGCCAGTTCAGAAGATGCCTATGATATGTATGATTTGCAACAACTAGCCGTGATTGATTTAAAAACAAAGGCTATTAAATTACTCACTAAAAATTATGATCGCTCCATTGCTAATATAGTATGGACCAATGATAGTAAATCGGTGTATGCCCTGGTTGAGGATGATAGATTGCAGAATATTATGCAAATAAATGCTACTAGCGGTGAAGTCAAGGCCTTTACGAATGAAATGGCGGTGTACAATGGATTAGATGTAAATGCAAATGGAACAATGGTATCTTTGTTTAGTAATACAGCCACCCCTGATGAAATTTATATCGCGAGTAAAAATAATAGTTTTCAAAGAATAACGTATTTACAAGATTCATTTTTAGCACCACTAAAAAAAGTATGGGTGAAAGGAATTTCAGCAGTCGCTTCTGATAAAAATAAAGTAAATGGTATTTTATATTTACCCGATTCAAATTCAAATAAATTACCTCTTATATTATTTATACATGGAGGTCCGGTGGGACAGGATGATTATTCATTTGATATAACGCGTCAAATATATGCAGCTGCAGGTTATGCAGTAGCTGCTGTAAATTATAGAGGAAGTAGTGGACGCGGTGCGAATTATACTAAAACTATTTATGCCGACTGGGGCAATAAAGAAGTGAAAGATATCATTGCTATTACCAATCAATTAATTAAAGAAGGTATTGCCGACTCTACTAAATTAGCTATAGCAGGTTGGAGCTATGGAGGTATTTTAACTAATTATACCATTGCTACAGATACTAGGTTTAAAGCAGCGGTGAGTGGTGCGGGTAGTTCTTTAATGCTTTCTTTTTATGGAACCGATCAATACATTACACAGTATGAACCTGAATTAGGCAAGCCTTGGAATAATTTAAAAAAGTGGTTAGATGTTTCTTATCCCTTCTTTAAAGTAAAAGAAATAAAAACACCTACCTTATTCATGGCAAGTCAGGCCGATTTTAATGTACCCGTTGTGGGTGCAGAACAAATGTATCAAGCATTTAAGTCGGAAGGCATTCCTACCCAGTTAATAATTTATCCGAATCAAAACCATGGCATACGCGTTCCCTCTTATTTAGTGCACAGATATAATAGTCATTTGAACTGGTTTAAAACTTATCTCAAATAAGAATTAAGTGTAAATTCTAACTATGAAAACAATTCGTTGGGGTATGATTGGTTGCGGTTCTGTCACAGAAGTGAAAAGCGGACCTGCTTTTAATAAAGCACCTCATTCGAAATTAATAGCGGTGATGCGCAGAGATGCTGAAAAAGTAGAACAGTATGCCGAGAGACATCAAGTCCCTTATTATTTTACAGACGCCAGTGAACTTATTCATCATCCCGAAGTGGATGCAATCTATATTGCCACGCCTCCTAAATTTCACGAAGCCTATGCCATAGCGGCTATGCAAGCAGGTAAACCTGTTTATGTTGAAAAGCCCATGGGGCTTGATGTGGCAGCCTGTGAGCGTATGGGGGCCTATTCAAAACAAACAGGCGTACCCCTAGTGATTGCACATTATAGAAGAGCGCTTCCATTATTTATCGAAGTAAAACGATTAGTAGATACTAAAGCCATTGGAGAAATTACTGCTGTTCGTATTGAGATGTTGAAATACGATAGCGGGCTTTTAGATCCTGTTGAAAATTGGAGAATTGATCCAAGTGTAGCAGGAGGAGGCTATTTTTATGATTTAGCGCTACATCAATTAGATCTTGTATTTTATTTTTTTGGCAAAGCGAAATTATTTAAAGGACAATCATTTAATAAAGCCAATTTATATAAAGCAGAAGATACTGTATACGGCGAAATTGAATTAGAGAACGGTATTCAATTTAAAGGAGACTGGTGTTTTTGTGTAGATAAAGGAGAAGAAATAGATATTTTTGAAATAACAGGCAGCATGGGAAAAATTTCATTTCCTGTTTTTGGACATAGCATTACATTAACGATTGGTGGTAAGGTAGAACAAATACATTTTGAAGCCCCTAAGCACAATCAACAAAATTTTATTGAAAAAATTGTTGGCTATTTTAATGGCATAGGTGAAAACCCTTGCTCCCCTGAAGATGCACTAGAGTCAATGCGCGTGATGGAAGCCTTTGTATATGGGAATAAAAAATAAGCCCGTTAAAAATTAATTAAAAATTTATGATACGATATTGTTTGGCTTTAGATTTAAAAGATAATCCAACCTTAATTGCTGCTTACGAACAGTATCATGCTTCTGTTTGGCCAGAAATTATTGCTTCTATTAAAGAAGCAGGCATCAACGCCTTAGAAATTTATAGAGTATCGAATCGTTTATTTATGATTATTGAAGCCGACGATGATTTTAGCTTTGAGAAAAAAGCAGCCATGGATGCTAAAAATGAAATGGTGCTACAATGGGAAAAATTAATGTGGGAATACCAGCAAGCCTTACCCACTGCCAAGCAAGGAGAGAAATGGGTACTGATGAAAAAAATATTTACTTTATCAAATTAGAAAAGAAAAACTGTTCTATGAAAATGATTAAGGCCATGGCTAGTACAAAATAGCCAAATCCTTTTTTAAGTTTAACGCCTTCCATTTTTTTACTTAAATAATTTCCCGTTATAATACCTAGGGTAGCTAGTAGAATAATTTTAGATAAAAAACTCCAATCAACAGCGGTATTCAAAAGGTCTCCGGAAAAACCCACTAACGATTTTATACTAATAATTACTAAAGAAGAGGCAATGGCTTTTTTCATAGGAAGCTTTGCTAGTATCACCAGTGCTGGGATAATTAAAAACCCGCCACCCGCACCTACAATGCCAGTTAGTAAACCTTCTGTTAAACCCACAAGCATAAGCGTAAAACCATAAACGGGTAATGAGCCTTCTTCTTCCTCTTCTTTATTTTTTCCAAGTATCATGGATAATGCAGCAATAAACATAAGTATTGCAAAGAACAACATTATAAAATGGCTTTTGGTAAGCATAAAATGCGGTCCCCCAATTATTTGCTCTGGTATGGCAGGTAATAAATATTTTCTTGCTAAAAATACACCTACAATAGAAGGAGCTCCAAAGACGAGAATGGTTTTGAGGTCAACTAATTTTTGTTTTAATCTAGAAATGACACCTGCAATACTACTTAAGCCCACAATGGCTAATGAGTAGGTGGTGGCGAGTAAAGGGGAAACTTGAAAAAGATATACCAACAAAGGTACGGTTAAAATAGAGCCTCCACTTCCAATAAGGCCTAAGGAAACCCCAATAAGTATTGACGCTAAGTAACCAATGAGCTCCATATATTTTATTTTAAGTAAACCTCCTTAAAAGGTTTTACAATTTAAGTACCTTTTGTCACTTAGGCGGAATTAATATTTTTTAAATTAAAAGTGATTTTTATCACCGTATTATCTAATTTTATGAAGCAACTTTGAGCTCAAATTCAAAATGATCATTTATGAAGCTAGAACAAATATATACAGGCTGCTTAGCGCAAGGTGCTTATTATATAATGAGTGAAGGAGAAGTGGCCATTATTGATCCACTAAGAGAGGTGGAGCCTTATATTCAAAAAGCTGCTTTAGACAAAGCCAAAATTAAATATGTTTTAGAGACCCACTTTCATGCCGATTTTGTTTCAGGACATTTAGACCTTGCTCAAAAAACCGGCGCTACTATTGTCTATGGTCCCAACGCTGCACCTTCATTTGATTTTCATAGTGCTAAGGATGGTGAAGAAATTAAATTGGGTAAACTTATTATTAAAGTTTTGCATACACCTGGTCATACCATGGAAAGCACTTGTTATTTATTAATCAATGAAGTGGGTAAGCAAGTGGCTTTATTTAGTGGAGATACTTTATTTATTGGAGATGTAGGCAGACCCGATTTAGCACAAAAAATAAAAGCCGATTTAACTCAAGAAATTTTAGCGGGTTATTTATATGATTCTTTAAGAAATAAAATAATGACTTTATCTGATAATATTGTTATTTATCCTGCGCATGGAGCGGGCAGTGCTTGTGGTAAAAAAATGAGTAAAGAAACACAGGACACCTTGGGTAATCAAAAGCAAACGAATTATGCATTAGCTGCCGATATGACTAAAGAAGAATTTGTAACAGCAGTTTTAGATGGCTTAGTAGCGCCTCCAGGTTATTTCCCATTGAATGTAATGATGAATATTCAAGGCTATGATAGTATTGATAAAGTACTTGAGAGAGGACAACATGCGATGAGTCCTGCTGCCTTTGAAACAGCGGCTAATGAAACGGGCGCCCTTATATTAGATACAAGAGACCCTCAAGTTTTTGCAAAAGGCTTTATTCCTAATTCAATTAATATTGGCATTGATGGAAGCTTTGCTCCTTGGGTAGGTGCCATGATTCCGGATATTAAACAAGAAATTTTATTAGTAGCAGAAAAAGGCCGAGAAGCAGAAGTGATTACAAGACTAGCGCGTGTAGGCTATGATTATACCATTGGTTTTTTAGAAAAAGGATTTGAAGCCTGGGAAAAATCCGGCAAAGAAATTGACCATATTATTTCTATGGATGCAGCTGCAATAGCTGACTTAAAAGCCAAAGATAGCAGTATAAAAATTGTAGATGTACGTAAAGCCTCTGAATATAGTAGTGAACATATTGCAGGCGTGCAAAATGCACCCTTAGATTTTATCAATGATAGCATGGCCACCATAGATAAAGACCAAACTTATTATGTGTATTGCCAAGGGGGGTATAGGTCTATGATTTTTATTTCTATTTTAAAGGCCCGTGGCTTTGAACATTTAATTGATATCAAAGGAGGCTATAAGGAATTAAAAGAGTCAGGTAAATTTAAAACCACCGATTACTCTATACCTAAAACACTTCTTTTATAAGGCTTTACTGCATTTTGCAAGGTTTTTTCTTAATTTAAAGGATAATTGAGTCCATTAAATTAACTGCTATGCAATATCATTTTCAAAAGCCTACTTTGTTTTTTTCATTTGCTTTTATTACTTGCTTAATTTTTTCTAATAGCATCAAGCTGTTAGCGCAAGAAAAAAATACATTACAATTAAAAGGCTTAAACGAAAAAGTAGAAATACTAAGAGACCAGTGGGGGGTAAATCATATTTATGCTAACAATGAACATGACTTGTTTTTTACACAGGGCTACTGCGCAGCGAAAGATAGATTGTTTCAATTTGAAATTTGGCGTAGACAAGCTACAGGCACAGTAGCTGAAATTTTAGGAGCAAGAGAATTGAAAAGAGATATTGGTACAAGACTTTTCAAATTTAGAGGAGATTTAAAAAAAGAATTAGCACATTATCATGAAAATGGACAAGCCATTATACAAGCCTATGTAGATGGCGTGAATGCATATATTACCGAGGTAAATGCCAAGCCAGCCCTACTTCCTATTGAATTTAAAATTTTAAACATACGTCCTGCAAAATGGACACCTGAAATTGTGATATCAAGACATCAAGGCTTGCTTGGAAATATTACACAGGAATTAAATATAGGTAGAGCGGTGGCAACAGTGGGGGAGAAAAAAGTAAAAGAATTAATTTGGTTTCATCCTAAAGATCCTAATTTAAAATTAGACAGTACTATTAGAGGCGATTTATTAAAAGCAGATATTTTAGCATTATACATTGCTTACAGAAAAGAAGTAGAATTTACTAAATCGGATATTAGTGAACAGGATGAAGACGATGCATCTGCTTTAGATATTTTAAATAAAAGAAAAGAACTTGTCGATTTTTTACCAGAACAAGAAATGGAAGGCAGTAATAATTGGATTATTAGTGGTCGCAAAACGGCCAGCGGTTTTCCTATGCTTGCCAATGACCCGCACCGTAAAATTGCTGTACCATCTTTACGCTATATAGTGCATTTGGTAGCACCTGGTTGGAATGTAATTGGCGGTGGAGAGCCAGAGATACCGGGGGTTTCCATAGGACATAATGAATTTGGCGCCTGGGGTTTAACCATTTATGAAACCGATGGTGAAGACCTATATGTTTACAATATTAACCCTTTACATAAAGATGAATATTGGTATAAAGGGCAGTGGGTAAAAATGAAAACTATTACAGAAAGTATAAAAATAAAAAATGCAGCTAGTCAAACTGTTCAATTAAATTATACAGTACATGGTCCTGTTACTTTTATTGATTCTGTAAACAATAAAGCCTATGCTATTAAATGTGCATGGATGGAAGTAGGGGGTGCGCCTTATTTAGCCTCCTTAAGAATTGATCAAGCCAATAGTTGGGAAAGTTTTAGAGAAGCATGTGCCTATAGTCATATACCTGGTGAAAATATGATATGGGCCGATAAAAAAGGAAATATAGGTTGGCAGGCAGTTGGCATTATTCCTATACGAAAAAATTTCAGCGGCTATGTTCCTATTCCTGGTGATGGCAGGTATGAATGGTCGGGTTATTTACCCATTAAAGAGCGACCCCATTTACTGAATCCAAGCAATAATTTTTTTGCAACAGCGAATCAGCATGTGACTCCTGATACCTATGAACACTGGGACGCAGTAGGCTATACCTGGTCCGATCCGTATAGAGGAGATAGAATTAATAAAGTATTAAGGGAAAAAAATAATATTAGTATGGAGGACATGGGAAAATTACAAACCGATTATTTTTCTATACCTGCAAGCACTATTGTACCCCTACTTGAAAAAATAAAATTCGAAGATTCTTTTACAAACGCTGCTAAACAATATTTAATGGACTGGGATTTTGTATTAGATAAAAATAGTATTGCTGCAGGTATTTATGTGAGTTTAGAAAAACAGTTAGCTATTGGGGCACAAAAATATTTTGTACCTGATGAAATTAAACCTTGGGTTAATTTGCAATTAAAAAAAGTAATTGAGCGTTTAGAAAATCCTATAAAATATTTTGGAGGGGATGCAGCAGTGGCGATCAATAATAGAAATGCCTTTCTGAGAAAAGCATTTGAAGGAGCTATTCAAATTTTAAAAAATAAATTAGGATATGAAATGACGGCTTGGAACTATGGTCAAGAAAAATACAAACATATTTATTTCGAACATTCCTTAGCCAATTTGGTAAGTCCTGCCTTAAAAGCCAAATTAAACATAGGTCCCCTTCCAAGAGGGGGTAATGGTCAAACCCCGGGTTCAACTGGGGGTGCCGATAACCAAGTAAGCGGGGCTAGTTTTAGAATTTTAATGGATACCTATGACTGGGATAAAACATTGATAATTAATACTCCAGGTCAATCTGGAGATAGCAATAGCCCCTTTTATCGAAATCTTTTTTCTAACTGGGCCAATGACAGCTATTTCCCTTCCTATTATTCAAGAGTATTAATAGAGAAAACAGCGGTAGAAAACTGGGTGGCTAAGCCCTGATCCAATCCATTTTAAAAAAAATAAGGTTAAATTGTTATTAACTTAAAAGCATTAATTATTTAAAATTATTTCCTTTGAAAAAAATATTTTTCTTTTTCTTATTGAGTATACAATTAGTCAGCCCAGCCGCGCAAGCACAAACGCCCGCAAATTTTTTCCCTGCCAGTTATCAAGACGCGCAAAGAAATAATCGTATCGCTACTACTTTTCCTGTTGCAGAAGAGATGATTAAAAAATATGCAGAAAAACATCATTTTCCAGGCTTTGCTTTTGGTATTGTAGTAGAT
>Ga0209107_10000725_pt1 | contig 18972 bp, 33 predicted proteins | sample LakErihyJuly2011_2_FD_187460 | JGI IMG/M metagenome (GOLD analysis project Ga0209107, IMG submission 187460) | Freshwater microbial communities from dead zone in Lake Erie, Canada - CCB hypolimnion July 2011 (SPAdes) (version 2) | ecosystem: Environmental > Aquatic > Freshwater > Lentic >... | reverse complement strand
GCCCTTCGAATGTTGCTTGGTTGATGATGATGTGCGACAAGGGGAAGATGGTCTGCTTGTTTAGGTCTATGTCGAATATATCCCCAGTAGTTACCACATTGACTTGGCTATGCGCCTCAAGGGTGTCCTTTAGTTTGGTGGTGATGTCGTAGAATTGCCTCATTTTATTGACTTTTTTATTAGGTCGTTTTCAACTTCTTGCTTTTGCTTTTCGAATGTGAGGAAATGAAGACACTCTTGGAGTTCCAATTTAGTGACTCCTCCAAACCTTCTAATATCTCCTTGAGCAAGTTGATATATTGTAGAGTACCATCCCCAACGGGCTGCGAATTGTCCTTGCTTGGAGTATTCGTTTTCTGGTTCCCCTTCTCCAAAGAGGTCAGGGAAGCCCGCAATAATTCGTTCCCTAAACGCCAAAAAAAAAGCGATGCTCCCATTGCAACACTCATCGGGGCTTGCTTCATCTGCTCCTCATATTTGCTTGCACCCTCGTATGGCTCTATCAAATACCGATGGCCTACCGAGCTTGTGATCGGGCGATACAATACCGCCATCGCTTTGTGTAGGTCTTGCACGTCTTGCAGGTAGCCATCAAGGTCAACGAACTCACCATAGGTGATGTTGTCAAGCTCTGGGATGAACCCATACTTCGTGTCCCCCATCGTGAACTTTGGCGTGAGGCTTGGCTTCTCGTTTATCATCGCCATTATGTGCTTGCTGATGTGGCTCACGTCTTTGATGCGCACATTGGGCAACTGGGCAAGAGGCACTCCGCAGAATATCTCAAGCATCTTGTGGGTCAAGAATTCTTCATCGCCCTCCAACCTCGCAAAGCGTTGGTATTGGTCAAGCGTGATCTCTGATAGGGCGGTGGGTACAATTACCTTTAGTTCCATTGTATTAAAATAACCTTTTAGTTTTAGCGTATGGCATACCTGCCAAAGTTAGGTCTGCTCAACTTGTTATACGTTGCATAGCGAAGTGCATCAATGGCGTGGTTGAACGCATCTATGGGTTTGTTGAGCAGGTTGCCGTTCTTATCTTCTACCCATTTGTAGTTCTGAAGTTCTTTGATTAGGTTGCTGCTTCGTGGGGTAACAAATAGCTTGTGCCGCTTCAGCACGTCAATGCCCACTATGACGCTATCTGCGCCCTTCTGCGTGGGTTTCACGTTCCATCCCATACGATGCAGCTCCTCAATAGATTTGGGTTCAGCAGAGTCAGCATATATCTCTGCCCTTCGGTCAAGGCCAAGTGAGGCAAGTACGTTGCTGATGTCGGGGTTGGTCATACCCGTGCGGTAGATAAGCTCATCCACATAAAGATTGTCCCCCGACTTGTAAACCGCCACAAGTGCGGTTGGGTCGTTGGTGTACCCGAAGTCCATTCCGTGACATAAGAGCGTGGCATCGCTTGGTATCTCTGCTTGGCCGTATTGGAAGATGGTGGCTCTGCTCATACCACGTTCTCCTAATCCGTAGATTCTCCAATAGTCATTGTCCGTATGTTGCAGCCTTTCTATCTCCTCAACGATTGAAGCATCCAAGAACGGATTGTCGAGGTAGGTGGATTGGATGTAGGTAACGTCATCACGGGTCAGCAACTTATCGTAAATCCAATGGAACGCATCAGAGGGGTTGTAGTCAACCCATATCTTGCCTGTGGTACGAATCAAGAGCTGAAAGAAATCCTCCCAAGTGAGTTCGTTTGCCTCGTTGCAGAATAGGTAGTCACGTCTTGCTCCACGTTTCTTTTGAGGTTGGTCAAGGCTGATGAACTCAAAGAGGTTGCCATTCAACTCGTAGGTGTAGTCGCTCTTGTTATGCCGTGCCTCATCATAGAGACCATTGGCATTTAGTATCTCGAAGAAGTCACGATAGGCCGTCATCTTCAGAGACGGCAGAGACTTTCGAACTATCGAGTACACCTTGCCCCTATCCTCCAGCGCCATCACGATGAGCATCTGCAAAAGCGAGTAGGTCTTACCAGAACGGCTGCCGCCTTGATTGACTACTATCCGAGTTGGGGCGGTGTAGTTCTTCTCAAAGAGTTCACTACTCTTGATGTTTAGCTCGGACAATCTCTACTTTGATTTTGGTTAGCTCATCCGATACCTCGTGTGAGTTCTCCACCCTTGCGAGTTTGGGAGTCGTGTACTCTGCCATCTTGTTCAACAGGTCAAGTGCGCCCTTCGGGTCATCAGCCGCTACTTGGGTCAACCAGATGGTCATATTCTCAAGGTTGGCTTCGATGAGGTTTTGGAATGCCTCTCGTATTTTGTTGGTGGTCTTGTTTGGTGTTCCGCTTGGCCTTCCTGTGTTGCCTGCTATGAACCTGCCTTTGTCATCTTTCATATCCGTAGAGTTCCGTTATTTTCGGTTTGTATCTAAATAACCCTTTTTGCGAGGTGGTGATTGTGTGTCGCTTGAAGTCGCTCCTTCCATTCTTTAATATCCCCGTATGTGACGTGGCAAGGTCGGCATAGTGCCATCAGGTTTTCTATGGTGTCAGCGAGTTTGCTGCCGCCCATCCCGCGTGATTCGATGTGGTGGATGTCTACGGCTTGGCCTTGACATACCTCGCAGGGGATGAAGTCGGTTGTAGTATAGCCCATCCCTTTGAGGTAGACCTTTGTGTGGTTCTTCACTTTTGGTAAATCCAACAGTCATCAATGAACCAAGCACGGGGTAGCAGTTCATCAACGGCTTGGATTACTCCCTTCCAATTCTCGTGGTAGTCATCTCCTGCGATGAAGCCTCCCTTCTTTACTTTGGGTAGCCATAGCTTGATATCCTCTTTTACCGCTTCATAGGTGTGAGTGAGGTCTATGAATACCACGTCAAGGGATTCGTTTGCAAACTTCTTTGATGCTGTTTTAGATGTTGCTTTAATTGCTTTATACTTACGGTCTCCCATATTCTCCACAAACAACTTGTAGATGTCTACCTCTGTTGCGAGCTTATGGGTAGTCGTGAGTTCATTTAGCGAACCCTTCCAAGTATCAACGATTGTGATTTGTTGGGATGTTGCTTTGTCGCATAGGTAGGCTGATGACTTACCGAGCCACGCACCCAACTCCACAAACTTACCGTCTTGGGGCATATTAGCAAGGAGATAGTCGTATGCTGCTTGGTGGTTGAACCACCCGTCTATTTGTTTACTGCTTTTCATTTTAGGGCGTTGTAGTAGCAAAGGTACTGCTCTACGCAGATAAGTGTACCGAGCCTTGCGGCTTCACTTGCAAAGATACCATCGGCCTCATAGGACATTTCAAAGCGCAGGTTGGGCAGGTCGTATGGCTTAAACATATAACAGGCGGTATCTATGTTGCCGACTTGGGGTTGGTCGGTAGGGCGTAGCCTGCCCCCTTGCCCCCACGTTACGATTGAACAGTCAAGGGAGTTTAGGTTGTTCCACTCCTCAAGGAACTTTGGATGCAGGATGTTGTCATCATCCAGATAGTACACCCAATCTTCTTTGGTAAAGGAATCAGCATACAAGTCAAGGAACTCATTGCGTAGTGGGTTACCCATATCCCCCGTGCGTGTGGAGTAGTGTGTGACTGATGCGCCTGTTGCTTCCTTGTAATTGGTGGAGGCATCCATCATGACAACCCACGTTGCGTAGGCAGGGATATGTTGTTTTAGCCTTACGAGGTTATGAGGGCGTGAGCATGGCGTGACTATATAAAGCATCGTAGTTCATTTATCTTATCCATCGTGAAGTCTTGCACAAACTCGTATAACGATTCCGTTAGGTCAGCAACTTGGTTAGGGTTTTCTTTTAGCCTCTTGATTGCTCCTGCCCATTCGCTTGGGTGCTTGATAGCAATGCAGTTCTCTTTGGTGATATAGGGTGAATAAGGTTGCGTGTTGCTCACTATCAAAGCGCATTTGCTAAACCCTGCCTCAAGCATCTTTAGGTGGGACTTGCACTTGGCAAACTCGGAAGTGCTTAACGGCACAAGGCTCACGTCAAAGAACTCGTAGAGTTTATGGTAGTGTGTTGGTGGCATCGTAGGAAGCCTATGGCTTGCCTTCATAATGTCTGGGTAGCCATCTACCTCTGCCACATACCCTTGATAGCCCTCAAGGTTGATTGTGGACTCCCTTACGTCTGCTGCGTGGTGGTTACCTCCTATATAGCCGAAGCGCACTTCTTCGCTTGGCTTTCTCTCTACCTGCCACGTTGGTACGCTGATTGCATTGGGGATGATTCGGATGTTGGTATTGTACTTCTTGACCTTTGAGGCAAGGTGCTTGTTTGTCACCCATACCTCATCTGCTGCTTTCATAGAGCGCACGATGCGAGTTCTCATCTGTTCAACGTACAAGCCTTGCAAGGGGTGCGTAGGAGGCAGCACCCACCAGTCATCATTGTCAACGATTAACTTGATGCCTTCCTTGCGGCAGAGTTTCACGAAGTCATCAAACGGCTCAACAGGGAATGCACGACTTGCAAAGATGTGAGTAACCTTTGGCCACATTTCAGGGTCAATGTCGGTAATCTTCTCAATGAAAAAGACATCTACATCCTTGTGGCATATCAAGGGTGCAAATGTCCTGTGGTGTGATACACCCGAGTTCTGCTTATGGAACGCTAGAACGAACGGTCTATCCATTCTTACGCTCTAAAAACTTTACCCACATCCGAGCAGCTACGGCTCTGCGTTGGGGTTTGAAGGGGTAGGTGCTACGGAGCCTTGCCATCGCTATCCTCATAAATTGGTCTTGCATTTCTCGTTGGTGCTATATATTAATAAAATACATCAGAAGCAAAATCAGCCAACTTCAATATGTTGTTCAGTTCGCTCAACGACATTGCTTCCAATTCTTCTTCGGTGAAGCATTTATTTACCATATAATATGAGTTGTGCCAACTTTCTGACACACCCATTGAGTTACGTGATTCTGTGATTGCCGCCTCTTTAATGGCCTTTAAGATTTCTTCTCGTTTCATTAGTCGTTGGTTTTAAAGGTTTCAAAATAGTATTCAGCGTTAAGGTCTTTGTCATCAAAGCCATCAGACCATCCCGCATCATAAGCATCCATAATCTGCTCCTTCTCTTTCTCAAGAAAGTTTTTTTCTTTAATCAAAGCGAGAGCGGGAGCAAACATTAAAGGGCTTTGCTCCATTTCTTCTACCAACTCTTGTACTGCTGTTTTCATTTCTCGTTGGTTTTAATATCTGGTGACACTAACAATATGGACAATCCTACTAATACGGCCCATTCAAAACTTGCAAGCGCATAGCAAAATCCTAATATTGCTAACATAATTAATGCTGCTGCTATTGTTCTCATATCTCGTTGGTGTTAAAGTTTAGTTTTGACATACTCAGTTTTTTCTTGCTCTGTCAAGTCAGAAAAGAATTGTACAGCTATTGCTTGCCCAAACAATACTTTCTTTGCCATCACAAACCTTTCTTTAAGCGTAGTATATCGCTTATCATAATTAAGTGGTTTAGCAATCTGCCATCCAGCAAATTGTTTACCATCAATTACTACTGATACTGATTCTGAGGCTGGTTGGTCTTTTACCAATTCGTCAATTAAAATTGTTTTCATTTCTCGTTGGTGTTAAAGAAAAAGACTCCGTTAATCAGGGCGGTTGCATTCCGCTTGCTGAATCCTAATGCGCCATAAGCGGGCGGAGTTCTCATTTCTATTAGGCGTATGTTTCGTTGTAGAATTCCTTTGCCGTCATACTTGAAACAACGTGACATTCACGAGCATCAGTATGAATATCCTCAATCATTGATTTCTCTTTCTTGAGGTAAACATCTTTGATTGCAAAGTAAATGCGACTAAGCTCATTTCTAACTGACACATCGGTTGACTCATCATACTGCGCCTTCACATCTTTGAGGAGTTGTTGCATTGGAGTCTGAAGCTTCACTTCATTTTCAAAAATAATCTTTTTCATCTCTCTAAAATTTAATTGGTTTTGTTTGCCCTCATTTAACCGCATCAGGCTTCTCGGTTTATTTCTCTTTGGTTTTAGTGTTCCAATAGTATTCGCATTGGCCGTGCTTGATGGGTACGCCAACAAAAAAGGATTGATATATTTCTTCGTGGGCGGTGAAGCGATAGCACGTTTCTTTTAGTGGGCATCCTTCGCCTGTGCATTTGGTGATGTCGGTCATAGCGTGCCTACTATGGTGTATGAGTCCAAGTCCTCACCAAGAATGAAGAACTGCTTATACATTTCAATAGCCTCAAGGGTCTTGCGTTCTCCCTCTGCTACGAACTCTGGACTCACGGAGTATATGCCTATGTCAAGGCTTGCCTTGTCAATAGCGATAAAGTAAAACTTGTCAATCGGCACTCCGAACAATCGGGTGTAGATAAATGCCTGCACATCGTAGCCGTACTTCTTGGCAGAGTAGGGGAATGCTCGGAGGTCGGTTGTTGTTTTTAAGTCAGCCAAGAAACCATCAGCATAGATGTCAGCCTTCGCCCTAAAGGGTAGGCCGCCAATCATACCAATCTTGGGTACTTCAAACTCGCAGCCAGTTAGCAGGCCAAGCACGTTCTCATTGCGCAGGAGCGCATCAGAGATGCGTTGCGCTTCGTTGTACTCCTTACGGGTACAAAGGTTGCGCTTGCCCTTTGCATCCTGCCACGCCTTTGCGTTCTTACTCTGCACCTCAATGACCTCGTAGTCCGCTACGCGGTGCGGCTCAAGAGCCATCAAGTGTACCAAGCGACCGACTGCAAAAGCATCAGACTCCTCGCTGCCATACTTCGTGACGTAGTGATACGTCTTTGGTGAGGTGAGTAGAAGTTTACAAGCAGAGGATGAAAGGGCATTCTTACCCAGTACTCCGTAGTAAAAGTCATCATCGTGCATCTTCTCAAGGATTGTGTCCATATCCCAAGTGCTGCCGTCAAGTAATTCTATGATTTTCATTTTGTTTCTGTCTTGAATGTTGCTTCGTGCCATTGCTCAAATGGAACACTAACTGATGAATCGCGGTAAGCGTAACGCAAGTGTATGGTCTCAATAGTTTCAATGTCTTTTAGGATTGATTCTGACAGGCCACAGGTCTTGAGGTCTCGGAGTATTTGGGAAATAGTTTGCATTGTGTGATTGGTTTTAATTATTCTTCTGATGCGACTTGAGTTGCCCAATTCATCCACTTGGTGTAGATGTCATCGGCAAGCTTGGGTGTCTCTCCATAAATGGATGTCGTGGGGTAAGCTACGGTATTGGTGTAGCCATCCTCGTTGTACGACTCCTCAACGTAGGTGATGTCCATCTCGTAGTTGTAAAAGTCTGCAACGTGAACGTATCCAAGCCATTTGGCAAGAATCTCATCAGAGTTCTTGTTGTCTGGGTCGTAATCCTCAAGGGCATCCCAGTAAGACTGCGGTAGCAGGTCGGCATCTTCAAGCCAAAACTTTAGGTCGTTGTAGGTAAAGGTCATCTTACAGGTTAATTAGAAATTCAACAAGGGCAAGGCTGCCGATAAGGGTAAAGATAATCGCTAATGAAGCAACTGTCTTTGCAAGGTAAACTTTGAATTGGTACATCTGATTGGTTTTTGTTACTTACTTAATTACTCCGTTCGGTAGTTTTACCATCAAAGTTATATTTGACTCGTGGCAAAGATTTTCGTAATACGCTGATTCCGAGCGATTATCGTTGACTATCGTTTCTATTCTGTATGACTCTAAAAACTTGTCTCTTTTGTCAGCCCCATTAGGAAAGTAAGACGCTATCATTACTTTAGGGTACATTTTCTGTTCTTCAATAGTTAGCATAGTGCGTGGTATTTGTGATTGGTTTTTAATTATACCCAAATGTACAACAACTTTTTCAATTACCAACACTCAAAGAAAAAATAAATAAAAAAAAGAGGACTACTTGCCCTCTCTATATTGTGTGTAGCAAACTGCTACTGCTTGGTCTTTGTCTGGGTACTCGCTTCCGATGGCCTCCAAGCAGCGTTGGATGTATTCGGATTGCTTTTCACCACTTTTGGGTTGAGGGATTGGCATAGGTTAAAACTTTAAATGAAACTAATCTTTGAATGTCTGGCAACTCAAGTCTGCTTATCACATCCTCCCTGCCTTCTCTTTGGTAGTATTTTCTTGTCGCTTCTTGCTTTGTGACAAACACAGGCTCTACAATCTGCTCACATAGCCGTGCAAGCTCCTGCGTTCTCACCATCACAAACCCTCCAAGCTCTGGCATATCAAATGCAATGTACTCGGCTTTGCCGTACATCCATCCATTGTCACCTTTTACGTTCTTGAACTCAACCCAGATGGTGTTGGGATGGTTGCCCCCTTTTACATCTACGGATGTTGTTCCGTTTAGCCGTGTAACAAAGTAGTCAATGTGATCGTAGATGTCCGTGTTGCGGTCTGACTTCTCACAAGAGTAGCCGATGGCTTCGCAAGCCTCTACAAACCTCTTTGCAGTAATGTCACCAACTTGATTGGAGTACACCCTTCGCTCGTTACTAACTGACATAAGCGTTGTATAATGTCTCAAGCTCCTGCAACCTACCACGAAGGCAAGAGCCGCAGCTTGTAGGCTGAACGGAATCCTTAAAGACTCGGTTGTAGATTTTATTCACTTCCGTTTGCTCAAACGCAGTCACGGTGTTCCTACCTCGCATCTTGCCCACAAACTCGTATTCTTCTTTGGTCAAGCATTCAGGCTTCCTGTACCGAAATAGCTTGTTTAGTTTCTCCTTACGGGCATCGCATCCGCAGTCAACACCAGTTGCTTCGCTGAACCAATCCACCGCAGCCTTGATGCCTGTGGCAGTTGTGATTTGCTCAATGGTATCACCCAAGCCGCTTGGCTTCTTTGTACGCTTGGTAGGTGTCTTGGCAGTCTTCTTGGATTCGCTCTCTTGCATTTTTTAGTGTGTTGAAAATTGATCTTGCTGAAATCTTGGTCTCATCCGCTAAAGTACGGATGCTCATATCGGTGTTATGGTATAGTGCAAATATCTTTTTATCGTACCAATGCCAGTCAGTTTGGGTTGACCACACCCTGTCGTAGAGTTGGATGAGTTGTACCTCCGCATCTTCGTTGGCCTCCTCGTAGATAAACTCCTCAAGGATGTCCACATCTACAAACTCAAACCTTGCCCTCTGGCGCATCAACGTAGCGTACATATTCCGCAGAGTAACGTACACGAAGAAGGTGTTGACCTCCGTTTCGTTGTACATTATTTTCTCGGCATCATCAACATACTTGTACAATCTGACGTACATCTCCTGCACAAGCTCTTGGGCAAGGTCATCACTCGCCCCAAAGCTCTTGCACATCCGAATCCAATCCGTCTGTCGCTTTGCTAATACTGCGAGGAGTCCCAAGTGATTTCTACAATTACAACAAACAGAGCAAATTGCACCGTGTGCATCACAATATCTTCCTCAAGGTAGTCGGTCTTTGACCAGTTAGCCCCTACGATAAGCCCATAGATTGGGTAAAGTCCTACGTTAAAATTCATCAAATGTGCGTTTAAGAGTTAGATACAATTCCTTGTATTTAGATAACTCACACACCACCTCGTTGAGTTTATTTAGTTCCAATTCCAAAGATTGAAAGTCAGGCTTGTCAATGCAGGCCATCGGGTTTTCTTCAAGAACGCAGCAGGCTACCTTGTAGTAGTGCTGATAGTCCCCGTAGATTAAGCGTGATTGGTGCATCCTTACGGCATAGGCTACGCTTGAATGGTCTTTGTCTATGGCCTCACCCAGTTCGTGAAGGGTGGCGTGGTTTCGGAATGCTGAAACGAATGCTGCTCTCGCGGTGCTTTCTTTATGCGCTCGGCTTCCATTGTCTTGGAACCCCAGACGGGCGTAGTATTGCTCTTTGCTTACTTTTAGTTGGCGTATTTCAAATGGTCTCATTTGCATTTACAGAGTCTTGCTCTGCCCTCTTTATGATTGGTTATTACTTTGGTTATCGGCATAGTGAAGTGCTTGTGATCTTTCAGTCTTTTGAACTTCATCTCACTCGCCCATTCCACTAAATTGTCATCTTTGTCTTGTACGATGGTATAGTCAACCACAAGGTAGTCCACGCCATCTACTTCAAAGCATTCGTACTTCTGAAAGGGTGAGAATATCTGCTTCATAGCGAGTCCTCAATAATCCCTTGCAGGCGTTGTATCTCGTAGATCATTTGCTCGCTATCTACTCGCAGCTTTGAGTTGGCAAGGTACATCTCGTTCATCTTGCCTTCTGTGAACTGTCGGTAGTCAATGAACTGCTGCAAGAGTAGGTCTGCATAGTGGCAACTCATAACGTGGTGCAGTAGGTCATCTTGAACTTCTCTGCCGTTTGCTTTGTCTGCTGCTTGCTTTGCTAACCACATCGCAGTACCTGCAAGCATAAGTTGCTTCTCCCTTATGTAAAGGTCGTGAGAGTCATCAGAAGGGTACATCGCTCGCAGGTGTTTCATCTAATTTTATTGGCAGCAAGTTACGGCCATTTATCACAAAGCCAACATTACCTAATACGCTCTGCAAGATTAAGGGCGTTTCAAGGGGCGTGATGCGCCCACCCGACTCCATCTCCTTGACCTTACGAACGTGAATGTGTGTGTATATCCAGTCTGTTTCGTGAGCCGCAAAACGGTGAATCACGATTACGCAGTCCGACCTATTGCCCCACTTACCGCCACCTTCAATGTCTGATGTGTTGGGAGGCATCGCCATTCCCTCGTACTTGTGGCCTTTGTAGAATGTCTTGCGCATAGCCTCCGTTACAGGGTGGGCGTTTACGATTGTGGTGACGTTGTTCTGATGGGCAAACACCCGAAGGGCAGATGCTACCTCATAATGGTATTCGTGCATCCCAGTCTTGCCTAATTTCTTTTGGTCTGTTGATAGGGAGTTGTATGGGTCTATCAAAGCACCTGTGTAGTTCCATTCGTTCTTGATGGAGTTCATTATCTCAAGAAGTTCAAATGCGGTAAATAGCCTGTTGCCGTCTATGAATTGGAAGTACTCGTTGATAAAGTCCAACTTGCGGAACATCATTCCCTCATCAATTCCCTGTATGGGTTTGCATACCAAGAACTCAATGAGCTTACGCTTAAGGCTTGGCACTTCGTTCTCTGCGGAGTATATCAGCCACTTCTTGCCGAAATTATACGACTGCAAGAGCATAAGGTATAGAAGCGTGTGGGTCTTGCCTACGTTGGCGTGGCCAACTACGACTACAAACTCACCTTCTTTTAGGCGCAGGTATTGGTCTACTTCATAGACACCGAGCTTACCTGTGTCGTAGTACTTGCCCTTGAGGGCTCTCTGGAGGTATGGTAACGAAGATTCGTTAGATAGTAGGTCTGGATGTATCATTGTTTCTAATTGGTTTGACAAATATAACAAAATAATTGACATAAAAAAACCCCTCCGTAGAGGGGCTTCACACAACGACCTATTAAAAACCAATCAGAAAGGATCGTTGCGATTTGCGAAATGCTCGGTGTGTGATGCAGGTGCAGCACTCTGCCCAGTCATCCAAGCGTTAAAGGTCTCTGCGTTGGCGAGGATGGTGTTGACATCGTGTTGTGCAGCACAAGCATACTCGACCGCAGCCTTCAACGCTACTTGGCGAATGATAGAAGCGGAGCGGTCATCGTTACCTTTAGGAGCAAATGAAGGAGCTGATTGGGTATAGCCTCCACCTGTTGATGCACCATAAGGATTAGGGCGTTGGATCTTGATCGTACCCTTCTCATTCTTGGTGTACTCTACCTCATCGCCTACTGCGTAGGGAGGGGTCTGTGATTTTGCAAAGGCAGTACCGAAGTCTCCATTGTCGAAGCGAACTTCGAGTTTGAATAAATCCTGCCATTGGCCTGTTGGGGTGATAGAAATAATTTTCGACATAATAGATTGGTTTTAGATAAATAAAATTGATTGCTGCTCCAAAACATCAATACGAGCTTCAAGCTCTTGTATCTTGTTTTGTAGTGCTTGGATTTGTGCTTGTTGCACTTGCACCATTTCGGTGTAAACGTCTGAAGAAAAAGATAAAGTCATAACTGATTGGTTTTAAGTTATGCAAATATACAACTAATTATTCTACAATCACTCCCTCAAAAATAATTTCTGCGGTGTCTTTAGCAATGGCTTCGCTATGTACGAGTATAATTTGTTTCACATACTTTGGGCTATCGTCACGAATAGCTCCCCACTTCTTGAATGCGTCAAGCGCAAACTTCACCACCATAATAGAATTGTCTACGTCATACCTGTAATTCACAAGGCAGGTAATGTGTACGTCTGTTATTTGTACGCAGTCCATTGCGTAAAGCTGCTCAAGAACTTCATCGCAATGTTTGTCCTTTGCATTTTTGCGAACTGTCCAATGCCTTGATGCATAAAATGCATTTAAGCTTGGAACCTTCCCGACTACAATCTTGTAGCTCAGTTGTCTGGGATCAAGTATCCGCATTGAATTGCAAAATGCAGATCTATCTTGGCGATTTCACCCAGTAGCTCCTGTTCTTTGTATTTCGCCTGTTGGCGAGCGTTGTATGTGGCTTCGCAGTTAGACATCAGCGTAGCGCACTCCTCAAGGATAAAGTCAATCTTCCTGCGTTTGGCAGGGTTAGTATAGTACTGCATACTTAGCTGTTGTTGTTTGGCTTCCTTCGCTTGTTGCGCTAATTGTTGGCTGCTCATCTTGGCGTTCAAGTTCAAATTGTAGGTGAGCGATGGCCTTGCGGATGTCATCGCAGATAGGGTTGTGAGGTTTCTTACCTGCTCTCATTAGGTAGGTGAGAGCCGTACCCAGATTGTAGTTATCTGGCTGAAAGTCCATCACAACATCCTTCGCCTCTATCTTCAACGTCTTGCCGATGTAGTATTTTGGTGTCATTAGCCAAAGGTACATCATCCCAATAAATGTAGATGTGGTCATTCATTATTTAAAATCATTACAAATTAACATAAATACTTGCGTATGTCAAATTTATTCCTTTTTTTTTACAAGTTAAGTTAGTTGTATAGTTAACTTAATCAACTTACAAGTTAACTTAAGTTAGTAGTTAGTCAACTCTTAACTTTACCAAACAACTGAAAGAAAAAGAAACTTAACAAAGAAAAAGAATAGAAGTTGCGTTCTAACGCATCCAAATACCTCAAGGCATACACTTATACCATTTTAGTATTTAAGTGCAGCAGAAGCCAAATAAACCTACTCTACGAGCTTGTCAATCCACTTCTTGATGAAGTACGCAACCACAAGGATAAGTCCAAGCGTAACCGCTGCGCCTTCCAAAGTCCATCCCCTCTGCTTGCGTTCCTTCGTGAGAATCTTGGTCTGCGTTACACGGATCGTGTCTGGCAAGCAGGTTGCTTCAACGAAGACCTTTCGGTCGATGTACTGAAGTTGCAGACGTACCTTGTCTTGGTAGATTGTCGTGTCCTTGAACAGTTCCAGAGTGTCGGTTAGGTACTTTGTCTTGGTGACAATGACCGTGTCCCTTACAATCACACTCTCTAGGACTGGTTTCACAGTAGCGCAACTGCTAACTACCGCAAGAGTCGCAGTCAGCAGGATTGGCCACATTGCAAGTCGGTTGGGGTTTAGTTTCGAGTTCATTGAGCCAGTTATCAAAAGGTGAGGTACTTGGTTTTGCCATTGTGCTTTACTGCTTTTAGGATTTGTTTTCGGTTCTTGCTACTTGAGTAACTAACGTGAACCCACGATGGCGCAGTATCAGAGCCAAATTCCCAAATGAGTTGGTCAAAGTCTAAATTGTCCTTAATCCAATGGAACAACACATCGTTTCCTGCTTCGCACTTGAGGTCAGCCGCTTGTCCTTGCGTATGCTGCGAGGTCTTTGCTCCCCCTACTTTGCTATTCACCGCAGGGCTGCGGTATGCACTCGTTACTTTCACCGCACCTAATGCATCTCTCGTGGGTTGTAAGACGTTTTCTGCAAGCGCACGGAGGTTGGGTTCCAAGTGCTTGGGTAAGGTGTTAGGAAGCCCTGTTTTTGTAGCAGTCAGTTCTGCGAGGGTAAAGTTCTTTGTCATTTGAATGAGTTTTTCGTCAAAATTCATGCAGATTTGTTAGGAGCGACCCTGTGACTTGTAGGGCTTGGAGTAGTTCTTACTCGCCTTATTGCTGCTTGCACTCTTGGAATGCTTGCCTCGCTTCTTGCTCTTACTGATTCTTTGGCTTACCGCCTGTGTCTTTGCCATCTTCTTTAGGGTCTTTCAAAAACATAAGTGCAAACGCACCCATCATAAACGCACTAACCTCCGTGAGCGTGGCCTTCTCGTAAAACACAAGCACAAAACAAAGGCCGATAATAATCAGCCCAAGTAGAGTAGTCTTCGGGTTACCGAAGATGCGCTCAATTAGCACCTTTGTCCTTCAGATAATCCCTGCGCCACTTCCATAGGGTGTAGCCCAATGAGGCAACAAGTACTGCAAGACCGAAGGCTTGGTGAACGTAACTTACAAGCAGCCCTGTGCCTGTCAAAGACCAAGACGTGAGAACGCTATCGGCTGACTCCTTTGTCATTCTCTTAAATCGCTACGGGTGGAACTGGAGGTTGGCAGTATGGTGCATCGGGGTTAGCAACGCAGTACTCTGTTTCGTATGCTGATTCCCATCCTGCGAAAATATGAACTCCGCAAGGCGAAGGCCATACCACATAAGCAGCAAATGAAGCAACCAGTGGCTCGTTTGCCCATAGGATGTCAACTGCGTACTTTGGTGACGTTACCTCACACACTTTATTGCCTTCGGCATCGGTTCCCCATTGGGTGCAAAGATGCCCGAGTTCCACTACGGCAGTAACTAATTCGGGGTTGTAGTATTGGTACGTTTCGCCTTCGGGGTCGGTACCCGTTAACTCAATCTTTGCTTTAGCCGTTGCCCATTGCGTAGGCGTGAACTCGTATTTTAGGAATTTCATCGTGTGTTGAATTATGCGGTTAGTTCTGCCAGTTGGGCGTTGGTTAAACGGGTCTTGAATAGTAGGGCTTGGTTTGTTATTGAACTACCAACGCCAACGTGATTGTAAGTAAGTACAGACATTGTACTACTAAAAACAACCGCAGTACCCGTAAACCGAAGCGTTCCGTTCACATAAAACACAAAGCCCGTAGAATCGTACGCAATTGCTACCTTAACATCGCCACTCACTGAATAGGATGCTGGTTGCTGCGATACTCCATTAGTTCTAACTTGGGCTGTTATTCTATTATTCGTATCGGAGTAAAATAAAATACGATTGTTTCCGCTTCCGTCATCAATTCCAATAAGCCCAGAATTAAAGTCAGAATTAAAATTTGGGTATTCAAAAAACACAGTCCCCTCAGTCTGCCCAATCAAAGAACTAATGCCCGTTTTTGAAGCAGCATCCGCAACCCTTGTAACTGCCGTGCCTTCTGTCGGGATGAACGATGTGGCGTAGGCTCCTTCTTCTGCTTGAGCGCCCCAAACAAAGCCACCACTTGTACCATCGCCCGTAAATTGCGGGAGGTTATCGCCACTTAAAGTGTACCCAGTTGATGGTATAACCATAACAACTGGTGCGAGAACAATAGATGTTTGTGTGGCCGTTGCGGTAACTCTATACCATCCGTTACCAACTGAAGTAATTGTGCTTGAAGTCAATCCAGAGGTAGCTACAACCGCTTGTGTGGATAGGTTGTAAATAACGTAAGGGTTGGCGTCAACGCCACCTAAACGCATAAATGCAAAGGTGTACTCCGCAGCCTTAAAGTAGGCACTTGTGGTATATGCTACTCCGTTGGTTACTGTAAGGAGTTGAAATGCGTATTTTGCACCAGCTCCAGCAGTCGCTATAAGTTTGTCAGCGCTGGCAACTCCAGTGGGACTGGTTGTAGCATCAGGCGTTACAGTTATCCCATTTAATGTCCAGACCGCATTAAAGGCTTCTGAGTATAACACTAAATTAGTACGCTGCGGTTCGAGCAAAAGTTTTGGGCAAGTGCTATTTGTGTAATCTAAACGGGGAACATTGCTGGCTACCGAAGCAATTAGTCCGCTGGCGTTTACTCGTGTAGCTGTGCTGGCACGGCTGAAGGTTAAGTCCCCAGTTCCATCAGTTGGTTTAACACTATAAACTTTACTTGCCTTATACCCCGAAGGGATCATTACAAGACTTGCGTCATCAAAAAAACTCATATCAATTCAAAATAAATAGTTGGTCAATTAGGCATTCTTCGCCCTCAAGTGTTGCTCCATCGTCTGTCATACGTTGGATGTAGGTGTCAAAAATATCATAGTAGGTGTCCTCACCTAAGTCCTGCAACGCAGCAGTCAAGCAATCAAAGCCCTCAAACGTGCCTCCATCGTTCAGCACCCGAGTCTCAAACTGCTCCACGAACTCATTAGCAGGAGCGAAGCAAGGAGGTGCTGACTGATTCTGTATGGACAAAGTAGTCTCATCCACTTGGCCAAACCAAGTAGAGCAGTAAATGATGCCCCAAGAAATACTATTTGCCATTGTCTTTTAAATAACTCTTTAACTTGATGACATTGCTCTTCTTTGGTTCGTAGGTGCGTATTTTCCCCTCCAACCTGTTTTTCCTTGATTCAAACCCATTGTCCAAGCGTGTTTGTTTTGTTCGCTTCGTGTTGCCCATTCTAAATTATCAATTTGATTATCAGCCTTTACTCCGTTCTTATGGTTAACTGTTTCTTTATTGTCTACGTTTGCAATAAAGGCATTTGCTACAAGGCGATGAACGAGGTGGTTTGACTTTTTGCCTTCCTTGTTTAGAGTTAATCGCAGATACCCTGTGTCAGTAATCCACATAGTTACAAGTTTTGACTTGTACATATTGTGAGATGGCTGACCAAACTTACCAAGCCTTTCAGCCCTTCTGGCTAAACTGCGGACTCGACCTTTGTTGCTGACTTCATAACATCCTTCGAAGCCTACGACTTCTTTCCATTCTTCTTGCATACGCTTTTTTTATTAAAGATAACTACAAAACCCAAGACGCAAAGTTCGCATCGGTGTCGGGGTAGACATCTGCATTGTTGTTTGAATTGTATTGAGGGAATGTTGCTTGGTTGTAGCTCATATAGGTGATAAACCTATCGGTGTAGTACTGCGCTAAATCACGAGCCTTGTTCACCAAATAGTCAACCTCTATCTTTTCAGCGGTAGTAGAGTTCTCCGAGTTGTGCTTGAACACACCACCGTTGCCGATAGTGTATGCTGCGAAGGGCAGATACTCCACCATCGCCCAATGGATAAGCATCGGCTGAAGGTAGTCGTTTACAAGAGCGAGGTAGGGATTAGACAACGTATTGTTGGTGATGTCCGTGCTTATCTTGTTGTAGAGCTTCGTTCCTGTATAGTTTTGAATGTGTATCTCCTGTGCTATCTTGATGAACTGAATAAACTTGTCCGTGTCCACGTTACCGCCTATTGCGGTGTTGCGAACCAAGTCCTCTCTTTTGATGAATAATGCCGTTGCCATATCTTATCGTGGGTTTACAAATCCTTGATTGGGCATATCAACAGGGCGTTTCGCTACGTTTGTAGGATTGGTCTCAAGTACCACGCCCTCCTTCTTTGCCTTGTTTACACTCACCTCTGCGTTGGGGTTGCCTACATCGGGAGTTACGCCTGAGCCTTTTGCCAAGTACGTCTTACGCATCCAAAAGTGATGACACCTTGCACCGCCCTTGTAAAGCCATATTGAATAGGTTGCTGCTCCCGATATGCCAAAACCTGCGTTGACGGCTTGACCATCCATACGCTCAATATCTTCTTTGCGGTACACCTTGCCTGCTGCTACCATCTTCTTGCAGAACTCACGGCTATTGGTCTTCGTATCGTTCGGTGCGTAACCATAACGAACCTTGTACTTCTTGCCTTCTGCCGTTACGCCATCTTGGCTGCTCTTAGCATTGGGGAATGCGCTGCCTGTTGATGCGAATGCATACTTGCTCAAAGCCTGCTCCGCATCATAGTCAACGGGTCTTTCATCTACAAGCTCCCATTCATCTTCGTTAATGACCTCGCCTACTTCTTCTAAAGCAGCAAAGGCCGCATCAAATATCTCATCGCTCGGCTCTTGGCTTGATAGCTTAACGCCTGTCTCCTCCTCACGAGTCTCTAAATCCATAGGCGTAACTACGTCTTCGGTGAACTCCAAAGGCTGAAGGGTCTTGAAGTACAAGTTGAGGCTGATGTCGTTGTAGGCCAAGATTTGGTCGATGCCGTCAATGATAATCTCCTGCTTGGGTCGGATGACAAGGTTATCCAAAAGCGTAGAAGCGGTCTTCAGTTCCTCTGCGTTGTTGCCAAGTCCTGAATTGTCCTTGATACCTAAAAGCATAGGGCTGACAATACGATGCGAAACCATTATCTTCTGCGTGGCTTCAGCACTCAAGAACTGGTACTGCTCCGCAGCATCCGATAACTGCACAGGGTCAACAGTTGCAGCGAGGTCTTTATTGTCATTGAACGCAAGGATAAACTTGCCAGAGTTTGAACTGCCGCTAAACTTGGTGGCAATCTGTTGCTCAATAGTTCTGCGCTCCTCCTCACTCGGCACTCCGTTGTTGAAGTTGATGAGCATTGAAGGCGCAAGGCCGTTCTGAATGTTGTTGATGTGGTAGTTGGCAATCTCCTCCTCAAGTTCTGCGTAGGGAAGGCCACCTTGATAGTCAACGGGGGAGTAGTAGTAGAATCCTGCTCTGTATGGCTTGATGTAAAGAATCTCTAACCCCTCACGGCTTGTGCCAAATGCAGGGATGCGTACCGCAGTCTCTTTTCTGCCTTTTACGTCTGTCCAATCTTTTGCGTAGTAGTAAGCCTCAACGTCACCGTCTTCGTTCGCCCTTGCGGCTCGCAACGTCTCTACGGGGATGTGCTGAACCTCTACGATCATATTGTGGTCTTGTGAGTACACCACTTGAAAAGAGCATTGCCCCATCATAACGTAATCCGCCACAACCTTTTGCAAGCACGACTTGGTAAACAAGC
>Ga0209107_10000724_pt1 | contig 19006 bp, 17 predicted proteins | sample LakErihyJuly2011_2_FD_187460 | JGI IMG/M metagenome (GOLD analysis project Ga0209107, IMG submission 187460) | Freshwater microbial communities from dead zone in Lake Erie, Canada - CCB hypolimnion July 2011 (SPAdes) (version 2) | ecosystem: Environmental > Aquatic > Freshwater > Lentic >... | reverse complement strand
ATTCTGTGCCGTGGGGAGTGGTGTGAGCCAGCAACAGCAGGTCTGCCAAATGAGCATCTGCTACCCAGGGGTTCACGGGGTGACCCAGGGCAATTCGCGCAGAACCATCGGCAATCAATGGCAACCATTTTTTTCGAACAGGCGCTTGCTCGGGTAGTCCTGTCAACAAGCCGGTTCCCAAATATGCTGTGTCTGACAAAGAGTCTGGAATACCAAAGTAGCCCAACTCTTGATTCATCAAGGACCAGTCGACATCACCCAGACCCAGCCCTCCAGAGGATTCGGGAACTGACAAGGCAGTGAGACCTTGGGCCGCCAATTTTGATCGGAGTTCGGTAGATCGGCCTGCATCGGTTTGCCAAATGGCACGCAGTTTTTCTGGAACCACTTCAACCATCAAAAAACGGCTGACGGAATCACGCAGAGCATGCTGGTCTTCATTGAAAGTAAAATGCATGATCAGCCCAGTTAATTTTTTGGCAAGCCGAGCATTCGCTCAGCAATGATGTTGCGTTGAATCTCGTTGCTACCGGCGTAGATAGACCCCGCTTGCGCAAACAGGAAACCTTCAAGCCATTCATTTGATTCTGGGTCTTCACACAATTCTGCGCGTGGGCCTAAAATCCGCATAGCGGTTTCATGCATTTCCAAATCAAGTTCTGACCAAAATATTTTATTGGTACTGGCTTCAGCGCCAACACGCATGCCTTGCTGCACTTTGCCAACGGTGTGATAGGACGCTAAGTTGTAGGCTTCTGACCCCATCCAAGCTCGCATGACCGCATCACGAATAGAAGGATCGCGATCGGCAGAGGCTTGATGCTTGCGGTACAACTGCATCAGTTTTTGAGCGGTTCGCTGGTAGCGAGCGGGAGATCGAAGCAGAAGACCGCGTTCAAAGCCAGCGGTTGCCATGGCTACATTCCAGCCTTGACCTTCTTCGCCCAACAAGTTGTCTGCAGAAACCCGAACATCGTCAAAGAAAATTTCAGCAAATGCTTGCTTACCGTTCAACGCTTGGATCGGACGAATGGTGAGACCAGGCGCATCCAAGGGTACCATCAGGTAACTCAGGCCGTGATGTCTTGAGGAGCTGGGATCGCTTCGAAATAAACCAAACAACCAATTGGCAAAGACAGCGCGAGTGGACCAAGTTTTTTGACCATTCAGAATGTAATGGTCACCATCGCGGATGGCTTTGCTGCTGATAGCTGCCATGTCGGAGCCCGCGTTGGGTTCACTCCAGCCTTGAGCCCACATGTCATCGCAACGCGCCATGCGCGGCAAAAACTTGGCCTTTTGAGCCAAGGTTCCGAACTCCATCAAGGTGGGACCTAAAAGTAAGATACCATTTTGATTAACGCGAAAGGGCGCATCAGCAGCGGCATACTCCTCTTCAAAGATAAGCCATTGAATGAGATCGCACCCACGTCCGCCCAACTCTTTGGGCCAGGTGACGCTACTCCATCCACCATCGGCCAAAGTGGCTTCCCATTGACGGTGTTGCTCAAATCCTTCTTTGGTGTCGTGACTTAGAAATTTCTCACGGGGAACGTGAGTTTGTAGCCATTCTCGGACCTCTGTCCTAAAGGCGTTTTGTTCGTTGGTGTAGTTAAGTTGCATTCTTACCTCCTAGGCATTTAAAACGTGGCATCACGCTTTTGAACAAATGCCTGACGGGTTTCATTGGAATCTGGACTCATATAGGCTTGTAAAGTGAAGCCTTGTTCCCAGCGATATTTGTCTTCAAGATTGCCATCTTCAATGCCGGTCAAGGCTTCCTTGGCAATGCGAATCATAGAGGGACTTTTAGCCGCAATTTTGGCTGCAATGGTCATGGCCGTATTACGCAAATCAGCGCGAGACACCACTCGTTCAATTGCGCCCAAACGTGCCGCCTCTGTGGCGCCAATCATTTCACCTGTGAAAAACAGATAACGCGTTTTTTGAACACCAAACATGCGCTGTAAATGTGCTGCACCGCCCATTGCGCCGCGATCGACTTCAGGCAGACCAAAAGATGCATCATCGGCGGCAATCACAATGTCGGCTGCACCGCAAATGCCTATACCGCCCCCCAGTACGAAGCCATGAACTGCTGCAATCACAGGTACTTTGTTCAGATGTACGGCTTTGAAAGTAGCGTAATTGCCGGCGTTCACATCCACAATCAATTTGTCATTGCTGGCTAATTCTTTGATGTCCACCCCTGCACAAAAGCCGCGACCTTCAGCACGAATCACAATGACCCGAACTTCGGGGCGTTGGCCTTGTGTTTCAATTTCTGCAGCCAAGCCATACCAGCCGGCTGCATTCAGTGCATTGACGGGTGGTCGATTCAGAACGATTTCTGCAACACCGTTGTCATGTAACTCGGTAAAAAATTGTTGTGTCATGCAGGTAGCTCCTTAGGCGGATTGGCCACTGTATTGCTTGATCGCCAAATGCCTGTCATGGGCTTGGCGCATGATGCCTTGAATCACGGTTTCGCAAGAGTCAAGTTGGTTGATCAAAGCTGCCACTTGACCTGAAGACATGACACCCTCTGCTGGCTTGCCATCGGTCATGGACCTTTGCAGCAGCATAGGAGCATTTGCTGCCATGACTGTTTGGGCGGTGCTGCCGGGGTCTTCACGAAAACCCTTCCATAAAATGGCCAAGGCTTGTTGTGTGGTCATGCCGGTTTGGGACTTCCATTGCAAGGCCAATTGAACCGCAATGCGCAAGCGCTTGAAAGGTGATGACTTCTCAAGCATCAGCAAATACTCATTGGGAATCATGCGTTGCGGCATGCCATCGACCAAATAGGAGATTTGAATTTTTTCAGCGTCTTTGGCTTGAAGATAACGATCTAAAGTGGCGGCTGGGATGCCGGAGTCACTGGTCATGAGGAATCGGGTGCCCATGGCAATGCCTTGTGCGCCAAAGGCAAGGGCGGCCATCAGGCCGCGGCCATCGTAGAAACCGCCAGCTGCAATCACTGGAACTTTGACCGCATCGACCACTTGAGGAATCAATACTGTGGAAGGAACAGATCCGGTATGCCCACCACCTTCGCCACCTTGAACTGTGATGGCATTGGCGCCCATTTCAATGGCTTTTTGTGCGTGCTTTAATGCGCCCACAGTGGGCATGCAAACGATACCCGAATCACGCAGTCGACCAATGACTTTTTTGTCAGGCCCGCGGCCATAGCTCACCGCGCGAATTTTGTGTTCAATGGCCAAATCCAAAAGCTGATTGGCATTGGCTTGGTACATGTGGAAATTCAAGCCAAATGGTTTGTCACCTGTCAGTTCTTTAACGCGCAAAATTTCTGCTTCAACTTGTTCTGCGGCAATGGTGGCGCCCGCCAAAAAACCGAAGCCGCCGGCATTGGTGGTGGCCGCCACCAAGGAAGAACCCGCAACCCAGCCCATGGCTGTTTGTATGACGGGATATTGGCATCCTAAGAGATCGCACAAGGGCGTTCGCAATGCATGCGATGAAATCATTCTTTGACGTCCTTTTTGTTGGCTTGTGCCATTGATTTGGCATCATGTCCACCCAGCTGCCCAGCACCCATGACTTGACTGTGCGCATGCGCAAAATGGTGATAACCAAAAGCCACGTCCATGGTGGTGCGCAAACCCTGTAATTCTTCAACGCGGTTGATGACGGTCTTGGTCAGTGCCAATCCCATGCGGGGTTGTTTGGCAATGCGTGAAGCAATGTCATAGGTTTGAGCTTCAAGCTCATCACGGGGGACCACTCGATTGACCATGCCCATCATGTAGGCTCTGTCGGCCTTCATGCGATCACCTAAAAATAAAAATTCTTTGGCGATGCGTGGATTAAGTTCATGTGCATGCGCAAAATATTCAACACCGGGTATGCCCATTCGCACAACGGGATCTTGAAAGAACGCATCGTCGCTGGCAATGATCAAATCGCAGACCCAAGCCAACATCAAGCCGCCCGCTACACAAGCGCCCTGAACCATTGCAATGGTCGGTTTGGGAATGTCGTGCCATCGGCGGCACATGCCCAAGTAAACCTCTTGCTCGCGAGCAAAAAGCTGCTCTGCACCAGGTTTGTTGGTGTGATCCCACCACAAACTTTGTCGCTCAAAAGGTTTGTTGATGTCTCTTCCAGGAGAGCCAATGTCATGGCCAGCGCTGAAGTGTTTGCCTGCACCCCGAAGCACAATGACTTTCACAGAGTCGTCGTCAACAGCACGTCGAAAACCTGCATCCAAGGCATAGGTCATCTGCGAATTTTGTACGTTGTGAAAACCTGGCCGGTTCATGGTGAGCGTGGCAACACCATCCGCTACCGTGTAAAGAACGGATTCTTGAGTTTCGTAAATAGCGTTGTCTTCACGCTGTACAAATTGATTACCGGGGTCAGATTGCGTCATGGTGCTTATCCCATTGCGGTGGCTCGAAGATTGTGAGGGTCGAGTTTGACCAAAATGGCCAGTTGTTCTTCCGTTGGATCGGGTGTGACAGCGATGTTGGCAGGGATATGCAATTCAAATCCCGTGGCTTCTTGAACCTGTTCAACGCTGACGCCGGGGTGCAATGAACGCAACTGTAACTGGTGATTGGGTCCGCTAAACTCAAGCAAGGCAAAATTGGTCAAAACCATTCGAATGTCTAAATCCTCTAAGTTCCACCCTTTTGCCAAGCGAGCAGGGTTATAACCTGCTGAAGAAACCATGTCGACTTCGCCACTGACAAAAACTTTGGTGCTGTGATTCGGTACAAAAAAGGAATTGGCGTGGTTCATCGAGTTGCCAGGAAACCCTCGAACGCCCAACATCATCGACTTAGGATTCTGATAATCAGTACCAATCATAGAAATGTTGGATTGTCCAAACTTGTCGATTTGGGTGGGGCCGACCATGGCATGACGTTTGCCACTCCAAACATTGTCAAAAATACGTGCAAAGCCGATCCAGCTTTCGCGCTTCATGGCGTAGTCACCACGCGGTCCAATCGGCACAGGCTCTTGCATCAGCCAGGCCTCTGAGTCCGTCATCATGAGATCGCGGTTGTGTGTCAACATACAAAGTGATGCAGCCAATCGCGGCACAATGCCGATTCCGGTGGCCAAGATCTCGCCGTCGTCTTTCCAAGCTAGCGATGCAGCACAAATGATTCGATCAACCAAAGAAATTTCACTCATCTTGTGCCTCCTTAAAATACAGGAAGGGGTAACTTGTGAACAGCTTCTAAGCCGCCAACAAGTTCTAGGTATTGCGCTTCTGAGCAATTGACATATTGCGCCGCATATTGTTGCCAACCGCCGGGTTCTTTGGCACTGGCCACATAGGTTTTGAAATGCTTCACATCAAAACCATACAAGGGCGCGCACGAAGTGGGGTGAGCGCCGCCAGGTTGGTGAACCACGCCAGTGGTCTGTGTACGCTCCCACAACACATAACGTGCTTCTTCTGGATTTTCGAAGAAACTGCTGTCCACCAATTCATCGCAACTGACAAAACATTGCTTGGCTGCGCGGGCATAAAACTCATCCATGTAAACGTCAGGCCCTTTGATTTGGCAAACCCCTCTAAAATCAGCGCGGTCGACATGAATCAGTGAGACGTCCAAGGGCAAAGCAGGCATGGCCACCCATTGCTTCTCATCGTAGGGTGAATCGATCAACTTTAGCTGCGGATTGCGCTTGAGGACATCAGTCCCTAAGCCAACGCGTGTTGGAATGAAGGGCACCCGCATTGAGGCTGCTTTCAATCCCAACAACATCATGCCTTCGTCAATTTCCATGACTTCGATCGCGCCACTTTGACGCGCTTGTCGAAAGTAAGGCTCAAGAGGAATAAAGTCCAAAGACACAAAAGCAAAAATCAATTTCTTGACTTTGCCTGCTGCACACAACATGCCTACATCAGCGCCGCCATAGGACACCACGGTAAGATCTTTGACGGAGCTGCGTAAAAGTTCACGTACCAGCGCCATCGGCTTGCGACGCGGCCCCCAGCCACCAATGCCGATGGTCATCCCATCCTTGATGTGTGCGACGGCATGCGCCGCATTCATTTGCTTGTTCGCCATGGAACTTAATCTTTCTTGTCTGCCAGTACGGCTTGTGAAACGCTGAAGTCGTGACCCCACAAGCTGACGCGAGTGAACTCATGCGCGATGTGCTCTGACCAATCGACAACTGCGCCGCCGAAACCGTACTCAATGTCAAAATTTGAGGGGCAACGCATGTAAAAAGAAATCACCTTGTCATTGGTGTGCTGGCCCAATGTGGCCGTTTGTTGAACTTTGTGGGCCAGCATGCGATCGAGAGCGCGGCCAACCTCTGGCATATTCTCGACTTCCACCATCACATGAACACACCCACTTGGTACGGGGAAACCTGCCAAGGCCAAACTGTGGTGTCGACCATTGTTGCAATGAAAAAAATGGATGGGTAAGCTTGGGCCATTTGGGCCGGCAGGTTGAAAATTGAACAGATCGGACAATTCGAAGCCCATGATCTCAGTGCAAAACTTGACCGTCTCTTCAAATGCGGGTGCTGGCAAAACAGTGTGGCCCATGCCAATTTTGCCTGTGACAAATCCGGTCACGCCTACTGGCGATGCAAAGTGCGCGAAGTCTGATTTATAGCCCCAGATTAATTCATGACGGTTGCCAGAAGGATCTTTGAACTGTGCAACTTGCTGTGCACATCGCAGTTGGCATACCTTGGCGTCGCCCATTTGGTAATCGACCTTGGCTTTTATAAGAACCTCCAATGCTTCGACAAAATCAGCTTGCTGACTAACTTCCCAGCCTGAGACAAGATAAGCATCGCTTGGACCTTGTTGAATTGCGAAGCGAAATTGACGATCGTCCATTCGAACGTAAATGCCGCCATCAGGCGCTGGCGCCGTCATCATGCCCAGAACCTCTTGCGCATAGTTTGTCCAGCGGTTCAGGTCTGTGGTTTCAGCCACCACATAGGCCAGCCCAGCAATTTTCATCATGGTAGGTACTTCCTTTTTTCACAAATATAGCGGCATGATGAGATTCTGAGGAGCGAGGCGCTCTGAGGCATCGTCCGTTGAGACTAAACATCTCAAACCCGCTGTAGAAGGGGACTTTCTCAGGGGGCGTAGGGCACGTAGCTGGTATAGCCGGCAGCGCCGGGTGTATAGAGCGTTTTGCGGTCAAATCGCACCAAAGCATGGCCGTGCTGCAGCCGTTGAACCAGATCTGGATTGCCAATGAAGTGTCGTGCAAAGGACAGTGCTGCATTTTCAAAATTGAGTAGAGTTGCCTCTGAATTTTCAGCATTGAAACCGTCATTCAATATGAGGCGTTGACCAAAATGGCTGCGGGCCAATTCAAAAGCATCGATTTCAGGCAAAGGCGCACGCATAACGTGCAGGTATGCCAATTGCAGCTCAGCGGCTTGTTCCATCAATTCGATGTGGGTTTGCACAGAGTTTTCGTCGCTGGTGTCGTTGTATGTGTTGCCCGGATTTACTCGCAAACCCACACGGCCTGGGCCAATGGCAAGCCCCATTTCGCGCAAGCATTCGATGGCAAAACGCGTGCGATTGGCTGCAGTCCCACCATACTCATCGGTTCGCAAATTGGTGCCAGAGCATAAAAATTGCATGGGCAAATAGCCGCTCGTACAATGCAACTCTACGCCATCAAATCCTGCCAAGCGAGCATTGCGGGCCGCTTGAGCGTGTTCTTCAATGATGGCTTTGACTTCTTGCGTCGCAAGAGCGCGAGGCACGTCATAGGCTTGCATGCCAACGCTGTCTGTCATGACTTCACCAGCGGCTTGCAGTGCGCTAGGGGCCAATGTTTCTGTGCCTTGTGCTTTGATGTGATGGCTACCAATTCGTCCGCCATGCATGATTTGCAGCACAATCAGGCCGCCTCTTGCATGTACTGCCTCTGTCACTTTTGACCAGCCCTTGATTTGTTCAGGAGTGGAGATGCCAGGTTGTCGGCAGTAAGCCTGACCCGCGGCGCTGGGCCAAGTTCCTTCGGCCACAATCAATCCTGCGTCGCCTCTTTGGCCATAATACTCTGCCATCAAGGTGCCGGGGACGCCTGCTGCATCGGCTCGATTGCGCGTCATGGGTGCCATGACGATGCGATTTTTGAGATGTAAATCGCCCAACACCAATGCTTGGAAAAGTTTTTGCATCTCAGCGAACTCTCATTTTAGGCGCGGAAGTGCCTCGGCGCATGGTGCGCAAAAAATGTTCGAGAGGTGCGGGTGCTGCCACTTCAGGCAACTGATCTTTGTCGGGTCGCTTGGCCCAGAACTCGCTCCAGCTGGGAAATAAATCGTGGAAGGTGCCGTTGTATGGTTCACGACCGGGCCAGCGAATTTTCATATCGCCTACGGGAGGCTTGTTCAGGTCGGTGGCATACCAATAACAAGGTAGCCGACGACGGAAATACCATTGCTGATCAATGCGCTCGTACTCATCCCAATAGAGCATTTGCATGATGACCCATTCGGCGCCACACTCATGCTCGTTTTTGGAATACACCAAGCCTGTCGCATGGTTGGCGTTGTCAAATTCAATTAGGTGTTGGCCTAAGTGATGCGAGGTGCCCGTAAATTGATCACGCAAGGTTTGGTCTTGCCAAGCTTTGAAGTGCGCACGGCCCACTTTGTCTTTGCCCACACGAATATCTGGCGCAAACAAATTGACGTGCGCATCCATGTCGCGCATGTCCAAAGACAAAGAGTATTTTCCAGCGAGCTGGCGGATGGCCTCAATAGATTCGAGACGGTCGATGCGTTCTTCAAGCGAGGAGGGCCAAGACATACGTGACTTTCTTAAAGCGCAGTAACCAAAACAGCTGAGCGTCCACCATCGACGGGCAATGCTGCGCCGGTGATGTAACTGGCTTCATCGCTGGCAAGAAATAAAATGGCATTGGCCAATTCTTCGGGTTGACCGACGCGGCCCATTGGAATGAGCTTCTCGGTATTTTGGCGAGAAGCCGCATCTGACAACATGCCTGCAGTGGCGGGAGTTTCGACCACGGCAGGAACGACCACATTGACCCGAATGCCACTGGCCGCGCCTTCGGCAGCTGCGGCGCGAGAAAAGTTGATGATGGCGGCTTTAGCGGCTGAATAGCCTGCCATCCAAGCCGTACCGAGCGTGCCGCAAATGGATGACAAATTGATGATCGAGCCACCCTGAGGCTTCATCCATTTCATGGCTTCACGCGTGCCCCAAAAAGTGCCGTCAACCGAAGTGGCGAAGTTGCTGTGCCAATCGGCCGTGGAAGTTGTTTCAAGTGCCCCCCAACTGTAAGCCATGGCATTGTTGACCAAAATATCCAATTTGCCATAGCGTTTGACCACGGCTTCTAAAGCTGCGCAAAACGCAGCTTCATTGCTGACATCGAGTTGAACAGCCTCGGCGTGACCGCCAGCTTTTGTAATTTGTTGAACCACCTCGTTCAAGGGTTCATAACGCCTGCCGCAAATCACCACTTTTGCACCTTCTTGTGCAAAACGAATGGCAGTCGCCGCGCCAATGCCAGTTCCAGCGCCCGTGATGAACGCTACTTTGTCTTGAAGTCTTCCATGTGCCATTGAATGAATCCTTATAGAAACGCGCTGCCGCCATTCACAGCCACATTTTGACCGGTCACAAAACTGCTGTCGTCGCTGGCCAAAAAGAGAGCCACCGACGCAATGTCTTCTGGCTCAGCCATGCGGCCCATTGGCACGCCTTTGATGATGGCATCGGTCCATTCTTGTGGAATGCTTTGCATCATGGGTGTATTGGTGGGTCCGGGCACCAATGTGTTAATCCGTATGCCTTGTGATGCCAACTCTTTGGCCATGCTGCGTGTCAAGCCCATGAGCGCTGCCTTAGACGCACAATAGTGCGCAGGGCCGTCGCCCGAAACCGCGGCCGTACTTGCTACATTAATGATGGTACCTCGCGTGCCTGCTTTTTGCATGGCACGAACGACTTGTCTTGCACAATAAAAAGCACCATTCAAATTGACATTGAGCACGCGAGCCCAAGTTTCATCGGGAATATCAGCAAAGGCATCGACAGACCCAATGCCTGCATTGTTGACTAACACATCGACGCGGCCCCACTTGGCCACAACCTCATCGACCAAAGTCGCTACAGCGGCGCTGTCGGCTACATTCAAACTGCGAGCGATACTTTGGCCTGCTTGATTTTTTAAAGTCTCTTCTGCTGCAGCCAAATTGATGTCGAGCGCGACCACAATGGCACCCTCTGCGGCAAAACGTTGTGCAATGGCTCGTCCCATTCCTTGGCCTGCGCCTGTGACCAGCGCTACTTTCTGATTGAGTCTCATTGTCTGTTCCTTTTTGATGGGTAGAGCATAGGCAAGCCTTCAACATTGACCATCGTCCAATGAGACTAATCTGTGGAGGCCCCTCGTCTGATTAAAACTGAGTAGGCCGACTGGCAGCGTCAATACCGCCATCGACATAAAACTGTGCGCCATGCACAAAACTGGCTGCTTGACTGAGCAAGAATGTCACCACGTTTGCAACTTCGTTTGGCTCTGCGCGGCGTGCAATCGGACCTAAGAATTTTTTGATGGACTCGCTGTAGCGTGCGTCTTGCAGGCCTGCTTGAAGTAAGGGCGTTTCTGTAGCGCCCGGCGCTACGGTGTTCAGCCTGACACCCGCTTGACCCCATGCGACTGCGCGCAGTCGAACGGCAACAGTCAAGGCGTTTTTAGAACCTGCATATGCCAAATTTCCACCCTTGTCGCCGGCGCTCATCACAATGTGTGCTACCGCTTGCTCATCATTGGCGGTGAATGCGGCAGCCATTGGATTTTTATCCCATGGCAGCATGGCTGAGGCGACAGAGGAGATGACCACCGCCGATGGATTGGTGCCTTTTTGCAAAGCGGGCAGCAAGCCATCTAGCAATTCAACTGCACCAAAATAATTGACAGAAGTGACCAAAGAAGCAGGTAGTGTTTGGGCGCCTAAGCCCGCACACAACACCAAGCCGTCAAGTTTGTGACTGCAGCGTTCTAAGGCTGCTTGGATGACGGCTTGCCGCCCCGATGGTGTTGATAGATCACCTTGAATATCAGCGTTTTTAAGATCTACCCCTATGACAGTGTGACCTGCCGCGATCAATGCTTCGCGGGTTGCTGAGCCTATACCAGAAGCAGATCCTGTGATCAAGATGGTGCTCATTCTTTGCTCCTAAAAATAAAATGCCTACACCCAGTATCGCAGGGGGTGTGAATGCGAAACGATCCTACCCAGACTGTACTGTCCAATATTCCCCCCTAGCGCTCAGCGTCCAAATGGACGATGTCATTGCATAGAGTAGTCTCACAATGGACACTCGAACCTATTTGTATTTGGAATTCTATGAGCAACCCTTTCCAACCACTGCTCCAACCAGGCCGAATTGGTCAATTGGAAATTCGCAACAGAATCATGATGGCGCCCATGGGTTCGAACTTTGCCGAAACAGATGGAACCTGCGGCGAACGAATTCAAGCTTACTACGAAGAACGCGCCAAAGGTGGTGCTGGTTTGCTGACCATGGGGGTCTGTTCAGTGGCGTTTCCCCATGGCACTGGCGAACCTTATCAAGTCGGTGTCTCGCGCGATGATTTCATTCCAGGTCTTTCACAAGTTGCAGCCAGAGTTCATCGCCATGGCGCCAAAATTGCTATGCAACTGCAACACGGTGGCAAAACAGCGGCACTTGACCGTGCGCAAGGCAGAGAACTGTGGGTACCTTCCATGCCCAAAATGGTGAAAAACGACATGATGTCAGCCATTACCCAAGATGAACTCAAAACCTTCATTGGGATTGGCCCCCACCCCGTCCGCATTCGCGTGATGGACCATGCTGACATTGCGCAAATGATCGAATATTTCGCATCCGCAGCGTTACGTGCCAAACAAGCTGGTTTCGATGCGATCGAATTGCATGGGGCTCACACGTACATTTTGGCAGGTTTCCTCTCTGCCTACGCCAATCAGCGCGAAGACGAGTATGGCGGGCCTCTCGAAAATCGCGCCCGTTTATTGTTGGACACCTTGCGTGCCGTCAAAGCCCGTGTAGGTGCTGATTTTCCCGTCTGGATTCGCTTGGATGGTGAAGAGCTTTACACGCCAGGAGGCATCACTCTTGAAGATGCCATGGCCACAGCAAAAATGTGCGAAGCAGCGGGCGCAGATGCGATCAGTGTTTCAGCTTATGCTAATTTGACCAGTGGTGTTGTTTTTACAGAAGCGCCAATTCCGCAAAAGCCAGGCGCTTATATGTCCAATGCTGCTGCCATTAAAAGTATCTTGAAAATTCCAGTGATTACCGCAGGGCGAATTGAGCCTGAGGTTGCTGCCAAAGCTATTGCGCAAGGACAATTTGATTTTGTGGCCATGGCGCGCAAAATGCTGGCCGATCCAGAAATCCCAATCAAGCTGATCCAAAACCGGCCGCAAGATATTCGACCTTGTATTTATTGCTATGCCTGTGTGAGTGAGATTTTTGTCAATCAGCGTGTGAAGTGTGCTGTGAATGCCCAAACTGGCCACGAGTTTGAACACCCCGTGACCAAAGTGACCCTGCAAAAACACGTGGTCATTGTGGGCGGCGGGCCCGCTGGCATGGAGGCTGCAAGGGTGGCGGCACTTCGTGGCCATCGGGTTAGCTTGTTAGAGCGCAGTGATCGCTTAGGCGGCACACTCTTTTTTGCTGGACTGGCCTATCCAGAAAACGGCAAGTTGCTCGATTATTTGGTTGAGCAAGTGAAGAATTTACCTGTCGACGTGAAATTGTTGGCACAAGTTTCACCCGAATCTGTAGCTGCTTTAAAACCTGATGTCATTGTGGTGGCCACTGGTGCACGCCGTCAAGCACCTGTCATTCCTGGCGCGAATCAAAAACATGTTTGGAGTGGCGATGAGTTGCGTCGACTCATGACGGGTGATCGAGCCGATGAAGTGGCCAAGGCCAAGTTGAATTTGGCACAACGCGCCATGTTCAAAGCGGGTGGTATTTTGAAAGTCACTGACAGTACCGAAGCGCTTCAAAGTTTGTCTAAACTTTGGATGCCACTTGGCAAAAAAGTGGTCATTGTGGGTGGTGGTTTAGTGGGATTAGAACTTGCAGAATTTTTGCTTGCTCGCGGACGAGAAGTGACCGTGCTAGAACCCACTGACAAAGCAGGTCGCGAACTTTCCATCGTTAGACGCTGGCGCGTTTTGGACGTTGTCAAAACGCATGGTCATTTACAACTCCAAGCGCAGGTGCAGGAAATCACTTCGACCCATGTGGTGTGGCAAGATGCACAAGGCGAAAAACATCAAACAGCTGCCAACTCGGTGGTATTGGCAATTGGCGCTGAAGCGGACGACACGGTGGCATTGCAATTGGCCAAATGCGGCGTGCCTTTGCATTGCATTGGTGATTGTGCGGGTGTCAACTACATCGAAGGCGCCATGCACGAAGGTCATCGAGCAGGACGTAGTGTGTAGTTTGCTTGTTAAAAATTGGGAGCCTCCACACCACCATCGACACCCAAAATTTTTCCTGTGATCCATGATGAGGCGGGTGAAACTAAAAAAAGCGCAGATGCAGCAATGTCCTCTGGCTGGCCCAACCGGCCTAATGGTGTGCTGGCCAACATTCTTTCATTTCGCTCTGGCGTTAAATAGGGCACAAGTGCTTCCGTCATGATGGTGCCCGGTTCGATGGCGTTGATTCGAATCTCTGGCCCAAAGTCTTGTGCCAAGTTGCGTGTCATTTGATTGAGTGCTGCTTTGGCTGCGCCATAAGCACTAAAGTGCTTTTGGGCGTAACGGGCGGCCACTGAAGAAATATTGACCACGGCGCCCCCACCGGCCTCGCGCATGGCTTTGGCGGTTTTTTGAATCATCAAATAGGCCGGCGTGACATTCCAAGCCAGCACCGAACTGAAGTCGGCCCCGCCCATTTTGTGTGGGCTGTTGGGGCCTGCGCCGCCAGCGTTGTTGATCAAAATATTGATCTTGCCAAGTTCTTGCAAAGTTCTGGCAACCAATAGGTCCATCGTCGCCTCTTGGGCTATGTCGCCTGCGACCGCAATGGCGCGGCGTCCCATAGCACGAATTTCAGCAGCGACTGTTTCTAAATCAGCCTCAGTTCTTGACACCAATGCAACATCGGCGCCTGCCTGTGCCAGTGTCAAAGCGCAAGCCCGGCCAATACCCTTGCCAGCGCCAGTCACGATGGCCACTTGGCCGTTTAATGAAAAGAGGGAGGGGAGTTGGTTCATGGACGTTGGGCTTAGTCAGTGAGTGATCAAAGCCAGATATTCGCTTGAATGCAATTTTTATCCCGAATTAATTAATACTTGGGGTTGATCAATGCGTGATGACGCTGCGAATCATTTGCGCAAACTGATCGCTGTAGGGTGGCAACATACCCCATTCGCGTCGTGGGTCGTGGCTACCAGCACTGTAAACGCTGCGTGCATGGCTAAATTCCAAGAAGCCTTCATATCCGTGGTAATGGCCGATGCCTGATGCGCCAACCCCACCAAAAGGCGCGTCATGCAATGCTGGATGCATCACCACATCATTGATTGAAACGCCGCCTGACAAGGTATGGTCTAGCACCCAGGCTTGCTCAACCCTGTCAGTTCCAAAATAATAAAGTGCCAGAGGTCGTTCGCCTGCGTTGATCTCGGCCACTGCTTGCGCCAAAGTTTGGTAGGTCTGAACAATCAGGGCGGGACCAAAAATTTCGTGATGGGCGATCTCACTGTCAGCACCTGGATTGAGCACCATACGAAGAGGTAGACGACGATGAGCAACTTTGTCCTCTCCCGCCACCACAATGCGAGCCCCTTTGGCTTGGGCATCTTTCACATAAGACTCAACCCGCTGAAAATGTCTTTCATTGACAATGGGCGTCACATCCATATTGTTGGCCGTGGTTGGAAAGAGTCCTTTGTAAACAGACTGAATTTCAGTCATTAAAGTTTCTGCTTGTGATTCATGAACCCAGACGACGTCGGGCGAAACACACAACTGTCCCGAATTGGCACTCTTACCGACAGCAATGCGTTCTGCCGCATTGGCAATATTGGCGCCACTGCCAATAATGACGGGTGATTTACCGCCTAATTCCAAAGTGACTGGCACCAAGTTTTCTGATGCCGCCTTCATGATGAGTTTGCCCACGCTTGTGGCGCCTGTGAAAACCAAATGGTTCCAAGCTTGTTTAGAAAATTCTGCCGAAACATCAGGACCGCCCAGCACAACTGATAATTCTTCGGGTTTGAAAAATTCTGCGACTGCTTGTTGCAGTAAGTCTGCCGTCAGAGGTGCAATTTCAGATGGTTTTAAAACAGCACGGTTACCCGCTGCAAAGACACTGGACAATGGAGACAACAGGGTGAACAAAGGTGCGTTCCATGTACCGATGATGCCTACCACGCCTTTGGGTTGGTACTTCACCCAAGCGGTGGCGCCAAAGTTATCAAAGGGCTGCACGCTGGGACGAATTTGGTCTTGCGTCCAAGCCTCCAAATGGTCTCTGGCATGTTTGAGAGAGCCCAATGAACCCGCCACATCGTTCATCATGGAAAAGACTGGCGACCTGCCGCCAAAGTCAGCCTCCATGGCGGCGCAAAATGGATTGCAATGTTTCACCAACATGTCGATGGCACGTTGCAACCGGTCTTTTCTCGTGGCCGCACTCACGGGGCCCTCTGATCTGAAGGCTGCTTGTTGCAGGGCCGCCAATTCTGGCAGCGATTGAACGGTTTGATTGTCAGAAGTAGACACGGACATGAAATCTCCTAAAGGGCGCTAGCATGATTGGCCAAAATGTCATGCTATCAAGCAATGACTTGGGTTGCTTAGTCTAAAAAGACGATGGCGCTTGGTTCGCGAATGCGTGAACATGGGGAATGAATCTAAAATCGACTCCCGCTGTGACTTGGCGAACCCACTTGAGTTTGGCGCTCTTGGCACTGGTCTATATTTTTTCAGTCATTGATCGGCAGGTCATTGCCATTTTGATTGAGCCAATCAAACAAGAGTTTGGTGCATCAGACACCCAAATGGGCTTGCTGAGTGGCCTGGCCTTTGGTTTGTTCTATGCTGCCCTTGGTGTTCCAGTAGGCAGGCTTGCGGACAAATACAACCGGACCCTGATTGTGGCGGTCTGTTGCTCCCTTTGGAGCTTGGCTACTGTGGCCTGCGGCTTGGCGGGTCAGTTTTGGCAGCTTTTTTTGTCTCGAATGTCCGTTGCCATTGGAGAAGCGGGTGGTATGGCGCCTTCTATTTCATTGGTCTCAGATTTGTATCCACCCAAGCAACGCTCGACGGTCATCAGTTTGTTCATGACAGGGCCCAATTTGGCTGTGGTTATCGGTTTATCTTTGGGGGGATGGATTGCACAGCAATATGGTTGGCGAGCGACCTTTTTGGTTTTTGGATTGCCCGGCATCATTTTGGGTTTATTCGTATGGTGGTTTGTCAAAGAGCCCATCAGAGGAGGTTTTGACCAACCTGCCGCAATTACAGAACACCAGGGGCCTTCAGAATCTTTGTGGCAACAGGTTTTTCGACTTTTGCAAATAACAGCTTTTCGACGAGTTTCCTTTGCTTGTGCAATTGCGGGGTTGTCAGGTTATGCCTACGGCGTATGGACGCCCAGTTTTTTGGTCAGAACGCATGAGTTGAGCTTGGCGCATGCGGGCTTGATGTTTGGCTTTGCCAGTGGCTTTGGCGCTCTTTTCGGGGGCTTGTTCAGTGGTTGGTTATGCGATCGCATGGTTCAGCGCGATGTCCGTTGGCAAGTGGGTTTGCCAATGATCGGCGTTTTAATTTCGGTGCCCTGTGCTGTGGCCTTTTTGATTTGGCCTTCCGGGAGTTATTGGGCATGGGGTGGGTTAAATATTCCACATGCGATGGTTTTCTCCATTGCATTTGGATTTTTTGGCAGTTGGTGGCCGTCTTTGTCTTACAGCGCCATCAGTCACATGGTGCGATCTTCTGAGCGAGGTGTTGCCGCGGCCATGTTGAATTTTTTCATCACGCTTTTTGGGATTGGAGTGGGGCCCTTGTTAACAGGTGTCATTAGCGATTTACTGACCCCCAGCTTGGGTGCGCAAGCCTTGCGCTGGTCTTTGGTCACAGTCATGTTGCTTTTGATTCCGACTGCCATTTTTTTGGGGATGTCAGTTCAAGCCTACCGTGAACAATGGAACGTGATGTACAAGAAAAGTCTTGCCTCAAATGATGCCCCGACTTAGCCAATTGCTATTTTTTTGAAAATCGTCCGAATAAGGTATGACAAGCCAACCACGTTCCCTCAACATGACAACTTTCTAAAGTACGCGACTGTTGGGAGACACAATGGCTACATCTAAAGATTATCGCCTGGGTGAATTTACCTTTCCTAGAGGGTGGTTCATGATTGCAGATGCGGAAGAACTGAACACGCACAAGCCCTTGGCGGTTAGGTTCTTTGGCAAAGACTTTGCCCTCTACAGGGGGAGAGCTACCGGCAAAGTGGTTTTGTTGGACGCCTATTGCCCTCACATGAAAACGCATTTGGCTGCGCCAAACAACACCTCTTATGTGGTGATTGATGGTGGCGGTAGCAATGTCGACGGTGACGGCATTCGCTGCCCCTACCATGCCTGGCGCTTCGGCCCCGATGGCAAATGCGATGACATTCCGTATCACTCAGGCCCCATTCCGGCTGCCGCCTGCGTTAAAAGCTGGACAGTGGTTGAAAGTTTGGGAGCCATTTGGGTTTGGCATGATCCAGAAGGCGGCGAACCTGAGTGGGCGCACCCCAGCTTGCCACAATGGGACGACACTTCATGGGTCAGAGGCCATTGGGATCATTTGGGCTCTTTGAACCAACATCCCCAAGAAATTATCGACAACATTGCCGACTATGCCCATTTGGGGCCTATTCATGGCTCAACCGTTGAGCGTTATGAAAATGAATTCAAAGGCCACACTGTGACGCAGCGGCAATGTGGTGGGCACCGAACCTTGACTTCCGCAGATGGCTCGGGTGCCATTTTGCATACTGACACCACTTACCATGGTCCCGGTGTATTGGTTTCCTACCTGACCGGTATGTTTGAAACTATTTTGCTCATCATGCATACGCCTGTCGATGATGGTTCTATCAAAGTTTGGCATTCCTTGATTGTTAAATCCCCTTTCGGCAATTCACAAGTAACAAGCGCCGACTTGGTGGCCGCTCGTCAATATCAAGAGTCCAGTCGCTTGGCATTTGCGCAGGACTTTGAAGTTTGGACAAACAAAGGCCCTTGCTTGAATGGCCTCTTTATTCCCAGCGACGGCCCTTTCATGAAGGTGCGTATTTGGTACAAGCAGTTTTATAACCCGCGCGCTCAGAAACAAGAGTTTCTGGATCAATGCGAAGGAACCTACGTGCCACGCGGCGCTGTGCCTTACACCCAAACTTCTTAAAGTATTTCAATCTGACAACTCCAACTTGAGGCAAATCGAATGGTCAATCAATCCACTGGTGCAAATTCAGTAGATGCTCAAGATGTGCCTTCGGCACGGGGCGCACGAACGGTTTTGTTCTTGCTCACACTGATTGCCATGGTCCAGTTCTTTGATCGGGCGCTCATGGTAGTCATCCTAGAGCCTTTGAAGCAGGAATTCAGTTTGACCGATGCGCAACTTGGATTTTTATCTGGTTTCAGTTATGCGGCAGCATTTGCTTTGGCCGGAATCCCATTTGGGTGGATGGCTGACCGCGGAAACAGGCGAAATCTATTGGCAGCCTTGTTGGCTATTTGGAGTGCTCTGGTGGCTTTTGCAGGATCAGCAAACAGCTTCACGGCCTTGGTGCTCACGCGTGTGGGTATTGGTGCTGCAGATGCAGGCGGCCAGCCCTGCTCAGTTTCCATCATTTCTGATTTGTATCCCGCGCAAAGACGTGCCGGTGCGGTTGCCATCTTTTTTGTGGGCGTTCCTCTGGGCATGGCCTCTGGTTTCATTGTGG
>Ga0209107_10000723_pt1 | contig 19014 bp, 11 predicted proteins | sample LakErihyJuly2011_2_FD_187460 | JGI IMG/M metagenome (GOLD analysis project Ga0209107, IMG submission 187460) | Freshwater microbial communities from dead zone in Lake Erie, Canada - CCB hypolimnion July 2011 (SPAdes) (version 2) | ecosystem: Environmental > Aquatic > Freshwater > Lentic >... | reverse complement strand
AAAGGCTTCAATTTTATCTTTATTATTGATTAAAAAATCAATATCGTCAAATCCATTTATCATACAAATTTTCTTGTAAGCATCTATTTCAAAGCTAGCTACCAAATCAGAATTTTCAACTGCAATAGTTTGTTCTTCTAAATTGACACATAAATTCGTACTCGGATTTTCTTGAATTTTAGTTGTAATTTCTTTCAAAAATTCGGACGAAACCAATATTGGTAACAACCCATTATTTAAAGCATTTCCTTTGAAAATATCTGCGAAATAACTCGATACAATTACTTTAAATCCATAATCGGCTAAAGCCCAAGCAGCGTGTTCACGGCTACTTCCACAACCAAAATTATCACCGGCAACTAAAATACTGCCAGAATATTTTTTGTCATTTAATGCAAATGAAGTTATAATTTCATCCTTGTCGTCAAATCTCCAATCTCTGAATACGTTGTTTCCAAACCCTATTTTATCCGTCACTTTCAAGAACCTAGCTGGGATAATTTGGTCGGTATCTATGTTTTCAATTGGTAATGGAACCGCCGTTGTAACTAATTTTATAAACTTTTCCATATTAATTTAAATGTAAAGTAATATCAATTATCTTTCCTTCAATTGCCGTTGCCGCTGCCACAAGTGGACTTGCCAAAAGCGTTCTTGAACCTTGTCCTTGTCGTCCTTCAAAATTTCTATTGGACGTAGAAACGCAATATTCTCCCGCAGGAACTTTGTCGTCATTCATTGCCAAACAAGCCGAACAACCCGGTTGACGAATTTCAAAACCTGCTGCTTCAAATATTGTTGTTAGCCCTTCGGCGTTGATTTGTTTTGCTACTTGTTGGGAACCAGGAACGATCAATGCTACCACATTCTTTGCTTTTTGTTTTCCTTTTATAAAATTGGCTACCACTCTGAAGTCTTCAATTCTGGAATTAGTGCAACTTCCAATAAAAACGTAATTTATTGGTTTGTTCAACAACTGTTCGCCTTGTTCAAAACCCATATATTCTAATGATTTTTCAAAAGAAGCATCATTCAAAACAGGAATAGAAGCGTTGATTTTCATTCCCATTCCAGGATTCGTTCCATAGGTTAACATTGGAGCAATATCGGCTGCATCAAAATCATATTCTTTATCAAAAATAGCACCTTCATCGGTTGGAAGTGTTTTCCAATAGGCAATTTTCGTTTCTAATTCAGCACCTTGAGGAGCGAATTTTTTCCCTTTTACATATTCATAAGTTGTATCGTCGGGAGCAATCATTCCGCCACGAGCACCCATTTCAATACTCATATTACAAACAGTCATTCGTCCTTCCATACTCATTTCTTCAAATACATTTCCTGCATATTCACAGAAATAACCCGTGCCTGAATTGGTTCCGATTTTTGAAATTATATATAAAATAACATCTTTGGCAAGAACGCCTTTTGCTAATTTTCCATTTACATTGACACGCAAACTTTTCGGTTTTTCAAGCAACAAACACTGACTTGCAAAAACTTGTGCTACTTGGCTTGTGCCAATTCCAAAAGCGATTGTTCCAAAAGCACCGTGTGTTGAAGTGTGACTATCCCCACAAACAATAGTCATTCCGGGTTGGGTAATTCCTAGTTCTGGAGCAATTACGTGAACAATTCCCTGGTATTCGTGCCCTAATCCGTATAATTCTATTCCGTTTTTAGTGCAATTTTTCGTCAACATTTCAATCTGATTTCGTGATAAATCATCAACAATAGGCAAATGTTGGTTTATGGTAGCCACATTATGATCGGCTGTAGCCACAATTTGATTGGGTCTAAAAACAGGAATATCACGCTCTTCCAATTCGGCGAAAGCCTGTGGACTCGTAACTTCGTGGATTAAATGTTTGTCTATATATAAAACCTGAGGTCCGTTTGTCACATTTGTAACCACGTGGCTGTCCCAAACTTTATCGAATAGTGTTTTTTTATTCATTTTAAACTAAAATTCCAATATTACTTGTTTTTATAATTTGATGTACATCGCCATCAATAACTTCTTTTTTTCTATCGGCAAATTTCAAAAACTCATTGTAGACAATGTCCAATTGCAATTTTGTCAATTCATAACCAATTTTTTTAGCTCGATATGCCAAAGCAGCTCTTCCACTTCTTGCCGTTAAAATAATAGCAGATTCTGTAACGCCAACATCTCTTGGGTCCATAATTTCGTAAGTAGAACTGTTTTTTATCATTCCGTCTTGATGAATTCCTGAACTGTGTGCAAAAGCATTGGCACCAACAATAGCTTTGTTAGGCTGGACAAACATTCCCATACTTTCAGAAACCATTCGGCTTGTATCGTATAATAATTTGGCGTTGATATTGGTATCCAAACCTAAATCTGGGTGTTGACGCAAAATCATAACTACTTCTTCCAAAGCCGTATTTCCTGCTCTCTCCCCTATTCCATTAATGGTACATTCTATTTGTCGCGCTCCATTTATTACTCCTGCGATTGAATTGGCAGTAGCCATTCCTAAATCATTGTGACAATGACAAGAAAGTATTGCTTTTTCAATACCGATTACATTTTCTTTTAGATATTTGATTTTCGCACCGTATTCTTCAGGAAGGCAATAGCCCGTTGTGTCTGGGATATTTAACACCGTAGCACCCGCTTTTATGGCTTCGCTACAAACTAATGCAAGGAATTCATTATCAGTTCTACCGGCATCTTCGGCATAAAATTCAACATCATCAACGAAAGTTTTGGCAAACGCAACGGCTTCGGCAGCACGATCAATAATTTCGTTTCTTGAAGCGTTAAATTTATATTTTATATGAGAATCAGAAGTTCCGATTCCTGTATGAATTCTTGGTTTTAATGCAAATTTTAGTGCTTGAGCAGCCACTTCAATATCGTTTTTTACAGCTCTTGTCAAAGCGCAAACGGTGGCATTTTTTACAATTTTAGAAATTGCAACAACAGAACTAAAATCTCCTGGACTTGAAACCGGAAACCCTGCTTCTATAACATCAACACCCAATTCGTCCAAACGCTTCGCAATGACTAGCTTTTGCTCCGTATTTAGTCTGCATCCAGGGACTTGTTCTCCGTCTCGCAAAGTGGTGTCAAATATTTGTACTTTTTGTTTATCCATATAGATTTAAAACTTAATTTTATTATCTCGTTACGAATGTATATATTGTGAATGTTTCTGAAAGCATTTGTTTGCATTCATCTACAGTATTAAACAAAAAAATACAACTATTAAATAGCTGATTATTAAACAATTAAAAGTACTTTTTTTACGATGGCAAACGCTTCAAAAGATAATTTATTTGTGCTCATTTCTTCTCTTTCTAAATCAGAAAAAAGGCAATTTAAACTCTACGTAAACCGATTAGGGGTAAATGTAGATGCTAAATTTTTATTGCTTTTCAATCTTTTGGATAAAATGAATGACTATAATGAAGAGGATATTTTGAAAAGTAAGATAGTAACCAAATTGCAATTATCGAATTTAAAAGCGCATTTATACAAACAAATATTAGTGAGTTTAAGGCTGAATCCTGTAAATCAAAATATTCGGATTCAAATTAGAGAACAATTGGATTTTGCTACCATTTTATATCATAAAGGATTGTACAAGCAAAGTTTAAAAATTTTAGACAAGACCAAATTAGTTGCATTAGAACACGAAGAAAAAAATATTGCCTTTGAAATTGTTGAATTAGAAAAAATTATTGAGTCGCAATACATCACCCGAAGTATTGAAGATCGTGCTGACGAACTTTCTATTCAAGCCAAGGAATTGAGTCAGCAAAATGTAATTGCGAGCAAACTTTCGAATATTTCCCTTCAGCTTTATAGCATAATGCTCAAAACGGGTTATGCCAAAAGCGATTTGGAAATGCAAGAAATTACGGATTATTTCAATAATAGAATGCCCGAATATCAAATTGAAGAACTTGGATTTCGAGAAAAATTATGGCTTTACAAAGCACATTTATGGCATAGTTTTTTGATTCAGGATTTTCTTTCTTGTTATAAATATGCCAGCAAATGGGTAAATTTATTCAATGATACGCCACAAATGATTTATCTAAATCCTGTTTGGTATATCAAAGGAAACAGCTATTTATTGGAATGTTTGTATCTTATAAAACACAAATCGTATTCTAAAGATGTTTTGCAACAATTGGAACAAACGATTTCAAAGGAAGAATTTCCCAAAAATGACAATACAACATCCTTATATTTCTTATGTTATTACAATAGCAAATTCAATTTGCACTTTTTAGAAGGCGATTTTGAGGGCGGAAAATACTTAATTGACGAAGTACTTAAAAACTTGAAAATCAACGAAGATCGAATAGATGAGCACCACGTAATGGTATTTTATTACAAAATTGCAAGTCTTTATTTTGGAGCGGGAGACAACAGAAAATGTATCGACTATTTGAAGAAAATTATCGATAATAAAAACTTGTCCATGCGGGAAGATTTGATGTGTTTTGCTCGGGTTTTGAGTTTGGTTGCCCATTATGAATGCGGCATGGATTATCATTTGGAAGTACAATTAAAAAGCACTTATAAATTTCTAATTAAGATGAACGACTTGCACGAGGTGCAACGAGAAATGATTAAATTCTTGAAAAATTTAGGTTCCATTTTCCCCCATCAATTGAAAGGAGAATTCAAAAAACTACATACTCGTTTGAAAACATTTGAAAACCATCCTTATGAGAAACGTGCATTTCTGTATTTGGATATTATTTCTTGGTTGGAAAGTAAAATGGAAAATAAACCTGTGGCTATTATTATTCAGGAAAAATCAAAAAAATTATTGCGCTAAAAAACCTCAATTTCTTGAGGCTTATAACTTATTTTTCTCTGATATAAATATCGATTGGAACTCCTGAGAAATCCCAGTTTTCACGGATTTTATTTTCTAGGAAACGCTTGTAGGCTTCTTTTACATATTGAGGCAAATTGGCAAAAAACACAAACTGAGGCGTTGGCGTTGGCAATTGCATGCAGTATTTAATTTTTACATATTTCCCTTTCAAAGCTGGTGGTGGGTAACCTTCAATAACTTTCAACATATAATCATTGAATTTTGAAGTCGGAATTCTTTGTTTTCTGTTTTCAAAAACTTGAACGGTTGCCTCCAATGCTTTTAGCAAACGTTGCTTGGTCAATGCAGAAACAAAAAGAATCGGCACATCTACAAATGGCATTAATTCCTCCCGGATTTTAGCTTCGTAATCCCGTGTTGACATGGTGTCTTTTTCAACTAAATCCCATTTATTCACAAGGATTACAACCCCTTTACGGTTTTTTTCTGCCAACCAAAATATACTTTGATCTTGCCCTTCAAAACCACGAGTGGCATCAATAATTAAGATGCAAATATCGGCGTGTTCAATGGCACGAACCGAACGCATCACGGAATAAAATTCTAAATCTTCTTTTACTTTTGCTTTACGACGAATTCCTGCGGTATCAACTAGGTTGAATTCGAAACCAAAACGATCAAATTTTGTGTCAATGGCATCACGCGTTGTTCCTGCAATGTCGGTAACAATATATCTTTCTTTACCAATTAATGCATTGATGAAACTTGATTTTCCAGCATTGGGACGACCCACAACTGCAAAGCGAGGCAATTCTAATTCTTCCTGTGTTGGCTCTGGTTTTATTGGGAACGCATCAATTAAGGCGTCCAATAAATCTCCAGTTCCACTTCCTGAAATACTTGCAAAAGTGTAATATTCTCCCAATCCAAGGTTATAAAACTCGATGGCATCTTTTTCACGCATAGAATTATCAACTTTATTAACTGCTAATAAAACGGGTTTTGTAACCTTACGCAATAATCTCGCAACGGCATCATCCATTGGCGTAATGCCTTCTTCAACGTCCACTACAAAAATAATTACGTCGGCTTCGTCAATTGCTAATTCGACTTGTTTGCGGATTTCGGCTTCAAAAACGTCATCAGAACCCCGAATATAACCTCCGGTATCAATTACAGAAAATTCCTTTCCATTCCATTCACTTTTTCCGTAGTTTCTATCACGGGTTACTCCCGAAACAGAATCTACGATTGCTTCTCTTCTTTGTATCAATCGATTAAAAAGGGTCGATTTTCCTACGTTTGGTCTTCCTACAATGGCAACAATATTATTCATTAAAATGATTTTTGAATTTAGATTTTAGATTTAAGAATTTGAAATGCCAAACAATTACTATCATTAAATCTAATAATAAGGTAATTTTATTTTTGCAAAGGTACTCTTTTAGTTAACAGTATTCAGTATTGAGTATTCAGTAATTGCAACGGCTGTAAACTGCCAACTAAAAACTGACTACTGAACACTAATGATTATAACCGAAACGCTTTAACATATTGGCGTTGCTTCTCCAGTTTTTATTCACTTTTACGTACAACTCAATGTGGATTTGTTTTCCAAAAAACTTCTCTAAATCGGCACGAGAATCTACCCCAACTTTCTTTAGAGCAGCGCCTTTGTGACCAATAATAATACCTTTTTGGGTTTCGCGTTCCACCATAATTAGGGAACGAATTCGGATGATATTTTCGTCTTCAAAAAATTCCTCTGTCACGATTTCAACGGCATACGGAATTTCCTTGCTGTAATTCAAGAGGATTTTCTCACGAATGGTTTCATTTACGAAAAAACGCTCTGGTTTATCGGTCAATTGGTCTTTAGGATAATAGGCTGGCGATTCAGGCAACAATTCGATTATTCTTCCAAATACCTCAGGAACATTGAAATTTTGCAATGCCGATATTGGAAAAATCTCTGCATTAGGAACTTTTGCGGCCCAAAAAGCGACTTGTTCCTCTAATTTTTCTTGGTTTGATAAATCGATCTTATTCAATAAAAGCAAAACAGGAATGGTGGCGTGGATGATTTTATTGAAAAACGATTCGTCTTTTAAATCTTGTTCGCCGATTTCTACCATATATATAAGTACGTCTGCGTCTTCAAATGCCGATTTCACGAAGTTCATCATCGATTCCTGCATTTCATAAGCGGGTTTGATAATTCCTGGCGTATCGGATAAAATCATTTGGAAATCTTCCCCATTTACAATTCCAAGAATTCTGTGGCGTGTGGTTTGCGCTTTGGAAGTGATAATTGACAATCTTTCGCCAACGAATGCGTTCATTAGTGTCGATTTTCCAACATTTGGATTCCCTATAATATTTACAAAACCTGCTTTGTGTGACATCTACTGCTTTTTAATTTTTGCAAATGTAAACATATCAGCCCAATAGATGAAATAAAACATTTTTTAAATTTTTATTGCAATTTCCGATTTTGGTTGTATATTTGCATTCGAAACATCGCGGGATAGAGCAGTAGGCAGCTCGTCGGGCTCATAACCCGAAGGTCACAGGTTCGAGTCCTGTTCCCGCTACTACAAAAGCTTCAGAGAAATCTGAATCTTTTTTTATGCGATAAACTCATTGATAGGGGGTTGTATAGTATTTATTGCTTAATAAAAACTGGGCGTCTTTAATAATATGCTCCTTTAATAAATCAACTTTATTTACTTCTGAATAATTTCCGTAAGGCATATTGGCTTGGTCTCCAAAATAAATAAAGGACTCTTTTTCAAAATCAGGCAAACCGTCACTACCCTTTTTATGGTTACTATTAGTATTGTAATCATAATTCACAATGGCATCTAAAACCGTTAATCCTCCAATACCTGAGTCAAAAACACCAACTGGCAATGTATTGTCTTTGTAATTGAAATCGGCAAAATTAGTGTAGTAAAAATTGTCTTTATTGTCAATAATAGCAGAAACAATACTGTTATTATTACCAATTGATGGATTTGGAGTTTTTGTACCATAATTGGATTTGCATCCAAAAATAAACGCAAATACAAATGAAAGTAGTATTAGTTTATATTTTTTTTCATATTTAGATTGCTACTTAATATAAAATTACGACTAGAAATATAGGCGTCTTAATTAATCAATAATTTTAATTTTTTTATTTCTGACCCCTCTGTATTGAGAATTGAAATAATATAAATTCCCTTATTTAAAGTGCAATTAACATCTATTTCATTACCTTTATTTACTGTTCCGTGGGTAATTTCTTGACCAAGACTATTGAAAATTCTAAACCTCAAATTATTAAATGTCGTTCCCTTTATAAAAAGTTGACTACCTGATTTTAAGGGATTCGGATAAATGATAAATTCGTTTTCGTTATGTTCATCTGTTCCTAAGGGCGTGCAACTACCTAAAACCACATTTGTATGGGTGTTTAAATAGTTTAGCACTACATTTTTGAATTTTTCGGCAAAAAGCGTTCTGTTCGAATTGCTATTTCTAACCCCTTCATAATTCAATTCCATTTGAAATCCATTAGTAGTAACCGAAGGATTAAAACAGGTATGGGTTTCAGTGGTATAACCACCATTGAAATAACTTTCTGTAGATAATGGATAGGGATCTTGCTGACTAGGAACCGCTGGAAATCCTGCATTTGTAAGTAATGTACCTATAGATTGAGGCCCACGCAACAATTGTGAATGGGTATAATTATTGCTATTGTTTAAAGCTAAATTTTTTATTGAACTTTGATTAATATAGGTTGACGTATTTAGAGTTGCATCAGTGTATCTAAGTTCTGCACCACTCAATAAGTAGCCCAATTCAATTCGTTGAATGGTATGGCCGTGACCATGAAGATCTACAAAAAGTATTTTGTTATTGTGTTGAGAATTGGCTGTGTTTAGCGCCATTGTAATAAAATTATGATACTCTGTCCAGGCAGTCATTGCTTGGGCATTATCGCAGGCGCCATCTGCTAAATTTCTATTGCAATCTAATTTAGAGCGATCTAAATTACAAATAATAATATGAGGATAACAGCCCGTAGCTGCAAAAAGTACAGCAGAAATTTTTTCAGCAGTTTCAATAGTATAGGCATCCGTAACTGTTACAGGATCATTACAAGTTCTTGTGGGAATTGAAGTTGGATTTCTAAAACCTCCATGTGGAACCGATATAACAATAGGTAAAGTTCCAACTTGATACTCCACATAACTGTTTGTACCGTTCAATGTTTGTGAAAAACATTGCGTCTGTGAAGTAACCAAATAGAGGAATAGGAATAGTATTTTTTTCATTTGAAATATGCGTTTATTTTAAATTGAATGCGTTTATTTTATCAAAACCTTCCCAGGTCGCTTCTGGTTATAATTTCCATTATCAATAACTAAAATACCATTGATGATAGTGTATTTTAATCCTTCGGCATAGAGCGTTGCATCAGTATAATTGGCTTTGTCCTTAAAAGTTTTGGGGTCAAAAATAATGATATCTGCAAAATAACCCTCCTTAATTTTCCCTCGATTTGGAATTTTAAATATCGATGCGGTTTCAGAGGAACTTCCATTGATGAATTTTGCTACAGAAATTATGGAGTCCTCTTTTACATATTTATTGTATTTTTTTGGAAACGACCCATATTTTCTTGGATGTCCTTCGTTACCATCAGAACCCGTTACAACCCAGGGCTGTTTCATAAAATTAAGTATGTCTTTTTCATTCATATTAAAAGAAGCAACTCTGGCATATCCTTTTTCTAAAATTTTGAAAACAGTTTCTTCTGGAGACAATTGTAAAATTGAAGCAATTTCTGCAACGTTTTTGCCATCATAGGCATCTACTTCTGATTTTACAATTAGGAGCTTTTCTGGACCGCCTCTTCGGGCAATATTTTCTTTTGTTTCCTGAAGGATTTTTATTTTAAACAGAGGGTTTTTGTATCTAACAAACAGCGAATCATTTCCACCACTTTCAGCCCACCTTGGAACAACTGCAGCTTTAAGTCCAGTGGCAGAGGCATCATAAGGATATTGATTGGCAGTAACGTCAATTCCTTCCAAACGACTTTTTTCTATTAATTCAATAATAGCTTTACTTTCATTCCAAACACCGACACCCAAACATTTTATGTATGATATGTGAATCGGCAATTTTGCTTGTCTTCCAATTTCAATGGCTTCTTGAATAGAGGGAATTAAACCAATAGAATAAGAACTTTCATCTCGTAAATGGGTGTCGTAAATTCCTCCTTTTTTTGCTACAACCTTAGCTAAATCTATTACTTCTTGTGTATCGGCGTAACTTCCTGGCGAATAAAATAAGCCCGTTGACAAACCAAAAGCGCCTGAGTCTAATTCTTTTTGAAGCAAATCCTGCATCGAATTTACTTGTTCGGGAGTGGCTTTAATTTTGCTATTGCCAATTACTTCTTGTCGTAAAGTTCCATGACCTGCTAGTAAAACTACGTTGGTTCCCAAACCATTTTTTTCAAAAACATCCTTATATTTTTTAGTTGGAAAATAACTTTCTCCATCATTTCCAACAATCACGGTAGTAACTCCTTGCATTAAAAAAGGCAAGTTGTGTGAAGTTTTTGAATTAATTAAATCCCTGTCAGCGTGGGTATGAGGGTCAATAAATCCCGGACAAACAATTAGTCCATTAGCATCAATTGATTTATCGGATTTTAATTGAACCAACTTTTCATTTCCTATAAAAATAATTTTATCGTCTTTAATTGCGATTGAAACTTTTTCAGGAATTGTATCATAACCATCATAAACAAATCCGTTTTTAATGATTAAATCGGCTTCAACTTTTTTCTTGGAGGCGCAGGAAAGGATTACAAATAGAAATAATACAAGAAATAATGAATGGTTTTTCATAATTATTTACTTTTAACTTTAAAAAAAGGTTGCCAAGAATTCTTAAACAACCTTTTTTTAATTATAAAATCAATTTTTATTCATTTAATTCTGTTGGAGAAAAAATTGTAAGTCCAGTTGGAGTATTTGAATTGGTATTAATTTCATCTTGAGAAATAATAAATCGCTCTGGATGTAGTGTAGCTGTGGTATTATTAAGTGGAATTTTTACCGCAATGTCATACTCATTTTTTCGCAACCTTCTTGCATCGTTCCAAGGCATGAATGTGCCAAAGCCTGTTACGTATCTTTCTTCAATAATTTCTCTTAACAAGGCTCTTGTACTATCAATATTATTAAGATTTTCCATTCCTCCATTGGCAAAATCCGCAGCAACATAAGCAGTATAAAGTTTTACATCGGCGGTGGCTCTTTTATCAAAAGAATCGGCTGAGGCCAAGAATGTACGCACTTTATTAAGTTGGAGTAATCCTTCTGCAAAAGTTACGGTTCTTGCTCCTGTTTCCGCTAATATTAATAAATTTTCCTGGTACGTTACCAAATCCATGGGTTTCAATTCTCCATTGATAATTGTTGTAGTGTTCGTTCCTGTTATCGATCCTGCATTTAGGTGATTTCTTCTAGCTTGCTCATTTGTTTTAGCATTTCTCCTCGAAATAGTAGGGAAACTGGTTTGAGTATCTAATAAATTTCTGCAAAAAGTATTGTTAACTGTCAAATAGCCTTTTCTAGTTCCTGCCATAAAACGATACAATAAATTTTCTGTTCCTGTTGCCGCAGTTACTAGTGGTGTAAATTTCATAGTGCCTGCATAATCCGAAATTCCATTTAAAGCATTGGCACGTGCTGCAGTATATTGTCTTGTTTGCAAATAATAGCGCGCTTTTAAGGTGTACGCTGTTTTCAGCCATTTGTCTTTGTTTCCAGCAAAAAATATGTCCTCAGCAAGTGTAGATTTTGTAGTTGGGTCACTAAGAAGTACTATTGCTTCATCTAATTTAATTTGTAAAGCACTGTAAACATCAGATTGCTTGTCAAATACTGGATCGCTTATAGCAGGATTTACTGCCTCAGAATAGGGAATATCTCCCCATATTGAAGTTGCGGTTCCTACAGCATTTGCCTCAAGCACTTTGCAGATACCAGTAATTAATTGTCCTTCGGTATCCATCCCATTTATAGCATAATATTTATTGATTTCGCTAAACTGTTTTAACATCCCATTATACAAATAGCTCCAAGCGCTGGTTGATTCTTGCGATGAAATATCATAATTGTATATTCCGAGATACAATGAAATTTCACCTCTATATTGACCGGTCCACATTCCAGCAATTCTTTGCAAATGACTCTGATTTATTGCTATATCTGCCAACATAGTTCCTTTAATCAATAGAGAAGGAGGAATAACTTCATCGGTAGTGATGCTATTGTGATTATAGTTTAAGTCTTCGAACGAACTATCGCATGAAAACAATAAAAATACTATTAAAATTCCCGAAATTAATTTAGATTTCATAACTCTTTAATATTTAATTTGTAATGTGAATAAAAATGTTTTTGAAGCAGGATTTGTAAAATAGTCGATTCCAAAACCATTACCAACACCCGTTTGATTGGTTTGTGGATCTATTCCTAATACATCAGTCCAAATTGCCAAATTACGCCCTGTGAGCGTAAAAGTCATAGATGCCAATTTTGTTTTCTTTTTGAATCCTTTAGAATTTAATGTGTATCCAAAAGTTAATTCGCTTAAACGCGTCCAAGAAGCATTATTATTTACAGCAAATTCATTGATAACTGAGGCGCCAATTCCACCACCTATAGTTGTATAATAAGCTTCATTCAATAAAACTGGACCTGCACCAAAATCTCTAATGTTTCCACGAACGGGAACTCCCGCAAGGTGAAGAACTCCCGCACGGTCTCTAATATCTGTTGTTGGAATAACTTCATTACCAACCTCAGCAGAAGTACCAAAACTTCCCAAAATAAAACGTGTACGTTCCGCAAAATCTCCTCCTTGAGATGTTTCAAACATTACATTTGCAAAAAACCCTTTATAGTCAGCTTTAAAACCAAATGCACCACGCCAATCTGGATTTGGATCGCCTATTACGCCCTGTTCTGTATCTAATTGAGGGAATCCGTTGGCATCTAAATTAAAAGTTCCATCAGTATTTCGTAATGCTCGTGTTCCCCAAAGAGTTCCTAATTGGTGCCCAATTACTGCTCTAGAACTAATCGCTTCGCTAGTCAAAGCAAGTGAAGTTGCTCCTTGAATATCAGTTACTTCATTTCTGTTGTTATTAAAATTACCATAAATAGAGGCATTTAGACCTTTTTTAGATTTTAATAATTGCAAGTCAAAATCAAATTCTAAACCTTTATTTTTCAGAGCCCCGCCATTTCCATAAATATAATTAGCCCCTGAACTTGGTGTTAATGGAATGTCAAGTAATACATTCACTATCGTATTATAATAATAGGTACCACTTAAAGTTAAACGGTTATTGAAGAATTTTAAATCGGCACCCAATTCGTATTCTGTTTTGATTTCAGGTTTTAAATTTCTATTTCCCAAATTACTATTGTAACTAAACCCACCTCCAAAAAGGAATAAGTTTAAAGGATCATCATAATCTGAATAAATTGGAGTTTGATACGTTGTTTGAAATTCATGTGGATTTGGTTTTACCCCAACTTGTCCTACACCCGTTCTAATTTTTCCAGAACTTAGTATTTTACTATTTTCAAAAATTTTCAAATCAGAAAACACCCAAGACGCATCAATCGAAGGATATATAAACGACCCTAACATACTCGATGCTTTTTCCAATGCAACTGAAGTATTAATAAAAAGTTGTTTTTTGTAATCAAAAGAAGACGTAACATAGGTTCTATAGGAGGCAATTTTTCGAGTTAAATTAACTGTAGGGTCCAATTGCGAAACATTTGCAAAAGTTTGAGCCATACTATTAATAAGAAAGGTTTGTCCTTCGTTATATACACTTTTTCTGTCTCGGTCATTAAAATTATAACCCAAAATAAAGTTTCCATTTATATTGTTTGACAAAGCAAATGTCTTCGTTTGAGCAATAACATCTAAATTTAATATCTTATTATTAATGTTGTCCAATCGGAAGGAACCTGCAGTAAAACTAGCTGAATTTACAGGAGAAAAATAACGTCTTTCGTCATTATAAGTATCATAGCTACCTCTGAATTTCATTGACAACCATTGATTAGCTTTATAATTCAAATCGGTAGAAAAAATAAATCGATCTACTTCATTAGGTGCTTTTTGTTTGTATAAAGTCCATAATGGATTATTATATCCAGGATTCGAATTCTCTCCAATAGAGTTTCTGTACGAACGCTGTCTTTTTGGAAACAACTGACCTGTAGTACTATAGTAATCACCCGTATATTGTGAAATATCAAAATCGGGTGCGCCACGTAACAATCCTAATAATAGCCCCGCTATACTTGAATTTTGTTGAATTCTGTTGGATTCGGTATGTGCATAATCCAACTTGGTAGTGATGCTCATTTTTGGATTAAAGATATACTTCCCGTTAAAACCGATATTTGTCTTTTTATAATCACTTTCATTAATAAATCCTTTTTGATTTATATTACCAAAACTAACGCGGTAATTCCCATCTTCATTTGCATTTCCAAAGCTTATATTATTTTTAACCGAAGTTGCGTTTTGGAATACTTTGTCTTGATTTTCTTTTAAATAAGTGTTTTTAGAATTTTTGGTTTTTATCATTAAATATTCTAATCCATCTTCCCCTACAAAATGCCCTCTTTCAGCTTTGGTAAAATAGTCATCTTCAGCACCCGATCTTGTAGCAATTTTATCACCCCAAGAATTCACTGAAGTCAAGTCAAAAACACCGCCATTTCCTTGTCCATAATTAGATTGAAGCGGATGTAACTGCGCTATTTTGTCAAATGAAACCGTAGATTTAAATTCGACATTAATTTTTCCTGTTTTTTTTCCTTTTTTTGTGGTAATTACCAAAACACCGTTAGCGGCTTCAGAACCCCAAACAGCTGCTGCCGATGCGCCTTTGAGAACTGTAATCGATTCAATATCATCTTCATTGATATCATTCAATCTTGATTGTTGAGATGTTCCAGCAACATTACTACTATTGCCATATAAATTATCATTACTAATGGGCACACCATCTAATATAACCAATGGTTGCGTATTTCCATTAATGGTATTTGCCCCTCTAATTTGTATGTTTGAACCCGCACCAGGATCGCCATTTGCTCTTGCAATTCTAACCCCAGAAGCTTTTCCTTGTAAAGAATTAATAACACTTGTTTCACCTGAATTTGCTAATTGATCCGCTGTGACTTTCGTATAAGTGGATCCTAATGTTCTTTTATTTACTTCCAATCCTAATGAATTGACAACGACTTCGTTTAATGCTTCGGCATTTTCTTCTAGAACTATATTTAGTTTTATTTTATCCTTAACGGCAATTTCTTGAGGAGCAAATCCTATAAAATTTATCATAATTATTGCCTCTTCACTAGCAACTTTCAAACTAAAAGTACCGTTAAAATCGGTGGTAGTTCCGTTATTAGTTCCCTTTTCTAGAATTGATGCTCCAGGCAAAGGACCAACACGATCGTTGACCGTTCCTGTTATCACTTTTTGTTGTGCTATCGAAATACCACAAAAAATTAGTATAAAGCATAATGTTAAAAGTATTTTTTTATTCATTTTATTATAATTTGGGGTTAATAATTTATAGAAGGTAATATTATTATGGTTTAATTATATAAACTAAGATTTTCATCATTTCCTTGGCAGAAACCTGCCCTTTAATTTCAATGTCTTCTTTAGGAGTGGCATCCCCAATTTCATAGGTTATACCAACAGCATTGTGACCATATAAAAACCATCCTTTAGAAACGGGTTCTTGGCTATTTCCTGAAGATTCATTTACTTTATAACCTGGAATATTTCGTTCTAATCCGGCAAACCAATAATCAATGAAATTAGGCATTGAAGTATTGTCTCTTTTTTTATTGGTATAAAAAACATCTTTAGTAGTGGAATGGAAATCCAAACCTAGAATAATATCTCCTTCATCATCGTCTGAAGCAGTAGTAATGAATTTTACGATTTGCTTAATTTCTGGTTGGTTGTAAACCGACCAATCTCTGTTTAAATCAATTCCGCCATAATTATGTCGCCAATGCCCAAGGTCAACACCATCAGGATTTGCTATCGGAAAAGCAATAATACGGTAGGTTTTTAAAAAAACATCAGACAGTTCCGAACCATCAAGGATAGTTTCTAAAAAACTTTGAAAAGCATAATACCCGGTAGTTTCTGGTGGATGCTGGCGTGTGAGTAAAACAATAATTTTTTTATTTTTTTTGTCTCCTTTATAAATATCTAATACAGGAATATTTTTTCCAAGAACCGAATTACCTGCACTTTTAACGGTTACATATTCTTTGTCCGCAACCACATTCGTGTACCAATTTTTCACATCTGTTGAAGATTGGATTTCTTGAGCCGCAACCAAAATGGGTTCCTTACTTAAATTCAGTTTAATGGTAACAATACTGTCTTTTCTATAGATGAAAGCAGGATCTATTGCAGTCCAATTATTATTTGTTTTCAGTTTTGGGATATATCTATGTTTATAGCCTTTTGGGTAATGAAAAGTAAAATAAAAAGGTTTTGGAGAACTAGACCAAGTTTTGAAAGCATAGTAACCACTATTGTTGATAGGGGAGTTTTCCGGTTTAATAATTACAGTTGCGGTACTGTCGTTTTCTAGTATAAAGTCGCTTAATCTCGCCCCGTCAAATTCATTGCTTGCGTAAACACCCGCTTTTTCTAATTCGTATGTTTTTTTAAGCTGCAATTCTATTGGTTTAGTTCTAGTATTTACTGGAGAATTAAAAGAAACTGATTGCTGAGCGTAAACGCTTTTAGTTAAACCAAAAAAAAGAGTTAGTATAACAATACAAATTTGTAAATGGTATTTTTTTTTCATTAAAGTTTCATTTTATTAGAGATAGCAATAAAAAAAACATCCTTTTCCAGAAGAAAAAAGGATGTTTACTTTATATTATATCTATTTCACAACTAACTTTTTGGTAGTAGTTTTTTCCTTTTGAGAAATTTTCAATAGGTACATTCCCGATTTTAGTTCTGAAACATCTAATCTGTTATTTTGTAATTTTTGACTTGAAATTTGTTTTCCAATTACATCAAAAACGACAACTTCAATATCTTCATTAAAAGAAGAAGTAATAGTTACAAAATTACTTGTTGAAGGATTTGGAACTATTTTAATGCTATCTAATTCAAAATTAGTAGTACTTAAAGCACTTATTTCTCCCACAGCAAAATCTCCAAAACCTACTAAACCAGTTGCAGAAACTTCAGTAGCTGATGGAGTAGGAGTGGTAATCGTAGTAGGTGAAGACCAAGTAGTTCCTTCGTATTTACGAATCACAAAACTTGCAGGCGTTGCTGTAGCATCTGTTTCAACTGCTGAATAATTAAGATTTACAGTATAATTGGTAAAACCAGAAACACCATTGTTCAATAAATTCCATGTTCTGTTAACGGATTTAGTTGCTTCAAGATCTGAAGATGCAAGTTGCGGATGATCGCCTGCAGTTGTTGTCGCGGTTATACTTCCTGTAGCTGAAGCCGAATTAACCCCTGTAAACGTTACCGATATTGGAGTATAATTAGTGGCATCACCAATAGCAAAGTTAAACGACGGACTTGCATTTGAAGCCGTTTGTTTGATTAAATTTCCAACAACCCATCCTGATGTCGCTCCAGCTCCTGAAATAGTTCCCGAAGTTCCTAAGGTTAAGGCATTGGTCGCTGTAGTGATTTTACCTGTAGTAAAGTTAAGGGCTCCATTTACGGTTACGTTAGCGGCTAAGGTTGAAGTACTAGTCCCTGTAATATATAGGGTTAAGTTACCACTAATCGTTGTGGCCCCAGTAAAGGATTTGTTATTATCCAATCCACTCAAAGTTACATTTTTATAATCGGTTCTAGGGGTTACGGTTTGAGTTGAACCACTACTTGCTCTGTTGTATTCTATTGTACTATTGGCTCCAAGTGTTAAAGATTCCGCTCCGATAAATTGTAAGGATCCAAATGCAGAAGATGCTGTTCCTACATTACTAGAAACAAATCCTGCTAATTTTCCCGTTTTTAATGTTCCATAAATATTGGCTGATGCTCCCGAATTCAAAGTCATATAATAAGTACTTACTTCTGAAAAATACGCTTTGGATCCTGCCGCTACTTCAAAAAGGGATTTAACAATATGATTGGTTGTAGTTGAAATAACTCCACTAAAAAATACGGTACCGCTTCCAGTTCCATCTATATATAATTTTCCATAAGTAAACGCTGTTTTAATTAGAGCATTGTTTTCTGTACTGTTTTGATAATGAACCTCTGAAGTATCTCCCAAAGTACCAAAAGTTGGATGATTCATATAATATGAAGTTACAGGAGGGGTTGCAGTAGAATTAACTGAAATTACATCTTGAACATATACTTTATTCCCATTGGTAACATCCATAGTTGCAGTTATTCCCGAGCCACTTGTTATCGTTAAAGAAACATTAGTATTAGATGCGTCTCCAACAACTACTTTAGAAGCTGCACCTGAAACTATCCAAGGCGCAGTTGTAGTTGCGTTAGCATTGATTTTGAATATCTGAAAAGCTGCTGTGAAATTGGCAGGGGAATTATTAGTACCGTCTTTCCAATTGGTTTCAGTATGTAAGTCTCCAGTACCTGTATAGGTGTAAGTTGTAATTGGAGCACTATAAGTTAATACAATTTTTCCATTGGCTCCAGCTCCGCCAACAGCTGAGATAGCTCCACTAGCAGCAAAAACTGAAAAACCTCCTCCTCCTCCAGCTCCTGCGTTAGTAGCTGTAGCTCCAGCATAAGTTGTACCCACTGTGGAACCAGTTCCACCAGCACCACCAGGCAAATAACCTCCGAGTCCGTCTGGACTTGCTCCTCCAGCTCCACCAGCGGATGCTGAACTCGCGCTACCATCTAATCCTAAAGTAGTTGTATCTGCTCCTATAGAATTGATATTTGGATTGGCATACGCAGTAAAACTTAGACCAGCCCCGGTGGCAAAGGATACCAATGGAGCAGAGGTATAACCTGTACCCTGATCGGTAGGAGCAATATAACTCAATACACTCGATGCTGTACCAAATATTGCTGCTGCTAT
>Ga0209107_10000721_pt1 | contig 19046 bp, 21 predicted proteins | sample LakErihyJuly2011_2_FD_187460 | JGI IMG/M metagenome (GOLD analysis project Ga0209107, IMG submission 187460) | Freshwater microbial communities from dead zone in Lake Erie, Canada - CCB hypolimnion July 2011 (SPAdes) (version 2) | ecosystem: Environmental > Aquatic > Freshwater > Lentic >... | reverse complement strand
GGCTGCCCTTCTGGGGTGCCCTTGCTGTCCGTGCCTTCCATTTGGCGCAATCGGGATTGCATACGACGTTCATTGGATTCTAAATCCAAATACAATACCCTTCCCTGGGTAGATTTGTATTTGCCGAATACTGCATCACCTCGAGCGACCGCGCGCGCAATGTGCGTGCCTACCCAAGATTTCCGCGCTTTGGGTTTGCCTGCCAAGATAAAACACCCTTCTGGGGTAAGTTCCTCGACAATCCAGGTAAGAGCTTCAAACCGTTTTTTGTCGAGGTCTTCAGCACTAATAAGCTCAAATGACAATTCATTGGTTGCGCTAAATAATTGCGGCTCGAGTTGTGCCAGCCGTTGCATAGATTCGGCTTCGTACAGTTTTGCCCAGTCTGCCAGATCACCACCACTGCCGAGCTGCATATCTACCGCGTAACAGCTTATCCGCGCGTCTTGCAGCGCCTTGGTTGCCTTGGCTGTCGCTGCCCTGCCTGCTTTATCGCAATCCAGTGCAATGATAATCGAGCCCGACCAAATACGCGCCAATTCTGCCAAATGGCTTGCTGTTGGTGCTCGCTCCCCGCCTCCTGCCAGGGTAATTGCAGGTATACCAAAATGCTGTGCAACTACCGTGCTGGCTTCGCCGTTGCAGTATACAAGCGGCAATTTTGTAGCACGTGCCATTTTTACGGCTTCTGGCAGTTTGTACCAACACGCGCTAAATCCCTTTTCATTGGTGTATGTTTCGCCTCCCTGGTAATCCAGGTATCTATACCGCGTGCCGTTCTGTGTGCTAATGGCTAATGCAGGTCTACGAATATGCCGTACAGGCTTAAACCCAGCCTCTGCAAACACAGCCCATACAACGCCTTTTTGCAAGGCGTAATCGATATGGTCTGTATAAACACGCTTGCTGCTATCTACCGTCGCTCTCAAGGGCTCTATGCCCCATTCTGGGCAGCGTTTAATAAGCTCGTACAAGCTGCCTGATTCTTGCGTAACGTGATCGTGCCAGGTGCCGTGCTCCCCATCAGTGATATGCAGGCTAAACCCGCTGCTGTCGCTGCCTGGTCTAAATGGTGAATTAATACGATATTGCCCTGCCTCGTTTGGCTCGAGCTTCAACGCTGCTAATACCTGTGCTGCTGTACTGTCCATTGTTACCCCAAACAATAAGGGCAGGCTAGCACAGTGCTAACCTGCCCGCGCGTTATCCGTTAGAATATGGCTTCCTCGTCAAATGGTACATCAGCCTGTGGTGCAATCTTAGGCGTTGCCGCTGCCAGCTCTTCAGCTTGTGTGTTACCCCGTCGCTCCTCGAGCCAGCCGCTGGTAACGAGCTCGGCACGCAATACGGCTGCCTTGTTGAATAACTCATCACCAATATAGAGCGCTTCAATTTGGTTATCCGTTGCCGCCTGGGTAAGATTGCCCTTTAGAATTACATCATGCAATGCAGCCTTTTGACTGCCACTGCCTACCTCGATAAAAACCGGTTTGCCTGCTTTATCATACGCGCCGCCAAACTCTACCCAAAATGCCCATTGTGGTAAAGGTGCTTCGGCTGCAGCATTGGCAGGTTTAACAACGTATTCGTTATGCTCTTGAAACACAGAACGCTTTACCGCTGTAATCCTGCCAGCAATCCAGCCTTTGCAGGCAAAAATAACAGGCTCGTTATATCCTCGCAAAAAACAGACGATTTCGGTATACAGTTTCATACCCTGATCACGCTCGTAATGCTTGTGCCAGGTCATAACGCCGTCAGCCATGGTAAACGGCTGTGTTCGTCGTGCAATTGGCACCATTGCAATGTCAGGCGCTTCGTAACCTTCTTCGTTTGGGTATAGTTGTGATTCAGCCCAGCCGTCAGGACAGCTATTAAGGTATTGCGCTTTTACGTAGAATTGCCCTGGTTCTCCTACCCTTCCAACACGCCTGCCGTTATTCCAGCGAATACGAGGATAGGTAACGGTTTCTTTGTCTTCTGTCCATTGCACATTCTTTGCTGCGTTTTTCCAGCTCATGGCATTACTCGCTTTCGATTTGCTTTGTTCTGATAATACTGATTACACGCTCGATAACATCGCTACTTGCATTGACAAAAAACGCTTCTAATATAGCCACAATGATAGACGATACTGATACGTTGTACAGGTCTGCCGTTTCAGTGATTCGCTTATGCAGCCAATTCGGCATAGCTAATACAGGTCTGGGCATAAATCATTCTTTCTCGATACGCAAGAATGATTTTACCGTCGTCACCTTTTTGTAATTGCGTATCCGTCTGGCAATCGCGTCTGTTGATTCCGTGTTTTGGTCAATAAGCTCGAGTACCAGGTTATCAATAGCGTTTGTATCGTAGCTGTAGCGCTCGCTCTCGGCTGTCATCTTGAGTGTTGCAATACCTTTGATTGTGTGGCTTTTGAGCTCGGCAGCTGTCATCAGCTGGGCAATGCTATCACGGCTTGCCTTGGCTCGTTCCTCAAGGGCTTTTAAATCACTGTTGTATTCGAGGTAATCCGTGGTAAGTATACGCAGGTAGTCTAAATCTGTTTCTCGCATTGTGTTGCCTCTTTGCTATACTGTGGTTGCTGTATCTGTGCTGCAGCCCTGGCGAGCGTCATTATTGGCGCTCGCTATTGCTTTTAGTAGTGCCTCAACTAAAAAACCTGATGCGGTCATTTGTTTACGCTCGGCTGCTGCCTTCCATTCTGGCAGTATTTCGATTGGCAAACGAAATGCAATCATTTTACTGGTTGTGCTCGTTTGCTTCGTTGGCATACCAGGCGATCGGTATTTTTTTCGGTACATATACATTGCCTTCCGATAATAGTGCAGCCTGTAAGTAATCGGCTGCCTGGTTCATTGCGTCATCATAGTCAAAACACCATAACAGCGTCATTCGTTCTGTTGAGCTCGATAGCTCGATTATTGTAACGTCTTCGCCTTGTACCTGCCTTTCGTATATTCGCGCGCGCTTGTGCCAGCTCCCTGGCAGTGTAGGCACTCGATACGAAACACCCAAATACACCTCACTAGGAAATATTGAATCTGTTATTACCTCTCGTACAGGTGAAATAAATTCTTTTAGCATTGGTGCCATTTCCATTACAAACTCTTCGCTATACCGTTGTTCGATGCCCTCATACCGTGCCGCTCTTGCAATCCTACCCATTGCCTTACTCTCTTTCTCTCGTTGCTGTTACAACATACAGCACTGCCACAATGCCGAATATGATATAGGCTATTGCTGCCGTAAACAGAATAGCGGTAATCATTTTGAATAACTCAATTCAGGTTCACAGTAGGCTATTATGGTTTCTCTTTCATAGCCAGACAAACCCAGCGGTTTGCCTTTGTCGTCTAGCTCGAGGTTTACCCATTTGCCGCGCGCGTTATGCAGTTTTGTACAATCAAATGCCTTGAAAATATCTCGTACTGCAAGGCTGTCAAGAAATACCAGGCTGTGAATTCGTTCGTCAGCACAGATGAGTGTGCATGATACGCCTGCCTGGTAAAAATCTTTTCGTATGCCAAACACAATGCTGATACATTGCACAGGTATGCGCATACTCATACCAGGTACACCAATGGTGACAAATCGAGCCCTGGCATAACCTCGAGCTCACGGCTCTTGCGCTCAGATCGGTACACGTTTTCAACTGCAACGGTATACGCGTCTGTGTCTGCCTGCCGTGCTCGCATTGCATCGATAATACGCGCGTTCAATTGCTGGGCTGTTACTGTGCGCTTGGCAAGCTCTTTGTGTGCCTCGAGTAGGTGCAAATCGTAGCTAGTAAACTCTTGGTTTTCGGTTTTGTCGTGTTGCTCGTTTGGCAGTGCTGTGCAATTACCGTCACACTCCCCAATTGCAGCCCCACAGGCTGGGCAATCCGTGTTGTGCTGTGCGTTTTTCATTGGTGTTACTTTCTTTGTAGTGCCTGCCCAGCTCGATACTGGGCAGGCTTTGTGCTATTAATTATTGCTGGTTTGGATTCTGCCGAGCCCATTGCCATTCTTGGATAATTTCGGTAACTGCCTCGTGGTGCTCGGCAATTTCAACGTCAAAACCCAGGATTTTCAACGCTGATCGCATATCCCAAATTAAAATATTCACATCACCTGTTATGACGTTGTACAAGCCGCCGTGGATTGCATCAAGAATGATGTTAATTTTCTCCTGCTGTTGGGTTGCTGTCAGTGTGTGTGCCATGTTCGCGCCTCTTTCGTTTCAGATTGTTTATCGCATAAGCGACTAATTGCATAATAGAGCATGTAATACATTTTGTCAATACGTATTTTGATATTAATATAATCCTGTTTCGTGTTACTTCCCCAAACACGAAACAGGATTACATCGGTTCACAGTTCACCGTGCATAGCATAACACAATGCCCAGCTGTGGCAAGCTGGGCATTGTGCGGGTTGGCACGTGTTGTGTTAGTTTTGGATTGCCTGCGTATTATAGCACTGGTTTCACAGGGTATACAGGTGCCTGCCATGTCGATACATTTACACTGGCTGGGTAATCGCGCCATGCCTGCCGATATTCGCGGTACGCTTCTTTTTGGGCTGGTGTTAGTGGTGCATCGTCTAACTGTGTATAGTCAGACTCCCATAGAATCTGATCGCGGTAATAGCGTAGCTGTTGCATTGCCTCGGCTTCAGTTGGATTGTCTATTACCGTGCTGCCGTCTGGCAGCGGCTCGTTGTATTGCGTGCCGTACTCATCCCAATACTGTACATGCAATTCTGGCTGTAATAATCGCTGCCGAAAAATAATCATTCTTCTACGCTCCCTGTAAGTTGCACAACATGTAAAAAAGGACTTGGTGCCGCTACGTTTTCAGCATTTAAACGTATTGTTGTATTTACGCCTGGTATCACAAATATTGAAAAAGTATCATCTGTGTTGAAATACAAACTAAACATTGCACCAAATGCATAACCGTTGCCCGTTGTTGCCGGAACTGAAGTGTACACATTATGCCGCGTGCTTCCATTCGCTACTAATATCACCGACAATGTTGTATTAACTAGCAATGCACAATAAAAAGAAATAAGGTAATACCCATTTGTAGGGATTGTAACAGTTGTGCCAGACCAGGTAAAACCATAATTGCGCGTTTCGATTTGCCATGTAATTTGTGTTGCTGCCGTGGTAATTGCAAGTGTGCTCGAGCGCGTCAACGTTAATGCAGCCGCTGGGTATTCTACCGCGGCAATGTTGTTTATATCGTTTTGAGCTACGTTAATTAGCTCGTATACATTAGCTGCCGAGTTTGACACTGATCACCTCTTCCCCTGTGCTATTCCATTGCAAACCAACAGCTGTCACAAACTGTGATATTTTTGCACTATTCCAGGACACTGCAATTTTGTCACCAAAAAAATAATCTCTACCATATCGCATTTCACTGGTTTGCAATACCTCTACTTGGTATTGTACGCGCTTGCGCTGTTGCACTGCTAGGGTTTTGGTACCAAATTGCTGTAAATATGCTATTGTGCTGTTTTGCTGGTTTTTTGCATCTGTGAATACTTCTTTTAATTCTAGCCCTGTTGGTAACGTTGCAGGACGTGTAGCAAATACTTTAGCTTGTTCCGTACCGTTGCCGCCAACAATTACCGCGTTGAAATCGTTTGTGTAATCTTGTACCTGTGTGATTTTTGCTACCGTTCCAGTGCTTACCGACAATGTAATATTTGCCGTACGATCTGTACCAATTTGCCCTACAAACGTACTAAATAGCCAGGTAGCAGGTGCCGTGTATGTAAGTGTAAACGCAAGCCCCGAGCTATAGGCAATCTCTTGCATAGTTTTGAGCAATGGCTGCATACTGCATTTCAGGGTAAGCACTGTGCCTGTACCTGCTGTTGCTGCAGTACTCATGCCTGTTACGCGCCCATCTAGTAAACGACCGTTTGCAACAGTTGCCAGGCTGCCAATATTGTAATTAAACAGCCTTTTTAAAATTGTTTCGCCTGGCTGGGCAGTAAATTTTGTTAGGTCTATTTTGTTTGCTTTGTACGCAATAGTACGGTATGCCAATATGCCTAGCATACCCATTGCTTGTACGGTAATTGATGTTATTACAGATCGAATTGCAACATATTTTCGTATGATTCCAGCAAATTCTAAAGCGTTTGCTATGCCGAGCTCTACATCTTGCCTGTATATTTGAATAATGTTGTTCGGTATCATGTATTGTGCGCTTGGTGAACTGCTCCGTATTGTAACCTGCAACATATCAATTGCGTTTAGCTGCCTACTTATAGCCAAATTATCAAAATCAGTAACAACAGACTGCAACGCTCCTACACTGTTGTATACCTGCATTGTGTAATATGGTGCCATTTGTTACACTCGCACTACGGTAATATACGCGTCTGTAATAGATCTACTTGCAACAGATGCCCAGCCCTCTAAATAATACACAGCTGGTACACCAGGCGTTACAGATATATACTGTGTGTGGCTAGCTTGATACACAACTAGCCCGCTTACTAATAATTGTGATGCTGTTAACGTCATAAAATAAGCACCTAGATTAGCAATATTTGCGCTTCTTGTTCCTATAGCGTTGTTATCGTAGTGCATCCAATATGAAAAAGTGTATACACCTGATGTTCTGATTGTAATTGCACCTGTTGCAGCCGTGCCTGTCATTGTTCCGTCTGTGCTCGTGCTGTTGCCAGATGCATACGCGTTTACTCCTACGTATGTGCTTGCCGTGGTTAACGTAGCCGTGCCTCCCCCTAATGTTACATATTGTGTAGCAGGGTTTTGCCTACCGACAGCATAAGGGTAAAAACTGGTAACGCTGCTAATTAACCCTGTAGCGCCTACCACTACCGTACCAAATGCAATGTAATTAGCCGCGCCTATGCTTGTTAGCTGCCCGCTCGTGCACAGTGCCATACGTACCGTGCTGGTTAACACTGTGGTTGTACTTGCTGTTGAGAATGTTACGGTATAGCTGCCACCTGATGCATTTGCAATAAGTGCAAGCGTGTAGGTGCCGTTGAGTGTGCTCGTAATAATTGTGCTTGCCGTTGTGGATTCGTAGAAATAACCGTTAATCAGTGCCGCGCCATCAGCAATGGTAATCGTGCTTGTTGCTCCCGATATAGCCAGATTTGAGCCTGTAATCAAAATGCCATTGCCCAGGGTTTTTGATTCCATTGCAATCATACGCGCTGTATCATATGTTGCTACACCGTCGTTTACTGTGGTTGTATTCCAGCCTAGCGAACGTTCATTACTTGCCATGGTGTTACCTCTTCTATATACCTATGTATCGATCGTAATAGCTTAGTGCTACGCTGCTTGCTGTTGTGGTTGCCGTGCCTGTTACTACTAGGCTGTTAATTGCGTCTGGCACGTCAGGCGCTGGGAAAATGGCAAATTGTGCAAGTTCGCTGCTAGCGTCTACAAGCCCGATTTTGTTTACTCCTGCCTGATCTGTTACGGTTTTAAATCCAAATCTCAAATCAAATCGTAGCGTTGTACCTGCTGCAATAACCGTGCCTGCTACCAGGGTAATGTTTTGCCCGCTCGAGCTGTTGGTTATAGAAAAATTGGTAACAGGTCCCGTTACCGTAATAATTGGATAGCTAAGCCAGGTACCTACATAGGTCAAATCAAACGATCCGCCAAACGAGGTAGTGCCGTACGTGGTAGGGTAAATTTTAGGGTATGCCGTTGGTGTACCTGCAATAGTAGCAATTGGTAGTGTTTTTGGAATAGGGTTGTACCATGTTGGATCACTGCAGCGGAATTTGATTATTGAGCGTATGCTATAGCCTGCCGAGGTTTCCATATTAAAATCTAGCCCGCCTAATACGCGCGTTGTTATGGCTCTTTCTCTACCGTCTGGGTATGTAACGACTAACCTCCCATTTACATTGGAAGGCTTAAAAATTGATAGCAAATAATTTCGCATATCGTATTGCTGTTGCAATGTATCGCACTCTACCAATAACGGTATTTGTATGATTCTCGGATCGAGCCGAAAATCTAACGTTGTGTCACCATGTTGCGCAGGTGATCGGCTGGTAATCATGTGCAATGGTGCCATACCAAAATTTTCATCTCCTAAGTAATGCACCATAAATTCTGGGCTCTGATTGCTTAGGTTATAGGTGTTTGCACCTATTACATATTCTATTTGGTATGCCATTTATACCGCTCCCGACATAAGTTGCATAGCTCGTAAATCCTGCATAATGTTACCTTCGTTTTGTACTGTAGCATACGAGGCATTTAGGTTGTAATTGTACGTGGTAACCGCTGCAGCGTTGCCTACTGCCATGCTCGAGGCGTCAGCTACAAGCCCGCTGCTGTTAATAATGCCTTGTGCCATGCCCTGGCTAATTGGTGCACCTACCATATCAGCAAATTTACGGCTTGGGGATTCGATTAAACCCCATTCGCGCGCCTTTTGCAATGCAGCACCTAACACGCGTTCTATAGCTTCTTTTACAAACGATACGCCTAAATCAATGCCGTTTGCTATACCCTTTACCAAATCAGTGCCGAGCTGCTTGGCTTCATCTATCTTTGTTTTAATTGCGGTAGTGATATAGTCAACACCTGTTTGCACTGCAATTTTTATGTTATACCAAACTTCTTGAAATGTTTCATTTAATGTCATCAATGCACCGTATATATCACCTTTGAGCAATAAAGAAAATGCCGACAATAACCCTGAAACAAAATTGATTGCAATTGTTGCATTTGCTATAAGCTGGTCAAAAACTATTTGAATATACGGCGAAAGAAATTTAAACGCGTCTACAAGCAAACCCCAAATAACTGTTAGGTTTTGAAATGCAAATATAAGAACATCTCGTACCGTGGTTGCCAGCTGAGCAAATAACAAACCTAGTAACGTAATAAACCCTTGTACAGTAGGTGAACCCAAATACTCGGCAATGGCTAATCCTGCCTGTACCATTGCTGGTACAAAAACGGCAACAAACCCCATAACCGCGTCTGTTAATGGCTGCAGAAATATTTGTACCTGTGCAAAACCCGCGCCTAGCTGTGCAAGAACACCAGGTATTCCAGCTATTGCGTTTTGAATTGTGGTAAATATTGCAGACGTTGTACCGGTTTCGTTCATTGAGGTAATCCAATTTGATAGCGCTGTAACAGTGTTATCAATAATTGGTACAATTGTTGTACTCATAAATGTACCAAATTTTTCAAGTACTGGTAATAATGATTCACCCAATTTTTGCTGTATGTTTTCAAATTGCGCAGCTAATGCTGCCTGTCTACCTGCATAGGTGTCAGCTGCAGCCGCTGCCGATCCGCCAAACTCTTTATTGAGCTCTGCAATGATTACCTGTTGAGCGCCTGCTACATCGCCTGTTTCTACCAGGCGTGCAATTACTGCTTTTTGTTCTTCGCTGAATGTTACACCTACTCGAGACAGTGCCGAAATACCTGCAACAGGATCGTTAAGCGCCTTACCGACCTGTATAGAGGTAGATTGCAAATCTTGCCCTAATGCTTGGCTAACATCGAGAATTGCGCTTGTTGCATCACCAAAATTCGTGCCCTTGATTTGGGTAAACGTTGCAAGCACATTTTGTGCGCCCAAAATAGCGTCATCACTAAAAATGCTTTTACCGCTGGCAGCGCTCAATGCTTCTGCCATTTTACCCATTTCGGTTGCAGTAATGCCCGCCGCGCCGCCTGTTGATTTAACAACAGCTTCTGTTTGTGCAAGCGCGCTTTGCCAGCTCGAGGATTCAGCTATAGCGCCTGTAAAGAAATTGCCAAGCTGCTGCAGCCCAGCGCCTGCCAGGTTGGTAAGCGCTCCCCCGATTGCCATAAACGCGCCTTGTGCAACGCCTTGGAATGCACTCATCTTTGTTGATACGGCTTCTGCTTGCCCTCCCAGCGCGCCCATATTCTTATCAATAGTAGAGGTAACGTTACTAACGTTATCCTCGCCTACAAACCGAATTATAACGTTTTCAGCCGTCATAGATGCGCCTTCCTGCCGAGCTTACGCTCAATACCAATCATAAACAAATGCTGTTGTATCGTTTCGTAATCAGGCAGCTGATCAGGCGTGCAATGGTACAAATCACGGCAGGCAAGTAGCTCGAGGTATTCTACTGGCATGCCTGAATGTGTCCATAGATGCGCAATCAGCTGCCGCTCGAGTTTGGGTTTTGGTAATTGAGCCTCGCTAGAATCTTTTCAATAATAGCGTTGAAATGCTCAAACGGTAATTCACTGGCTGGGCTGCCGTCTTCCGTCGTTACACACTTTTCAATAATTGGTATTAGTGTGCTAATGTCGCTCGTCTTTGCTGCCGCTTGCAATGCCGCTACATCGCGAATAGACAATTTGCGCTGATTAATAACGTACATGGTATACCCCTGTGCTAGTTGGTAGCGCTGTGCTCGCTACCAGATGATTAAACGGTAACGGTAATGCTTGTGCATTTTAGGGTAAACGAACATACAATAACGTCTGATGTAGCAGCATCACCATTAGGCAGCTGCATTTTGTAGATTCGTGCTGCATTAGTTGTATACGCGTCATTGCCTGCCGTGCTGCCCGCTGGTTGCCATTTGATGCTAACCAATGTTTTTGCAATAAATGCAGCGTTTAACAGCGACCAGGATTCGGCAACATCTTCCGTGTAAATAACGTTTACTACAACGTCAAACGGCTTTTGCTTACCAAACACTACAATGCCAGTATCAGAATCAGGCGTGTATGCCTCTCCTGTGAATCGCTCTAATTCTGGCATTTCAATTGATTGCGAGCTACCCGAAATGTCCGTATAGGCGCCAGTGCCGCCCGTTTGCATAGATAGGCTGAATGCACTACCGTTCATTGCCTTAGTTGTTTGTGCCATGGTATTACCTCTCTATTGCACAATGTCCGTAAATGTGCATGTACTAATTACCGCGTGGTATGTGCGCTCGCTCGAGGCTGGGTATTGCACTACTTGTGTACGCTGTTGCAATAAATCAATAGCATAGATTTGATTGCCCAACTGCCGAGAGCATTCAATATAGCTATTCATGTATTCAACGTATACGGCAGCAATATCAGCCAGCCCCAAACCCTCCCCGACAAATCGCAAGTAACAAATATCTTCTATTGTCCATTCCGTGGTCATCACGCGCCCAGCCCCTGGTGTTACGCGTTTTGTGCGCTGGCTGGTTGCGTTTAATGGTGAAATGATACGGCACGGCACGTCTGCAGCTTCCAATGTGTTATGCAAGCCCGTGCCAGATCGTACCGTTACCGTTGCACCATATGCCTGTACAGGCATGGCAGCCAGTTCCGAAATAATAGTGCTGATATGTGTTGCCATTACGATTGCCGCCTGTAGGGCTCTAGCATACGTGTAACGTCTGTAGGTATTGCAGGTGCCGCAATGCTTACCCCGTCAGCACTCATAATGCTTCGATCTGTTTCTGCTGTGTTGTCTTTAGCTCGATACATATAACCCGCAAGGCGCCTGGTTGCCGCTCGTATAGGTACAGGGCAGGTAATGCTATATGCAAACCTACCTGTTATTACAATAGCGGTATCAGGCGTGCCAATGTATGTCCAAACATATGCCGTATTCATCTTGATTTTAATAGCGTAGCTTGGCACGAAATTCGTAGGCAATAACACCAATGCATTATTTGGTATCGTATCCCCATTGCCATTTACTACCGTGGTCAGCTGGCACAAATCAACATCAAGTAACAAGGTATTTTGAAATGCATCAACACGCCCGCCGTATCGTATGTCTAGCGCGTTATAGTATCGGGTTGTATCAGCTGCAGCCTCAAACGTACGGTTGCAATAATCATCTACAACGTGTGCAGCTTCGTGGACAATGTCCGCAAGCAAGCTATCATCAGAGCTCGATTGTATGCCTAGGTACGTTTTTAGCTGTGCTACCGTGAGGTATGCCATGGCTTACCCTTTCGGCTTCCTGCCTCGTGGCACTGCTGCAGCCTGTGGTTTGGGTTCCGTCTGTGCATCTGCCACAGGCTCAACAGCAATGCCCCTGCCAGTGTTGATTAGGTGCATTGCTTCACTTGAGGGCAGGTCAATTACTTGCCCGCCCTCAAATGCCCTTGTTGAGCCGTTGACAATGCAGGCTAACGCGTTTTTAAGCTTAACTTGCATTGCCTACCCTCTTATGGATTTACGCCGTATACAAATGCTTCGGTTTGAGTAACATCGCCGCCCCAACGTGCCGTTACGAAAATAGCGGTTTGGTAATTCGCCTGGTACAGGTACGGATTGCGCGAAATCTCGAGCCCGAGGTTTTCGACAAACGCGTAATAATTCCAATTACCGAAAATGATAGGCTTGTTGCCAGTGCCTAGCACTGCAATTTTGTCAGTAATTGCAATAGGCTTGCCGTACAGATTGTCTAGCGTGCCTTGTGGTGTTGGTTGGAAGCTGAAGAAATTGCCTTGCAGCGCGCGAATTGTGCCCAGCGTAGCATTTTGCATTACCCAGCCCGTGCTGTTGCCGTCATCAGCGTACCAGCTCGGCAGCTTGTGTACGATGTTGATAATGTCCGCCTGGTCAACACCTGAAACGCTTGCAAGGGTTTCAGAAACAGTAGCACGTGTTAGTACACCGTATGGCTGGCTCGAGCCCGTTCCGTTAATCATGAAATCGTTTAAGTGCCGTGCATAACCGCGCCCGATTTCACGTACCAAAAAACCTTCCAAATCCATTGCGTTGTCACGCATAAGCTGGTTTGAAATAAGCATAGCAAGCGAGGCAGTGTATACCGTGATTGCCGATTGTGAAAATGTTGGTTCGTCAAAATTTGCGCTGCCAGATTCTGCAACGAATGCAAAATCACTTTTTGCATTTTGGCTGGCAATGTCAAAAATTTGTCGATCCGTGGTATAACGCTGAATGCCGAGTTTTGCACCAATCCAGCTCTGATCGCGCTTATCAATAATCTGATCGTAGAAATCACGAGGTACGGTATACCCACCGTTTGCGCCCGTGCCTTCTACCAGGGTTGCCTTGGCTGCAATGTCATCACCGGTTTTAATGTAGTGTACGATTGCTTCGCTAGATTCGTTGCTAAATCCCAGGGTAGTGAGCTTCTTGGTAGCTGGTGCCTTACCGCTGATAACCCCACCGCCTGCAACAGGCGTGCCTGCCATTTCCTCGAGCAATTCAGCCATTGCGCCCTTAAGTTCTTCCTTGTTCATTCCTGTAACCTCTTCTGTTGGTAATTCTGTATATGCAAGCGCGTATGCTCGAGCACCGTGATTGCTCACCTGTGGTGCCCGCTTAGCTTCGCTGTATGCCGTTGTACGTGGCTCGGCTGGTGTAGGTGTTAGGCTGATTTCGCCTACTACCCATCTTTTCAGCTCGCCATTTTCTCGCACTACCAAATGTGGCAGGCTGCCAGTTGATAAACCTAGCGCTCCCCGCTTTACAAGTTGCATAACCTGCTTTGCGTATTTGTCGCGCCTGTCTAATTCAATTTCAACGTCTATGCCGTCGTCATCAGGTGCCCAGGCTTTTACAACACCAATTTGCCGTCGTAATTCGCCTAAGCTGTGGTCATAGTACACAGGCATACCAATAAACGATCGCGTTTCACCTAAATCTGTTTTGCTGGTGAACGTATCGCCTTGCAAATCGCTGCCGCCAAATACTATGCCCTTGCCTTTTAACGTGTATTCACCAATTGCCTTTACTGCCATTACTTGCCTCGCAATACATAGAGCAAATTGGCTGCCAGGTCTTGCGCTGATTTCGATACCTCGATTGGCATTGCCATAGTTTCAGCCATTGGCTCGGCTGCCAATTCCTCGAGCATTTCGCCTGCTCCCTCGAGTTCTGGCATTGGCTGTGTTGCAGGCGTTTGAATTGCTCGCAACATCCAGCGCAATTTTTGATGATAGCCCAGGCGATCCTGTAGAAAATTCTGTACTGCAAATTCGCCTGCAATGCCTGCATAATAAATGCCGCCTTGCAGTAGGTCAATCATTCGCATATTGTCCAGCGTGATGCTTGCTAGCATTACTTGCAATGGTGATTCATCAGTAAGGGTATCAGCGACCTGGTAAGCCGTTACCTGGGCAATGGTTGCAGGTGCTTTAAAACCCAGTGAACGCAAGTATTCCGCGGTTGGATCAATAGCTTCCTCGAGCGCTTCGTACATGTCTGCAAAAAATGCATGATACTGAGGGAAAAAATGCTCCCCTTCAATATTCCAATGCATTGCGTGTGCTTTGTACCATAGGCAAATTGTTTCGCCTAAGATTTCACGCATCTGCCCTGGCAGGTCTGCAGCCTTGACGCTTCGTACCGCGTCTGTTTCGGCTTGCCGGCTGTTTACTTGTTCAATGTCGCTCATATCGTCGCCAAGCTCAATAAACATACTTTTCATTGTTTCTGCATACATTGCTGTTGCCTGTGCATGATCCATTACAGCCTTGCGCGCTGCCTTGATTAGTTGTACATCGCTTGCGCTGTGTCGGCTTCCTGCCATGATAGTACCTCGTTTCTGTCTGTTATTGAGATAATAGCAAACGCGTATAAAAACCTATTTAAACGCGCCTGCTATTGCTTCTTGCACAATCTTTGCCACTATTCCTGAATCTAACAATTCCTGTGCTACCTCGCTGCCCTTTTTCCATCTACCCCTGTGTATCTGGCTTTGTTCTTCACCTACTACAAATTGCGAATAACTGGCAGTGTTAATAATTGATACATCACCTATCTGCTCTTTCATAATTATATAGCTGTTATTCAATCTTTGGCTTGATTGCCAGGGCAAACCATTGCCTCTGCCTCTTGCATAGCGTTTCATTTTTCCCATTGCAAACATACGTTTAACGAAACGTTCTTGCTTTGCTGATACCCATTGCATACTGCCAGGCATTGGCTCGCCTGGCTTATCTTTGTTTAGCTTGTTTTTTGCAATGTCTGCAATCACTGCAATTGCTGCTGCCTGGGCTGTTTTCATTTTTTCCATCAGGTGCAATGCAGCGTTTTCAATAATAATTTTGGTCAATATACCGCCCCTTCTGGTTGTATAGCTGGTACATATTCAACAATAGTAAACCCTTGTGTGTTTGCTATGTTTACTAATCGTTGCAAACCATCCCCTTGCCAAGTTTCTGTAGTGTCTATAACCCAATTGAAATATTGTTCATACACTGAATGCCCAGGAAATTTCTTGTTATCGTTATCGTATGTATACACATCATCATTTACACGTATTACCAGTTTCATTTGCCGCCCTTAAAAACTGTCATTGCTATTTCAAGCAATCCGGTATCTTGTCTGCTTCGCACATTTCTCAAATCAGTCATAGCCATTGCAAGAACTTCAAAGAATCCAGCATTATCACCTATATACGGTTTTAACGTATACGGTTGGTCTACAGCGTCTTTATATGCTTGTTCTTTATCACGAAACCCACTGTTAGGTATTAATGTATTTAATTGTTGTATTGATTCGTTACCGATTCTGTCTATAGCCCATTTTTCAGTTATTTGCATACCGTATGAATATCTAGATTGCATAGTATGCAATATTTCATGTACTAATGTGCTCGTTGTTGTATCAGTTGTTATATATATATTTCCTCCACGTTCAAATTCTCTCCCATTTAATACTGTTAGGTCTAAAGAATTTACTTGCATTTGTGCTTGTACACCGTTAGTTGTATCAGGTTTAATACCGTATGTTAATTGTGTAAGTTGCTGTATTCTTTGTTTTTGTTCATCAGATAACTGCAAATTAGAATCAAATACTACTTCCACTTGTTGAGGTGTATTGCTCTGTAATGCAGTTAATACATCTACATAGTATTGATTTGTTGCATTATTTATTTGTGCATCTAATCTATACCATTCTGCACTTGCTGCAGCTTTTTCTGCTGCAATTTCATCGTATCTATTTTGTCTTAATTCACGTATATAATCAAGTTGTGCATCGCTGCCGCCTGAATTGGCTGTATTCAATAAAGCTTCATCATAGAATATAACTTTTTCATCTTCATGCCTATTACTATAAATAAATGCAGATAATTCAGCTTGTTTATTTTGTGCTTCTGATATTTCTTGTGGCAGCATGTCTATAATTTTTTCTGCCATTTCTTTTGGCTCTAAATCATATAGCCCGCCTGTGTTACCTCTAAATATTTCTTCTGTAGGTATTTCAATTGCTGGCTGTACTTTGTCAACATACACAAGCCCTGTATCACACCGGCAATTTACATGTGCAGGCGCTCCCAATGTTATATCTTGATCACCGCTGTATACTGCTGCCCATTCATCTTCAGGCAGCCCGTCTAAATCTTTGCACATCTGGCATACAATCCTGTCTTTTTCGGTATTCCAATATCGTGTGACAGAAATGCCGTTTGTGCGTGCCAGGTCTCTGATATTTAACGTCTGCAATGATGCCGCGCGTGTTGGCTCGGTAAATGCAATACGCATGGCTCGTAATTGAGAAAATGCAGACAGACTCTGCATAATGTCTGCTTGTGTTGTGCCTGGTGTTATTGCAGAAAAATTAATTGTGCGGTTTACAAGTGCCCTATCACGAGCTCCCAAATCTTGCAAATATGGTGTCCAGAAACCATCAAAATATGTTTTATTCCATCCCTGTATACCTTGTAATATTAGTGCTGCGCTTTGTTGATCTGGTATGCCGCGTATAGGTTGCACACGCTCGGCACCTGCTGCCAAAACGGTATTAGCAACTGATTTGTCCAGGTATTTGCTCAAATCAGTATCAATACCGCTGTAATCACCTGCTGCAATCTTTTGGCTTATATCCTCATCTCTTTTGTTGAGTCTGCTTACAATACCCCTGTATACCTTTTGCTCACCTGCTGTCATATCTGCATAACCCAGTTTTACGGCAGCAAACACGCCTACAATATCAGCTTTTTTTTTTACGCTGTCCAGCTCGCTATCGATAAAATCCAACAGGTAACCAGGCAGCACGTCGCTAGTAAATTTCACTGCAGCGCTTTTGCCTGGCTTAAATCGTGCCAGTGCTTTTGCCTCGTATTTGTCCAGCTCGCTAATACGCTTGCCTGCCGCGTCATCGAGTGCAAGCACCTCATCAGGTGCCGCGTTTTGTTGCGTGTTAACAGGATTATTCGTATCAACATTCACGCCGCCGTCAGTGTCTACTACTTTCGGCACAGGCAGCCCTAATGCTTCCTCGATGTTGTCATAGCCCAGCTGTTTCATTGCAGCTCGCAATGGTAACCCAGCTTGCACCAACAGCACAAGAGAATTTGCGCGCGCTGCCTCGTCTATCTGAAATACATCTAGTTTTTCAGGTAAAAACTGAAACTGATATTTTAACGGCTTAAATAGTTGCTCGTTCAATACGCGTTCATAAAATGCCAGCCGTGGCACAATAGTTTCTCGCCAAAATGATTGCCTGTCGCTGTTGGCTGTTGCATAGTTGGCAGCGCTTGCCTCTATCATCGTACGAGGTACACCAAACGTGCTAACGATGTTCATAACCGCGCGCTCTTGGATTGGTACCATGTCCATCTGATCCAATGGAAATGTCACAATCTGTGCTTTTACTTCGCCTCGGAAAAAAAACGTTTTGAACGCGTTTGATACGTTTTCTACATAGCGTGTCCAGTGTGATTTAATGCGCTCGAGCTCGGGAGGCGTAATGCTTTTGTCCAGGCTCAACACCAATGCTGGCTGTGCGCCATGTTCAAAAAATGCCGAGGCAAACCGCTCGAGGTAATACGCAAGCTGGGCAGATTGCAATGCTACGCGCGCTGGTGATACTTCTTCGTTTATATCTGTTTTTATGCTTGGCTCGTGAAAATAGACAATGTCCGCAATTGTCCAGACAGCATGCGTTTGCCCGTTGATTTTTTGGGTAAACTGCAAGCCTGTCATATAGTCCGCGCCCTGCTGTTTTTCAGCGTGGTACGTTACTTCAATGCTTTTAGGGTTTAGGAATTGAAACCCATACAACACCCTACCGCGATATAAACGCAGCCAGAACGCGCGCCCAGTAAGCATCAGCGAACGCTCTGTTTGCTGTATAAGATTCTCTAATGGTGTTGTAAATGGATAATCTACTACCGTGCCAGATCGTAGCAATTCATACGGTACGGTACCTAATGCATCAGCTCGCAAGTTGATAGCACGATAGTACATTGGTACCTTTTCGTATGCATCCAGCGTGCCGTATAGCTCGCCTGCCTTTTTGGCAATGCTGTACCAGCCTGGTATTGCCTCAATTGATTTAAATTCCATTGGTGTACCTCATATGCCTGTTAGATGAAATCGTACAATACCTGCCCGCTTGCCAACATTTCGACAGCACCTGAAACCGCGTCTACCATGTCATCATGTTGCCCGTATGGAAATGCAAGGCACTCATCGATAAACTGGTTATTCCAATCGCCTCGCACTACCCTTATTAGCCCTTGCTCAGCTCGCACTGCCCAGGGCATAGCGCGCTGCATTTTGTCACGAGTCACCACATAGCCCTGTAGGCTGATGTTTGCCAGTTCTGGCATTCGTCGTATATCTTGCAAGGCACCTAATCCTGCTTGTGCTTGCTCGATCCCTTGCATAGTATCGTATTGTTCCGTTTTCATCGTGTCTACCATGATTTTACGTACATCAGGAAATTCAGCTTTTACGCGTATTCCGTCTGCAATGTATAGTACGCCTGTATCATCAAATGCCACACGTACGCTGGCTGTATAGTCTGCCGTTTGCCGTACACTGGTTGCAGTATCCCAATACCTATACCATGCCAGCCCTGCAGGCGCTCGCTCGATAATGCTAAACCATTGGCGCTTAAATAGCGCGCCTGCCATGTCAACAAATTCGCCTTCTACCTCTTGCCGAAATTGCTCGCTGGTGTACGATTTTTTGAGCGTGTTTAAAAACGATTCAGGCAAAAATACGTTATCAGCCGTTTTGCTGTGTATGATTTCGTAATCCGGATCGCCTGAATTCCATAATTCGTATATCCAATCTCTGCCGCGTGGTGTTGTGGTAACCCAGGCTCGAGCGGGTTCC
>Ga0209107_10000720_pt1 | contig 19052 bp, 15 predicted proteins | sample LakErihyJuly2011_2_FD_187460 | JGI IMG/M metagenome (GOLD analysis project Ga0209107, IMG submission 187460) | Freshwater microbial communities from dead zone in Lake Erie, Canada - CCB hypolimnion July 2011 (SPAdes) (version 2) | ecosystem: Environmental > Aquatic > Freshwater > Lentic >... | reverse complement strand
GTGCAGTACGCCACGGGCATCCTGGCCGAGCACCGCCACACCCGCACGGCCGCCGGCCTGTTCGACGTCTCCCACATGGGCCAGGTGCTGCTGACAGGCGACGATGCCGCTGCTGCGCTCGAAACCCTGGTGCCCGTGGACATCGTGGACCTGGGGCCGTTCAAGCAGCGCTACGCCCTGTTCACCAACGCCCAGGGCGGCATCCTCGACGACCTGATGGTCACGCGGCGTGCCGATGACCTCTTCGTGGTGGTCAATGCCGCCTGCAAGCAGCAAGACATCGCCCACCTGCAGCAGCACATCGGCACACGCTGCACCGTCCAGCCGCTGCCCGAACAGGCCCTGCTGGCGCTGCAAGGCCCGCAGGCCGTGACCGCGCTGGCCCGCCTCAACCCCGAGGTGCAAAAACTGGTGTTCATGACCGGCGGCCACTTCACGCTGGCCGGCATCGGCTGCTTCGTGACCCGCTCGGGCTACACCGGCGAAGACGGCTTCGAGATCTCCGTGCCGGGCGACCAGGCCGAGCAGCTGGCCCGCGCCCTGCTGGCCCAGCCCGAGGTCCTGCCCATCGGCCTGGGTGCGCGCGACACCCTGCGCCTGGAAGCCGGCCTGTGCCTGTACGGCCACGACATCGACACCACGACCACACCGGTCGAAGGCGCGCTGACCTGGGCGATCCAGAAGGTGCGCCGCGCCGGTGGTGCGCGTGCCGGCGGCTACCCCGGCGCCGACGTCATCGGTGCACAACTCGCCCAAGGCGCACAAGGTGGCGTGTCCCGCAAGCGCGTCGGCCTGATCAGCACCGAGCGCATGCCCGTGCGCGAAGGCGCGCAGGTGGTGGACGCCGCCGGCACCCCCATCGGTCGCGTCACCAGCGGCTCGCTGGGCCCCAGCATCAACCAGCCGGTGGCACTGGCCTACCTGGCCACGTCACACACCGCCATCGGCACCGATGTGTTCGCCGTGGTGCGCGACAAGCGCGTGGCCATGACCGTCGCCGCCCTGCCCTTCGTTCCCAACGGTTACTTCCGCGGTTAAGTCGCAAGCCTGCGCCCCAGACGCTGCGAGAATCACGCCCGTTCGGCTCACTCGAATCCCAAACTCCCCAAGGACGTCACCATGACCATCAAGTACACGCCCGACCACGAATGGCTGCTCATCGACGCTGACGGCACCGCCACCGTCGGCATCACCCACCACGCGCAAGACGCCCTGGGCGACGTGGTCTTCGTGGACCTGCCCGCCGTGGGCACCACCTTCGCGCCCAAGGACGTGGCCGGCGTGGTCGAGTCCGTCAAGGCCGCCGCCGACGTCTACATGCCCGTCACCGGCGAGATCGTCGAAGTCAACGAAGCCCTGCGCGACGACCCGGCCCTGGCCAACACCGACCCGACCGGCGCTGGCTGGTTCTTCAAGGTCAAGCTGTCCAACCCGGCCGAGCTCGATGCCCTGCTGGACAAGACCGCTTACGACGACCTGCTCAAGAACGCCTGAGCGCAGACGCGCCCCCGTTCACCGGGGCGGCCCTGAGCCCGCCGCCCCTGACCGCCCACCGATGCCGAACACCATGACACACGCTGCACTGACCTCCCTCGCCCCCCTGTCGCAACTGGAATACGCGACCGAATTCCAGGCCCGCCACCTGGGGCCATGGGACGATGAGCAGGCGCACATGCTGAACGTCATCGGGGCGGCTTCGCGCGAGGCGCTGATGCAGGCCATCGTGCCCGACAGCATCCGCCGCAACGCGCCGATGGACCTGCCCGCACCGCTCACCGAGGCCCAGGCCCTGGCCGAACTCAAGGCCATCGCGCAGCAGAACAAGGTGATGCGCAACTGCATCGGCCAAGGCTATTACGGCACGCTCACACCCGGCGTCATCCTGCGCAACATCCTGGAGAACCCCGCCTGGTACACGGCCTACACGCCCTACCAGGCCGAGATCTCGCAAGGCCGCATGGAAGCCTTGGTCAACTTCCAGACCATGGTCACCGACCTGACCGGCATGGCGATCGCCAACGCCTCGATGCTCGACGAGGCCACCGCCGCCGCCGAGGCCATGACCCTGGCCGCCCGCGTGGGCAAGTCCAAGTCGCAGCGCTTCGTGGTCTGCCACGACGTGTTCCCGCAGACGCTGGAAGTGGTGCAGACCCGCGCCCAGCCGCTGGGCATCACCGTCGATGTGGTCCATGCCGCGCAACTGGCCGAGCACCTGCAAACCAACGACTGCTTCGCCGCGCTGATGCAGTACCCCGGCGTCAATGGCCAGGTGCGCGACCTGCAACCGCTGATCGAGGCCCTGCACGCCCAAGGCGCCATGGCCATCGTGGCCGCCGACCTGCTGGCGCTGACGCTGCTGAAGTCGCCCGGCGAGATGGGCGCCGACATCGCCTGCGGCACCACCCAGCGCTTCGGCATGCCCATGGGCAACGGCGGCCCGCACGCCGCCTACCTGGCCACGCAGGATGCCTTCAAGCGCTCCCTGCCCGGCCGCCTCGTGGGCGTCAGCATCGACAGCCACGGCAACCCGGCCTACCGCCTGGCCCTGCAAACCCGCGAGCAGCACATCCGCCGCGAAAAGGCCACCTCCAACATCTGCACGGCCCAGGTGCTGCCGGCGGTCATCGCCAGCATGTACGCCGTCTATCACGGCCCTGCAGGCCTGCAGCGCATCGCTCAGCGCGTGGCCGCCTACGCCAGCATCCTCACCGCCGGGCTGAAGCAGCTGGGCCGCCAGACCGTGCACACCACCTGGTTCGACACCGTGCAAGTGCTGTGCGGTGACACCGCCGGCCGTGATGCCGTGCTGGCCGCTGCCGTGGCCAAGGGCATCAACCTGCGCGTGGCCAGCGACGACAGCGTCAGCATCGCCCTGGACGAAACCACCACCCGCGCCGACCTGAGCGATCTGCTGGGCGTGTTCGCCAACGGCCAGCCCCTGCCCGACACCGACGCCCTGGCCGCCACGGCCACCCTCGGCCTGCCCGAGAACCTGCGCCGCACCAGCGCCTTCCTGACGCACCCGGTCTTCAACAGCCACCACTCCGAGACGAACATGCTGCGCTACATCCGCGCCCTGTCCGACAAGGACCTGGCCCTGGACCGCACCATGATCCCGCTGGGCTCGTGCACCATGAAGCTCAACGCGACCAGCGAGATGATCCCCATCACCTGGCCGGAGTTCGCCCACATCCACCCCTTCGCGCCGCGTGAGCAGCTCAAGGGCTACGAACTGCTCGACCAGCAGCTGTGCGCCTGGCTGTCGCAGGCCACGGGCTACGCCGGCATCAGCCTGCAGCCCAACGCCGGCTCGCAAGGCGAGTACGCCGGCCTGCTGGTCATCAAGGCCTGGCACGCCTCGCGCGGCGAAGGCCACCGCGACATCTGCCTGATCCCTGAAAGCGCCCACGGCACCAACCCGGCCAGCGCCCACATGGTCGGCATGAAGGTCGTGGTCACGAAGTGCGATGCCAGCGGCAACGTGGACCTCGACGACCTGCGCGCCAAGTGCGAGCAGCACAGCGCCAACCTCGCCGCGGTGATGATCACCTACCCGTCCACCTACGGCGTCTTCGAGACGCGCGTCACCGAGCTCTGCGCCCTGGTGCACCAACACGGCGGCCGCGTCTACGTGGACGGCGCCAACATGAACGCCCTGGTCGGCCTGGCCGCGCCCGGCCAGTTCGGCGGCGACGTCAGCCACCTCAACCTGCACAAAACTTTCTGCATCCCCCACGGCGGTGGCGGCCCGGGTGTGGGCCCCGTCTGCGTGGTCGATGACCTCGTGCCCTTCCTCCCCGCGCACCGTTCCGCCGGCATCGGCAGCGAGGCGCAAGTGGGCGCCGTGTCGGCCGCACCGCTGGGCAACGCCGCCGTGCTGCCCATCAGCTGGATGTACATCCGCATGATGGGCGCCGAGGGCCTGAAGGCCGCCACCGAGGTGGCCATCCTCAACGCCAACTACGTGGCCGCCCGCCTGGCCGACCACTACGACATCCACTTCAGCGGCGGCAGCAACACCGTCAAGGGCGGCGGCGTGGCCCACGAGTGCATCCTCGACCTGCGCCCCCTGAAGGACAGCAGCGGCGTGAGTGCCGAAGACGTGGCCAAGCGCCTCATCGACTTCGGCTTCCACGCGCCCACGCTGAGCTTCCCGGTGGCCGGCACGCTGATGGTCGAGCCCACCGAGAGCGAGTCGCAAGCCGAGCTGGACCGCTTCTGCGACGCCATGATCGCCATCCGCGAGGAAATCCGCGCCGTGGAGCAAGGCCGCCTGCCGCAGGACGACAACCCGCTGAAAAACGCGCCGCACACCGCCGCCATCCTTCTGGCCACCGAGTGGCCTCACGCCTACAGCCGCGAGGCCGCCGCCTACCCCGTGGCCAGCCTGTGCCAGCAGAAATACTGGTCGCCCGTGGGCCGCGTGGACAACGTGCACGGCGACCGCAACCTGTTCTGCAGCTGCCTGCCAGCCGACGCCTGGCGCTGAGCCCTGAAAAACCCCCGTCCGCAGGCGAAATCAGATATCCTTGCAGAGCACAGGGTTTCGGCCCTGTGATGCAGTCGTCGATCGGGCTCAGTCGTCCGCATGCGCTGCTTGCGCTGGATTGACCGCGGCCCCCCTTTCTTGCCGAGGGTCTGAGCTTGCGCCCAGGCCCCGTCACTGCGGGAGGCAGCATGGGTTCAGCGGACGCACAGGGTGTCGGCCCCCGACGGTTCTTGCCGTCGCCGGAGGGCGTGTCCCTGGCCTTGAGCGCGGCACGCGCCGGGCTCTGGGAATGGGACATCCAGAACAACGAGAACCGCTGGTCCGAAGAGCTGTGGCCGCTCTATGGCCTCGACCCGCTGCAGCACATGCCCAGTTACGAGCACTGGCTGCTGAGCGTGCATGCCGACGACCGCGAGCGCACCTGCGCGCTCATCTCCCAGGCGGTCGAACACCGGCAACCCTTCGAAATCGAATGGCGCACCAACCCGGCACAAGGGCCGGTGCGCTGGCTGCTCAGCCGGGGCCAGCCGGGCGTCTGCCGCGACGATCAGGTGCAGACCTACGTCGGCATCGTCATGGACATCAGCCAACGCAAGCAGGCTGAGGAATCCCTCCAAACGCTCAACCAAGCCCTGGCACAGCGGGTGCAGGAACGCACCCAGGCCCTCGATGACCAACAGCGCTTGCTGCAAACCATCCTGGACGGTGTGCCTGGCCTGGTGGGCTACTGGGACACCCAACTGCGCAACCGCTTCGCCAACCGCGCTTACCGCGAATGGTTTGGCGTCACGCCCGAAGAAATCCAGGGCCGGCACATCCTGGACCTGCTGGGGCCCCATCTCTACGAACTCAACCGCGGCTACATGGAACGCGCCCTGCGCGGTGAGCGGCAGTGCTTCATCCGAGACATCCCCGTGCCAGGACAGCCCGGCACAGTGCGCATCAGCGAAGCGCACTACCTGCCGGACATCGACCACGGCGAGGTGCGCGGCTTCCTCGTCATGGTGTTCGACGTCACCCAGGTGACGCAGGCCGAGCGCCAGGCCCGGGCGGCCAGCCAGGCCAAATCCGAGTTCCTGGCCAACGTCAGCCACGAACTGCGCACACCGCTGAATGCGATGTTCGGATTGGCCCAGATCGGCGCCCGCGACACCGCCGGCACGCCCAGCGCACGCACCTTCCAGCAGATCCTGGCCTCCGGGCAACACCTGCTGGGCCTCATCAACGACGTGCTGGACTTCTCCAAGATCGAGGCCGGCAAGCTTCTGCTGCAGCCTCAGCCTATGGCCCTGGCTCAGGTGATGGAACACGTCGTGGCCATGACCGCCTTGCGCGCCGAGGCCAAAGGCCTGCCCCTGCTGCTGGAGGAAAGCCCGCGCGTGCCCCAGGGCGCCGTGGGCGACGCCACCCGGCTGGCGCAGATCCTCGTCAACCTGGTGGCCAATGCCATCAAATTCACCGACCAGGGCGAGGTGCGCATGCGCTTCGACGTCGATGACGGGACCCTCGTGGTCCAGGTCACCGACACCGGCATCGGCATCGAGCCGCAGCACATGGGCCAGCTCTTCCAGCCCTTCGTGCAAGCCCACGATGGCGTGCGCGGCCAGGGTGGCACCGGGCTGGGCCTGGCCATTTGCAAGCGCCTGACGCAGCTCATGCAGGGGCACATCGACGCGCGCAGCGAGCCCGGCAAGGGCAGTTGCTTCACCCTGCGCGTCCCCTTGGCGCAGTCAGAGGCGGGCGACTTCACCGCCCTGTCCGACGTGTTGCTCGTGGGCTTTCCCTCCGCCGCGCAAGCGTGCCTGGTCCGGGACCTGGCCGCGCGACACAGCCGCTGCCAGGTGGCCGACGACCTCCCCGCCAAGCTGCGCCACGGCCAGGTGCTGGTCGTGCACGAGCAGCTGCTGGCCCACCTGGACACCGTCACCCTCAACCGCTGGCTGGACGAGGGGCGCACCGTGGTGATCTCCGTGCGGGTGGCGCCCTCCACGCCGCTGTGCCCTGCCGGCATCTCTTTGCGGGATGCGGCCCTGGTCGTGGCCGGCCCGCTCAGCCCGCTGCGGCTGCTGCACGCGCTCCAGCACCGCCCGCCCGCCGTCAAGCGCAATGCCCGCAACCGCCTGCAAGGCCTGCGCATCCTCGCCGCCGAAGACAACCCGGTGAACCGCCTCATCCTGGCGCAGATGCTGGAAGGCGAAGGCGCCAGCGTGCAGTTCGCTTTCGATGGCGCCCAAGCTGTGGCCCTGGCCCAGCGTCTGGGCACCGATGCCATCGACCTGGTGCTGTGCGACATCCAGATGCCCGTGATGGACGGCTACGAGGCCACGCGCCAACTCTTGCGCCTGGACCCCGCCCTGCCCATCATCGGCCTGACCGCGCACGCCTTCAACCAGGCGCGCCAGCAAGCCCAGGAAGCGGGCATGCGCGACTACGTGACCAAACCCTATCTGCTGGATACACTCACCGACGTCATCCGCCGCCACGCACGCCATTCGGCCCCTCTCGTGAACGACGCACACACGCCTCCATCGCATCCGCCAGAACCCACCTCGGACTGGGCGTCCATGCAGCACCATTTCCAGGCCCAGCCGGCGCTGTTCGACCGGCTGGTGGACGTGGCCCTGCAGTCCTTGCCCGGGGTGCTCTGTGAACTCGACCGCGCCCGCGCGCTGGGCGACATGTCCGCGCTGGCCAAAATTGCCCACGAAATCAAGGGCACGGCCTTGAACCTGAGGGCCTCCCGCCTGGCTGGGCTCGGTGCCACCACGCAGGATCAGGCCCGCGAGGGCCTGCCCAGCTGCCACGCCAGCGCCAGCGAACTCTCAGCCGGGCTGCAAGCCTTCCTGGAAGACCTGCGCGGCCACGGCCATGGCAGCTCGCAGGAAACCCAACCTGGCGCGCTCGATGCCCTGGCCTCAGTAAATCAGGCGGTCCGGGCGGAGGTCGCGCAGGATGGTCGTGGCGATCTCTTCAATCGACTTGTGCGTCGATGACAGCCAGGCGATGCCCTCGCGGCGCATCATCGCCTCACCGGCACTGACCTCGGCGCGGCAGTTCTCCAGGCTCGCATAGCGGCTGTTCGGGCGGCGCTCGTTGCGGATCTGGCTGAGGCGCTCCGGGTCGATCGTCAGGCCGAAGCACTTCTTCTTGTACGGCTTGAGCATCGAGGGCAGGAAGCCGCGGTCGAAGTCCTCCGGGATCAGCGGCACATTGGCCGCCTTGATGCCGTGCTGCATCGCCAGGTACAGCGAGGTCGGCGTCTTGCCGCTGCGGCTCACACCCACCAGCACCACGTCGGCCGACTCCAGGTTGCGGGAGGATTGCCCGTCGTCGTGCTCCAGCGAAAAGTGGATGGCGTCGATGCGGTTGTTGTACTCGCCGTCCACGCTGGGGTCGCTGAAGCGGCCCACCCGGTGGTTGGACTTCATGTTGAACTCTTCCTCCAGCGGCTCCACGAAGGTCTTGATCACGTCAAAGACCTTGCCCTGGCAGGTTTTCAGGATGTCCAGCACGTCGTCGTTGGCCAGCGTGGTGAACACGATGGGCTTTTTGCCCTCGCGCTCACCCGCGGTGTTGATTTCGCGCACCACCTGGAAGGCCTTGTCCACCGTGTCGATGAAGGGCCGGCGGATGTGCCTGGGCTTGATGGCGAACTGCGCCAGGATGGAGTTGCCCATGGTTTCGGCGGTGATGCCCGTGCCATCGGACACGAAGAAGACGCTGCGATCAGACATAGAGGACGGCTGGGGTGGAGGACTCTGTGCGTTGTTCACGCCACAAAGCCCGTGTGACAAGGGGAATCCGCGGGGAAGCAAACCGGATCATAGGCCTGACCCTACAATCTGGCCAAATGCCGTCCATGACAGGTGTGTTGCGCTAGCTTGGCTCCATAACAACCACAAGACAGCCAGGCCGTGCCCTCCCACCGGGCGCCCAAGGTTTTTTTCACCATCCTGGAGTTTGTATGACCAACCGCTTTGAGCCAACCGATCTGGTTGTGCCCTTCGAGCAACTGCGCATGTCCGACGTCGAAGTCGTCGGCGGCAAGAACGCCTCGCTGGGAGAGATGATCTCCCAGCTGCCCAACGGCGTGCGCGTGCCCACCGGCTTCGCCACCACCGCCCACGCCTTCCGCGAGTTCCTCAAGCACGACGGCCTGGCCGACCGCATCAGCCAACGCTTGGCCACGCTGGACACCGAAGACGTGCGCGCCCTGGCCGTCGCCGGCGCTGAAATCCGCGGCTGGCTCGAAGCCCAGCCCTTCCCCGCCGACCTGGAACAGGCCATCCGTGGCGCCTTTGCCACGCTGGCGGGCGACAACCTGCAGGCCTCGTTCGCCGTGCGCTCCTCGGCCACCGCCGAAGACCTGCCCGACGCATCGTTTGCCGGCCAGCAGGAAACATTCCTGAACGTGGTGGGCATCGAAGACGTCCTGCACAAGATGAAGGAAGTGTTCGCCTCGCTCTACAACGACCGCGCCATCTCTTACCGCGTCCACAAGGGCTTCGCCCACGACGTCGTGGCCCTGTCGGCCGGCGTGCAACGCATGGTGCGCTCCGACCTGGGTGCCGCCGGCGTGATGTTCACCATCGACACCGAATCCGGCTTCTCCGACGTCGTCTTCGTCACCTCCAGCTACGGCCTGGGTGAAACCGTGGTGCAAGGCGCTGTCAACCCCGACGAGTTCTACGTGCACAAGCCGGCGCTCAAGGCTGGCAAGCAGGCTGTCATCCGCCGCAACCTGGGCTCCAAGCTGATCAAGATGGAGTTCGCCTCGGCCGAGGAAAAGGCCGCCAGCGGCAAGCTGGTGCGCACCGTGGACACCACCGTCGAGGCCCGCAATCGCTACAGCCTGACCAACGAGGACGTGACCGAGCTGGCCCGCTACGCCGTCATCATCGAAGAGCACTACGGCCGCCCGATGGACATCGAATGGGGCAAGGACGGCACCGACGGCCACCTGTACATCCTGCAGGCCCGCCCTGAAACCGTGAAGAGCCAGCAGCAAGGCAAGGCCGAGCAGCGCTACAAGCTCAAGGGCACTGGCACCGTGCTGGCCGAAGGCCGCGCCATCGGTCAGAAGATCGGCACCGGCCCCGTGCGCATCGTGCACAACATCTCCGAGATGGACACCGTCAAGCCGGGCGACATCCTCGTCACCGACATGACCGACCCCAACTGGGAGCCGGTGATGAAGCGCGCCAGCGCCATCGTGACCAACCGCGGCGGCCGCACCTGCCACGCCGCCATCATCGCGCGTGAGCTGGGCATCCCGGCCGTGGTCGGTTGCGGCAACGCCACCGAACGCCTGACCGACGGCACCCTGGTGACCGTGGCCTGCTCCGAAGGCGACACCGGCTACATCTACGAAGGCCTGCTGGAGACCGAAGTCACCGAAGTGACCCGCGGCGAGATGCCCCACATCGACCTGAAGGTCATGATGAACGTCGGCAACCCCCAGTTGGCCTTCGACTTCTGCCAGATGCCCAACAGCGGCGTCGGCCTGGCCCGCCTTGAGTTCATCATCAACAACAACATCGGCGTCCACCCCAAGGCGATCCTGGACTACCCGAACATCGACTCCGACCTGAAAAAGGCCGTGGAATCGGTGGCCCGTGGTCACGCCTCGCCCCGCGCTTTCTACGTGGACAAGCTCGCCGAAGGCATCGCCACCATCGCCGCGGCTTTCTGGCCCAAGCCCGTCATCGTGCGCCTGTCGGACTTCAAGTCCAACGAGTACAAGAAGCTCATTGGCGGTTCGCGCTACGAGCCGGAAGAAGAAAACCCGATGCTGGGCTTCCGCGGCGCCTCGCGCTACATCAGCGCCGAGTTCGGCGAGGCCTTCGCCATGGAGTGCGAAGCCCTCAAGCGCGTGCGCAACGACATGGGCCTGACCAACATCGAGATCATGGTGCCCTTCGTGCGCACCCTCAAGCAGGCCGAGCGCGTGACCGGCATGCTGGCCGACCACGGCCTGGTGCGCGAATCCCAGGGTGGCAAGGATGGCCTGCGCGTCATCATGATGTGCGAAGTGCCCTCCAACGCCATCCTGGCCGAGCAGTTCCTGGCGTTCTTCGACGGCATGTCGATCGGCTCCAACGACCTGACGCAGCTGACGCTGGGCCTGGACCGCGACTCCGGCCTGGAGTTGCTGGCCCATGACTTCGACGAGCGCGATCCGGCTGTGAAGGCCATGATCTCGCGCGCCATCGCCGCTTGCCGCGCACAGGGCAAGTACATCGGCATCTGCGGTCAAGGCCCGTCCGACCACCCGGATTTCGCCGAGTGGCTGGCCGACGAAGGCATCGTGTCCATCTCGCTGAACCCGGACACGGTCGTGGACACCTGGCAGCGCCTGGCCGCTCGCGGCTGAGTCCCAGCCAACCCCGGCCAGCTTTGACACGAACGCCACCCCCGGGTGGCGTTTTGCTGTTATAGTCGCAGGCTTTCCGAATTCCGGATTGCCCTGATGCGCACCGCAACGTGTCCACATGGGTGAGAAGGAACCTTGCCGCACGCGGGTTTGACGCTTCGCTGCGGCTTCCCACCCGGGCCATTTGCTGACGTCTGTCAGCAGCTGGAGCGGGAATCCACAAGGAGCTTTCATGCGTCACTATGAAATCATCGTGCTGATCCACCCGGATCAAAGCGAACAAGTTCCGGCCATGCTGGAGCGCTACAAGACCCTGATCACCACCAATGGTGGCCAGGTGCACCGCTTCGAAGACTGGGGCCGCCGTCAACTGGCTTACCAGATCAACAAGCTGGCCAAGGCCCACTACCTGTGCCTGAACGTCGAAATCAGCAAGGAAACCCTGGCTGAAATCGAAACCGGCTTCAAGTTCAACGACGCCGTGCTGCGTCACCTGACCGTGCTGAAGGACAAGGCCGAGACCGCTCCTTCCGTGATGATGAAGCAGGTTGAGCGTGAAGAGGCCCGCAAGGCCCAGCAGGAGCCCGCCGCTGCCTGATGCCAGCCGCAAGGCTGCCAGGCTGCACCCGTCAGCGCACGCTGAACTGAACGCGGTCACCCCAGCATGAACCAGGTTCTGCTGTCCGCCCAGATCATCGAGCGCAAGGCGCTGAGATACACCCCCGCCGGCCTGCCCGCCCTGGACCTCGTGCTTCAGCACGAATCCACGGTGAGCGAGAACCAGCAAAGCCGCAAGGTCAAGCTGGACATCAAGGCTGTGGCCATCGGTCCGATCGCAGATCGGCTGAACAAGCAGGCCATCGGCGAAGCTTTCGGGCTCGCTGGTTTCCTGGGGGCTCCGCGTCACGGACGGGGCGTGCTGCTGCACATCACCGAACTCACCGACATCGTTCAAACACATTCAACGGATAATTGAGAGGTCAACATGGTTGCTCCCCGCTCCAAGAACGGCAAGTTCTCCAAAGACCGCAAGGGCAAGCGCAACACGCAGTCCCTGCTGTTCCGCCGCAAGCGCTTCTGCCGCTTCACCGTCGCCAACGTCGAACAGATCGACTACAAGGACGTTGACACCCTGCGCGATTTCATCGCTGAAAACGGCAAGATCATCCCCGCACGCCTGACCGGCACCCGCGCGATCTACCAGCGTCAGCTGACCACCGCCATCAAGCGCGCTCGCTTCCTGGCCCTGCTGCCTTACAGCGACCAGCACCGCGTCTAAGGAGTCCCTGTCATGCAAATCATCCTCCTCGAAAAAGTCGCCAACCTGGGCAACCTGGGTGATGTGGTCAAGGTCAAGGACGGCTACGCCCGTAACTTCCTGATCCCGACCGGTCAAGCCCGCCGCGCCACCGAAAAGGCCGTCGCCGAATTCGAAGCTCGCCGCGCAGAGCTGGAAAAGGCTTCCGCCGAGAAGCTGGCCGCCGCACAAGCCGTGGGCGACAAGCTCACCGGCAAGACCATCACCGTCAGCCAGAAGGCTGGCGTGGACGGCCGCCTGTTCGGTTCGGTCACCAACCACGACATCGCCGACGGCCTGAAGGCTGCTGGCTTCGACGTGGCCAAGCAGCAGGTTCGCCTGCCCAACGGCCCGCTGAAGACCGTGGGCGAGCACGCCGTGTCGGTGTCCCTGCACACCGACGTGGTGGTGGACGTCACCATCGCTGTCGTCGCTGCCAACGACTGATCCTTCCAGATCGGTCATCTGCAAGGGGTGCGCACGCACCCCATGCGGGCAGTCTCACAAAGCCGGCGCAAGCCGGCTTTGTCGTTTCCGGGTGCCCCGATGAATGGCGGCAGACTTGTCCACCGCCGTCCCCAGGAAGTCCCCTGCATTTCCCAAGGCTGCCCACAGCTTTATCCACAGGCTGACACAGCACACGACCGTATCATCGACCCATGGCCGCAGTCTTCCCCACCCCCTCGTCTTTCAAGAACCCTGGCGATGCGCCAAGCAGCGATGAGATCGCGCGCCTGCGCGTGCCGCCGCACTCCATCGAGGGCGAGCAAAGCGTGCTGGGCGGCCTCCTGCTGGACAACAGCGCCTGGGACCGCGCCGCCGACCTGCTCAACGAGAGCGACTTCTACCGCCACGAGCACCAGCTCATTTTCGCGGCCATCCAGCAGTTGGTGTCCGGCTCCAAGCCGGCCGACGTCATCACGGTGTTCGAGCAGTTGCAAATGCAAGGCAAGGCACAGGACGTGGGCGGCCTGACCTACCTCAACGCCTTGGCCCAGTCGGTGCCGAGCGCGGCCAACATGCGCCGCTACGCCGAGATCGTGCGAGAGCGCGCGGTGCTGCGCAAGCTGGTGACGGCCTCCGACGAGATCGCCACCAACGCCTTCAGCCCGCAGGGCAAGTCGGTGTCGGACATCCTCGACGAGGCCGAAGCCAAGATCATGAAGATCGGCGAGGAAGGCAGCCGCAACAAACAGGGCTTCTTCGCCATGGACGGCCTGGTGGTGGACCTGCTGGACCGCGTGCAGGAGCTGGCCGACAACGGCGCCGAGGATGTCACCGGCGTGCGCACCGGCTTCATCGACATGGACAAGATGACCGCCGGCCTGCAAAAGGGCGACCTCATCATCCTGGCCGCGCGCCCCTCGATGGGCAAAACCGCCTTCGCGCTGAACATCGGCGAGAACGTGGCCGTCAACGAGGGCCTGCCGGTGGCGGTGTTCTCCATGGAAATGGGCGCCTCTCAGCTGGCCTTGCGGATGGTCGGCTCGATCGGCCGCATCAACCAGCAAAACCTGCGCACCGGGCGCCTGTCCGACGACGAATGGGGCCGGCTGAGCGAGACGGTGGAAAAGCTGCGCCACGCCAACGTCTTCATCGACGAAACGCCGGGCCTCTCCCCCAACGAGTTGCGCGCCCGGTCGCGCCGGCTGGCCCGCCAGTTCGGCGGCACGCTCGGCCTGATCATCGTGGACTACCTGCAGCTGATGAGCGGCTCGGGCAGCAACGAGGAAAACCGCGCCACCGTGATCGGTGAAATCTCGCGGGGCCTGAAGGCCTTGGCCAAGGAACTGCAGTGCCCGGTGATCGCGCTGTCGCAGCTCAACCGCTCGGTGGAAACGCGGCCCGACAAGCGCCCCATGATGTCCGACCTGCGCGAGTCCGGCGCCATCGAGCAGGACGCCGACGTCATCATGTTCATCTACCGCGACGAGTACTACAACAAGGAATCGAAGATCCCGGGTGTGGCCGAAATCATCATCGGCAAGCAGCGTAACGGCCCGGTGGGCAGTGTGCACCTGGGCTTCATCAAGTCCAACACCCGCTTCGAGAACCTCGCGCCGGGCAGTTACGGCGGCGACGAGTACTGACCCCAGCAGCCCATCCTCAGCGCCCTGCAGGATGGGGCGCAACAAAAAGGGAGCCCGAGGGCTCCCTTTGTTTTGGCCGCGCGGCCGTGTGTGGCCAGCGGGATCGGCCTCTCAGTCGTCACTGGAGCCGCCCAGCGCCATCAGCAGCTGCAGCAGCGAGGTGAAGACGTTGTAGACGTCGAGGTACACCGCCAGCGTGGCCGAGACGTAGTTGGTCTCGCCACCGTCGATGATGCGCTTGAGGTCGTAGAGGATGAAGGCGGAGAAGATCAGCACGGACATCGTGGAGACCGCCAGCATCAGCGCGGGCATTTGCAGCCAGATGTTGGCCAGGCTGGCCACGATCATGACCATCACGCCCATGAACAGCCACTTGCCCATGCTGGAAACATCGCGCTTGACGGTGCTGGCCAGGGTGGCCATGCCCACGAACACCGTTGCCGTGCCACCAAAGGCCAGCGAGATGAGCTGCACGCCATTGGACAGGCCCAGCGCAAAGCCCAGCAGGCGCGACAGCATCAGGCCCATGAAGAAGGTGAAGCCCAGCAGCAGGAGCACGCCTGTGCCGGTGTGCTTGGTTTTCTCGATGCCGTAGAAGAAAGCAAAGGCGATGCCCAGGAAGAGCAAGGCGCTGATCAGCGGGCTGCCAGGCAGCAGGCTGAAGCCGAAGGCCACGCCCACCCAGGCGCCGAGCACGGTGGGGACCATGGACAGCGCCAGCAGCGCGTAGGTGTTGCGCAGCACGCGCGAGCGGTCCACGCCCAGCGAGCCGCCGTAAACCACGTCCAGGGGTTTGAGGGAACGGTCCATGCATCCTCCAAGGGAAAAATGTCGCGGGAGAACCCGCAGCACAACAGCCCGTATATTAGGACAAAACCGCGGGTGGGTGTGGGTTGGCCCTGCTGTGGCGGTCTCAGCCGCGCTGCCGCAGCGATTCGTAGAGGCAGATGGCGGTGGCCGCCGCGACATTCAAGGACTCTTCGCCCCCCGGCTGGGGAATCGTCACGGTGAGGGCGCAGCGGGCCTGCAGGGCTGCGCTGACACCCTGCCCTTCGTGCCCCATCACCCAGGCGCAGGGGTCGGGCAGCTGCACCTTGGACACCACGTGCTCGGTGTGCGAGCTGGTGGCCACCAGGGGCACATGCAGCGCGGCCAGGTCGTCGGCGTCCAGCTGCTCGACGAGGTTCAGCGCGAAATGCGCGCCCATGCCGGCGCGCAGCACCTTGGGGCTCCACAGGCCGGCCGTGCCCTTGAGCGCCAGCACCTGCTGCACGCCCAGGGCCGCTGCGCTGCGCAAGATGCTGCCGACGTTGCCAGCGTCCTGCAGGCGGTCCAGCACGACCGTGCGTGCCGTCGCCTGGATGCCTTGTGCACTGCATTCAGCGCTGCCGGCATGGGCCGCCAGCGGCAGCAGGTAGCCAATGCGCGCAGGCGACTCCAGGCCGGTGAAGGCCTTCCACAACGCCTCGGGCACCACGACGACCTTGTCGGCGGCACGCGCCAGGCGACTGGCCAGGGCGGCGCGCTCGTCATCGCCCGTGGCCGTGCCGTGCTCGCCGATCCAGGCGGTGTCGGCCACGATGGCCACCGGCACCGGCACACCGCGCGCCAGGCAGGCCGAGCAGAGGTGGTCGCCCTCCAGCCAGACCTCGCCCTGCTTGCGGTAGGCCAGGGGCTCCTGGGCCAGGCGGCGCAGGCGCTGGATCAGCGCGTTCTCGCGGGAGGTGATCGACTGGATGAGGGGCATGGCGCAGGGGTCGGCAAGGCGTTCAGCGGCGCACGGCGGGCACCGGCAGGCTCGGGTCGGGCACCAGGCCCAGCACCACCTTCACCGGGCCGAAGCTGCGCCGATGGTGGGGCGTGGCGCCATGCTGGCGCAGCGCGGCGATGTGGTCGGCCGTGGGATAGCCCTTGTGGCCATCGAAGCCGTACTGCGGGAAGGCCTGGTGCAGCTCGTCGCAGAGGCGGTCGCGGTGCACCTTGGCCAGGATGGACGCCGCCGAGATGGCCTGCACCTTGGCATCGCCCTTGACGATGGCCTGGGCAGGCACCGCCAGCGGCGGCACGCGGTTGCCATCGACCTGGACCAGGGAGGGCTTCAGGCGGAGCCCTTCCACGGCCCGGCGCATGGCCAGCATGGTGGCGTGCAGGATGTTGAGCTGGTCGATTTCCTCGACCGAGGCCAGCGCGATGCTGCAGCACAGGGCCTTGGCGCGGATCTCGTCGAACAGGAATTCACGCTGGCGGGCGCTGAGCTTCTTGGAGTCGGCCAGGCCGGCGATGGGGTTGAGCTCATCGAGGATGACCGCCGCCGCCACCACCGGGCCGGCCAGCGGGCCGCGACCGGCCTCGTCCACCCCGGCCAACAAGCCCATGGGCGAGACGGGGCAGAGCAGGTCCAGCTGTTGCTCGGCGGCCAGGGGCGACACCACAACGGCCACCTTAGCGCGCTTCGAGGACTTGGGCGATGGCATCGGAGGCCGCGCGGGCGGTGTCACGCCGCAGCAGGTGGTGCATATCGAGGAAACGCTGCTGCACCGAGGCGCAGCGCGCAGGGTCGTCCAGCCAGGCCAGCACATCGGCGGCCAGCTGCGTCGGGTTGGCGTCGTGCTGCAGGCGCTCGGGCACGACGAAATCGCGCGCCAGGATGTTGGGCAGCCCCACCCAGGGCAGGTAGCCCATGCGCTTCATGATCTGCCAGCTCATGGGACTGAGCTGGTAGGCGATGACCATGGGGCGCTTGAACAGGGCGGCTTCCAGCGTGGCGGTGCCGCTGGCGATCAGGGTGACATCGCAGGCGGCCAGGGCCTCGTGGGATTGGCCATCGAGCAGGGTCAGTGGCGCGTCAGGCGCATGCGCGCGCACCAGGGGCTCCACCAGCTCGCGCAGGCCAGGCACCACGGGCAGCACGAAGCGCAGGTCGGGGCGCTGCCGGGCCAACCTGGCCACGGTTTGCAGGAAAACGGGCGCGATGTGGCTGATCTCACCGCGGCGGCTGCCGGGCAGCACGGCCAGCAGGGGCACGCCGTCGGCCAGGCCCAGCTTCTGGCGGGCGGCCGCACGCGGCACCTCCAGCGGGATGGTGTCGGCCAAGGGGTGGCCCACGTAGCTCGCGGCGATGCCAGCGTCGTGGTAGATCTGCGGCTCGAAGGGGAAGAGGCAGAGCATGTGGTCCACCGAGCGGTGGATTTTGTGGATGCGCCCTCCCCGCCAAGCCCAGATCGAGGGGCTGACGAAGTGCACGGTCTTGACGCCTTCGGCCTTCAAGCGGGCTTCAAGGCCGAGGTTGAAGTCGGGCGCATCGACGCCAATGAACAGGTCCGGCCGCTCGGCCAGCAGGCGGTCGCCCAGGCGCCGGCGGATGGTCCAGATTTCACGGAAGCGCCGCAGCACCTCCATGTTGAACCCGTGCACCGCGAGCTTGTCGTGCGGCCACCAGGCCTCGAAGCCCTGGGCTGCCATCTTCGGCCCGCCGATGCCCTGGGCCGTGAGCTCGGGCCAGCGCGACTTCATGCCACCGAGCAGCAGCCCGGCCAGCAAGTCGCCCGAGGTCTCGCCAGCGACCATCGCCAGCCGAGGCGCGGAGGTGCTCATGCCGTGTGCATCCAGCGTCTGGGCCGAGCTCAGCGGACGATGCCGCGCTGGGCACCGGCCAGGAAGGCCAGCATCTTGTCGATGTCGCCCAGCGCGCCGTCCGCCTGTGCCTCGGGCGTGGCCTTCAGCGCGGTGATCTCGTCGACCGAAGCGGCCAGCGTCAGGCCCTTGCGGTAGAGCAACTTGTACATCTGCTTGAGCAGGCTCAGGCGCTCCGGGCTGTAACCACGGCGGCGCGGGCCTTCCTGGTGCACGTTCTGGGCTTCGGCGGGGTTGCCCGCGGCCACCACGAAAGGCGGGAGGTCCTGCGACAGGCGCGTCTGGAAGCCCAGCATGGCGAAGTCGCCGATGCGCACGAACTGGTGGATGCCGCTGATGCCGCCGATCAGGGTGAAGTCACCCACCGTGACGTGGCCGGCGAACTGCACCGAGTTGGCGATCACGTTGTGGCTGCCGATGACGCAGTCGTGCGCCACGTGCACATAGGCCATGATCCAGTTGTCGTCACCGATCTGCGTGATGCCCTTGTCCTGCACCGTGCCGGTGTTGAAGGTCGTGAACTCGCGGATGGTGTTGCCGTTGCCGATGATGAGCCGTGTGGGCTCACCCGCGTACTTCTTGTCCTGCGGGTCGGCACCCAGCGAGGCGAACTGGAAGATGCGGTTGTCGCGGCCAATCGTCGTGTGGCCTTCGATGACCGCGTGCGCGCCGATCGTCGTGCCCTCGCCGATCTCGACGTTCGGGCCGATCACGGTGTAGGGGCCCACGCTCACGCCATCGGCCAGGCGTGCTTTAGGGTCAACGAGGGCCGTCGGGTGGATGCTCGCCATCGTCGATCAGCTCACCTTGCGCTTGGTGCACATCAGCTCGGCCGACACGGCCAACTCGCCATCCACCAGGCCTTGCGCCGTGAACTTGTAGATGCCGCTTTTGACGCGGTCCAGCGTCACGTCCAGGATGAGCTGGTCACCGGGCTCGACCGGGCGCTTGAAGCGCGCGCCATCGATGCCAGCGAAGTAAATCACCATGTTCTCGTCCACACCATCGCCGGTGCTTTCGAAAGCCAGCAGCGCTGCGGCCTGGGCCAGGGCCTCCAGCATCAACACGCCCGGCATGACCGGACGGTGGGGAAAGTGGCCCTGGAAATAGGGCTCGTTGATGGAAACGTTCTTCAGCGCACGGATGCGCTTGTTCAACTCCAGCTCCAGC
>Ga0209107_10000718_pt1 | contig 19061 bp, 19 predicted proteins | sample LakErihyJuly2011_2_FD_187460 | JGI IMG/M metagenome (GOLD analysis project Ga0209107, IMG submission 187460) | Freshwater microbial communities from dead zone in Lake Erie, Canada - CCB hypolimnion July 2011 (SPAdes) (version 2) | ecosystem: Environmental > Aquatic > Freshwater > Lentic >... | reverse complement strand
ACGCCGCCATGCCGCGCATTCCTCCTCCGCCGATGCGCTTGCTAACAAAAAACAACGCTCCGCCGATAATAACAAGCGGGAGGAAGCTGGTAAGCAGTGCGATCAGAGTGCTCTGCTGTGCAACTTCACCAACGGTTGTCGGGACGTTCTTAGCGCTTAGTTTCTCAACCAACTTGGCACCGTACCCGTCAGGGTAGCCACTGAAAGATTCTATCCCGTCTGAGGTCTTTATAAGGATACGTCGTCGGCTGTCGTCTAGCTCTGCCTCGCTGACCTTACCGCCCTCGATGGAGCTCATCACCTGATCCAGTCTGAGCTCAGTAGGAGCAATCTGCGTCTGTTGGCGGTATAGGTACGGCGCAACGAAAAGGACTGTAATAACACCAAGCACAACGACTCTGGTCTGGAAGCGACGTTTCTTAGGATCTGGGGTGTTTAGGTCTTGAGGAGTGGTGTTCACACACCCCACTGTGCGCCCTCGTCCGGTACAGCCACGCACCTGGACCTTTCAGGGCACCTTTTTAAGAGTCTCCGCGCAGCCTGCAAAAAGGCTGTAGTCCTGCAGACGGTAGAACCTGGGGTAAAGGAGCGTTCCAGCAGTCACTCCCGGTCGTGCGACGCGTGCTACCAGGGCTAAATTCGTCACAGTGCTGTGTATGCCTAGTCGTACCGCTGTATCCATCCCCCTGCACCCACAGGGCTACCCCGCACTGGGTCTTGCTGCTCGTACTTTGCATGTTCCGACGCGTTCTGACGCGTCATCTTCGGTTCTTCGCAAAAGGCTTGAGTCCTGGGAAGCCTCGATACGTGGCGAACACACGTTTGAGATGCGCTCGATGGAGCGTCTGCCGCTGCATGTTGCAACAGAGGCCGCGCACGTGTACGCAGCACTAAGAGAGCAGTTCCCTGTCGTAGCTCCTGGCTACGTAGATGTAGCATCGCGTCAGATCGAGGAGTGGTACAAGACCAGCAAGCCCGAGAACCAGCCTCTAGCTGTCGCTGTAACCTTTGAGAGCTTGCAGCCTCTTCGCGATATGACGATGTATAGAATGTCCCCGACTGCAGTACTCAGCGGCGTTGAGGACGAAGAGTTGGATCTAGACCTGCTTCTCGCAATTGCGGAGGCAGCCGAGAGTCTTGGTGTTAAGGACGTCTGGGCTACAGGGTCTATCGACATCTGCCGCTCATTTGAAACAAAGAGAAGCTACACAGAACTAATGCGTATGCGTCAGAGAGTTCGCCGACCTCACAAGACCGGCACCACCGCAGCCATTCAGCATGTTCTCTCGCCGTTCTCGTACGCGCTAGTCCATGAGTTCGGCCATCTTGTTGACGCAGAACTACAGATGCTAGGCCCTGACACAACAGCCTGGGTGTATGGCGAGCTGTCAGCTGCTTTGTACGGGATCAAACACCCTAGGGTAGAGGAGTACTCGAAGCATCTAGTAAACTACCCAACTGCGACAGGCCCAGGGCGGCATGCCGGCGGCAAAGCTAGAGCTTCGTCTCTGCGCAGTAAAGCTTTGAATCGTCTTGCTCCAGATCTCGGCCGTTACGCAACCGTGTCAAGAGACGAACTCTTCGCTGAGTCGTTCGTTGCCTTGTTCGCAGCTCGCGATAAGGACCTACGTCTGAAGCTGTGCCGTTTCCGTGCAGCTTTGCAGGCTTCTGGGTTGGCAGTATCACGCCGCCCCGGCAAACAGTCCTAACGCAGCTCGCCGCTCCACCACTCGAGGGTGAGTACTGATAGCACGCTCGAGAACTCCGTCTGAGCTGTCTGGTATGTAGCGCAGTATCGCTTCAGCTGGCGCACCTTGCGCTACAGCGAATCTGTCTGCGCCGATCTCCTGTATCCGGTAGTACTTGGCCGCAGCAACCTCCACAATAATAGACCCTAGAGGGAGAACTAGCAGCGCACTCAGCCCGAACGTAGATCCCAGCGCAGCAGGTACAGCGAATCTCGCGCACGAGTGCACAACACACGCTAGACCTGTCCATTGCCGCGCGTGTCCCAACTCGTGAAGAAGAGTAGCGTCAAAACAAACGTCGTCTGTCAATAGCGCTTCACCAAGAACTACAACGCCACGCCTGCGCCCTGTCCGGTGCCACGTGGCATTATAAGGATCTAGAGGGTTCAAGAACGCACGCTCGACACGTACACCAAACGGCCGCGCCATACTCTGTGCTCGAGCCTGTACTTGGATGTTTTCTTGGTACAGTTCTGTATCAGGCTCTCTACGTAGCACTACGACGGCAACAAACACGACCAGGCACACCGTAAGCCACAGGCTCAGACCGCTGAAGCTAAACAGCACTGCAAGAACAAGCTGTACTACTGCGGCTTGTAGTAGCTCTTCTCGACTCATACGCAGCACTGTCTGTAGCACGAGGCAGTTACGCGCGGATTAGGCTACGCCACCTGGGCGCAGGCCCTTGAATCGTGGCCTACACGAGGTGTTTAACAGCTACTTAACGAGAAGTAGAGCACTTACTTAGCGCGGCTTTTATAGCGTCACGTTCTCTCACATCAACGCTCAAACCCCAGCGCGCTTTGATGGACACCCATTCGCGTACGTACGCACAGCGGAACTCCGCAACAGGTAGCCACTCGGCTGGGTCGAAGGCGCTCTTGGTCTGATTAGAAACCCCTGAAACGGCCCGCAACGACACGGTGTTTGTCAGGTCGTTCGCGAACGCCTTACGTTTCGAGGTAGTCCACGACCACGCACCAGAGTCCCAGGCTTCAGCGAGCGCAACTACGTGGTCGATCTCGATGTACGTTGGGTCGTAAAATGTCTTGTTGTCGTACGTGCTGAACCACTCTCCAGAGATAACTCGGCACCCTTTCGTCGATACCGTAGCATTAATAAGGCTCTCTTGTATTAAGACTTGTTCGCGTACGCTGCACCCGTTAGAGAGCGTGCTCCAGTGCGGAAACAGTGCGCGCCTGTACCCACCGCGACGCTCTGGTTCTACACGAAGAGCAGATAGCTCGTCGCTCTTAACAGCACCGTGCGCACTCTGGGCTTGGGATACAGCCAGAGTGGTGAGTGACAACAGGATCGAAGTAACGGCTACTACTTTGCGGTTTATACGTAAACTCATACACAAGACTGTGCCTCCAGACAGAGCTGCGACACGCAAACTGAGCTTACGCTGTAAGGAAAGCGCTCACACAAAGAGGAGCTGAGAGGAGATCTGTGACAAGGGCGTATGCGAGGCTTGTAGAGCAAACCAGTATAATGACACGAAGATACAAGATCTTCGTGCCGGTACGTTATTTAGACGTACTCACGAGCGTGTGTTCGGACAAAAGCCCAGTAACACAAGCCGCCTCCATACAACACACCGAACAGATGAACCCCGTTAAAGATTCCCTGGACAGCTGCAGCTACGAAGGTTTGGAGCACGACTAAGTACCCAAATACGACGAGAGCACTGATACGTGCTCTACCTATCGTGTAGTGAGTGATTACTACTGCAAGCCCTGATACAACGATCATGGTCCATAGCAGAATCTCCACTGTTAGAAATAACACAAGCATGGTTTTTTCTCCTGTTGTTGTTGTTTCTCCGCTTAGAGACCACACTTGGAGCGTTCGTGGCTCATCCTAAAAAGGTCACACATAGCCGCCTGGCGGCCGCATCGTTACAGGGTTTTGAAGCGTGTGTCGATGATGCGTCCGCGTAGCTCAGTCGCACAGCTCGCGAGATCAGCTACTACGAACGTGCGCTGAAGCCAACGGTCTGTCCCGTCAAAGCGCGCTTTAAACGGGCTTCGGCCATGTACGGATACGGTGTTATCGATAACGAGCAGGTCGCCGCTTTGTAGAACTACTCCGCCTTGTGTGTCGACGATGACTTGGTTCAGCTCCAAGAGAGCGGCGCTGGCCTCAGGGTCTGTACCTTTTGTAAGATCTGCGTCAAACAGGATATGTGGGTCGGAAGGTGTCCCGTACAGCACCGAGTGTAAAGAGGTAGTTGCAGCGCTTCTCACCCCAGCGTACGACTCATCGATCCCGGTCTCGAAGCGTGCCTCGGACAACACACGCCGGGTCGTCTCTGAGATGCGTGGCAGAATGTCATGAACGCTCACGAGCGTGGTTTTCGCACTCTCGTCGCCGCGCAGACACAGCAGCAGTAGCCAACGTGGGCGCAGAGGATGAAACGACGCCTCTGTGTGGAACATCAAAGCTGTCTTGGATGAAGTAGAAACCTGACGGTCAGCACCACTTGGCACCGGTAGGATGTTCTGAATGATGTCGCCGCCGTGCTCAGGCGCGTACCCAATAGCAAAACCGAGCATACGCGCAACACTTAAAAGTGTGAGCTCGCTTGTTGGAATCTTACCATGCGGTGTGTTTGTATCAAGGGGTGTACTCGGTACGTCACCAACCGGACACCCGCGTAACAAAAGTGCACCGCTTCTGTGGGGCTTCTCTGCGAACTCAGTAACTGAGTCAAACAAGTCCTCAGGTACAAGCCGCGACATACGTCTCGCGTTCTTGAGAACCTCTTCGCCAGACAGCTCCAAGCCGAGAAGGTGTGTAGCGTCGTGCTCCCACAGGAAAGCACCAACTACAGGTATCTGCTGTGTGGCGATCTCGGTGTCGCCCGGTTCAGCTGTCACTCCGTACAGGCACTCGACCAGGCCGCCTCGCCCGATGTCTTTAAAGCTGAGCGCTTGACGTAGGTCCGGACAAACAACAAGGGTCCCGCCGAGTAGCTCGACTGTAGCTGCGACTGTCTGACCACCTGTACCGCAAAGCAGCGCGACACCTCCTTCGAGGACTTTCGCGCCACGGACGTGTATCTCGCAGCTCTCTCCTACTGTGTGTTCTAAACCTGCCACGTGCGGCCACAAAGAGTCTGCCCCAGCAGTCTCTATGTCGGTGACTAGAATCTCGGTCGTAAGCTCGTCAAGTCCGGCAACATCGCTATGCCACACAACCTGTCCACCACGTTGCAGACATGCAGCAGCGTCTTGCGCCAGGCCTGGTCGATCGACAATGAAGTACTCCATGTCTCCTACTGTGCTCAAAGCCGTCACGCCGGCACACACCTACAGCCCCAGTGGAGCCTGCTACTACTTTAGGTAATCGCCTAGTAGGGCAGGACGCAAACCCTGTTTACGTAACGCCGCGTCAAGCACAGTAAGACTCGCCGCCAGGCTCGGCCGGTAGTGCAGGATGATTATGTCACCGCGCCGGATCGGCCCACCCCAGGTAGAGATCTTCTCGCCACTCACCACAACACGCCAAAGCACAAGCTTCTCCATGCCGCAGCTTCGCGCTGCCTCAATAGTGTTTTTGTCCCACGCCCCAAAAGGAGGCCTGAACAGCACGGGCCGCACCCCAACGAGTTTCTCTACAGCACCAGCCCCGCGACATATCTCATTTTTCTGAAACGTCAGGCTTCGCCGTTTAAGACTAGTGTGCGAGTAGGTGTGGTTCCCGAACTCAACTGTAGAACCGAACGCTTTAAAGTACGGAACGTTCTGCGACAGAGGTCTCGGGAGCACGAAGCTAGAGACGGGCCATCCGAGGCGTTTGACCTCAGCAAGGGCCTCTGGTGTCTTCCAGAACCCGTCGTCTACAGTTATGAACACGACCGGGTCTCTCGTCTCTACCCGGTATATCACGAAGTCGTTACTAGCTCTTTCCGGCACTTCGGCTAGACCTCTACTGGGACTGGACAAAGCTGTGACGCCACAAGCAGCTAGTGCAGCTACAGCGAGGACTTTGAGCTTCATAGCACTTACTGTGTGAGTGCATGGTCTGCCACGCCTGTGTCAGACTCTGACCGTGGAAGAGCAGATTGGCGCGTGCTGGCCCTCGATGCGCAGAGCACAGTGTTACGTATGATTCAAGCAATAATTACTCTCACATGCGACGGCAATACTCTCGAAGACGTTCGCAGTTTCGTTGCCAGCGCTCGCTTGTACGGCCTTGACGACACGACGCCTCTTCTAGATGGCGGCCACGCAACAGTAGAGGCCGCTCCGAGCGCCTCTATCGGGGACACTATCGGCAGCGTAGCTCTCTTCGTCACAGACACACAGGCACTGCCCTCAGACTCTCTTGTGGAGTTTGGCTCGGACATCTGCGTGGATCTCGTGGTGCGCCGTGTGACAGACATCAGCTGCGGCTCGCATATAGGCGAGATGCCTACAAACATTCTGGTAGAGACACACCCGCTTTGTGGTGCTTGCGAGTAACTGCTAAAAAGCGCGTTCGCGCTGTAATATCAGACGTAGGTGTGTTGCACCTACGTCGTTAAGGCTTGGCTAGCTGCGTGAGCGTCTAGCAAGCTCATGTGAGGGTCTTCGCAAAGTCTAAGAAAGAGCTCACGGTCCGACGCCGAAGGCTCTGGCACAGCTTCAGATACATACCGATCGCCGAGCTCTTCGAGCACAGCTTCGTACACGAATCTCTGTGCGCGAGACAAGTACCTGTTGCGATGCTTGTACTCGCCAAACCCTTTTGAGGCTTCAGCGCTACACGCCGCAACAACTGCTTCGTCGACTATGCGGTTCTCGGCGTACGTGAAGATCACGTACTCTTGAGGACTCTCGCCTGACTGCTGCAGTCGACTGTTTAGGTCAGCATTAGCCGCTTGTTGAACAAGCTCAGAGGCGAGAGCAGAGCTGTGCGCCGCGTAGCCGCGCTGTATGCGTTGCTCTCCATCTCGAAAAGCTTTCCGTAGGAAAGGCATCAAGATGCGATCACCAAAGACGTGGTCGTGGCACGAGTTCAGAACCTCAAAGTTCATCTGCTCGAGATGCTCCCCGTACCAGTACAGGTCTTTATGGAGCAAGGCAGCCTGGTTGTGGTCCACAACTTTCCGACGGATCTTGCGATCCATCCGGAACCCGTAGACGCGCATCGAGATGATGGCGTCAAACATTATGCGGGTCCTCGCAACGATGTACTCGCGACGAGGATTTGCTTTAAATGGTATCAAAATACTCATCGTTACTCCTTTTGGTTAGTTCAAGCTCCTACCGTCAGCGCCTGTTCTTGCTTCAAAACCAGCTACCCGCCTCAGGGACACGTCGAGGATTTAGTGCGCCGAGCGTGGCGTGCCTGCACTGTTTCGAGAATGGTGACACCGCACACACACGGGTATCTTGGAGCATCAACGAAGATTGCCTTGATAGACGGCCACGTAACAACAATTGGCGATATCGCAGCAAGCTGGACGCGTGGCGTTCGCCGTTACACCTACAGTCACGACGACGATGGCCGCAGCATGGTTCACTTGGCAAGCTTTAACTCCGCGCGAAGGGCTTTATTCGACACTCAGCGCGTCCTGTGCGTGACCCTAGACGATGGCTCTGTCGTCAACTGCACACCTGCTCAAGCTTTCCTGACAGACTCAGACACCTGGGAGCCTGCGTCACGACTCAAGCCCGGCCAGGCCCTGCGTACGGTGAAAGATATACACCTGTGGACTTGGCGCTCATCCCCGGTTGACATCCCTGTTTCTTACGACGCACATCGCCGGGTTGCGGCTGTGTCGGAACGTAAAGACACGCTAGAGGTATTCGAGTTCGCTCTCAACAAAGGCGGCTCTATCGCTCACCCGAGCGGCATCTTCCTACGCAGCTAGCCAAGTACGCACGCGAGTCCCAAGTTACCCCGCGGCAGAATGCGAGACTATCTACCGCAGCATCATGACTGACGCACACCATTCGCGTCCTACTAGCCGCTGGCGTCTACAACGCCAGTCCTTTAGGCGCTAACGTCTTGTCGGTACTGCTCGACAAACTGTTGCGCGTACTTCTCCATCCCAGAGTGGTAAGCGCACTTAAATGACCTTGAAGCCACACCGCGCTGGACGCGCTCTGACACGGCGATGTCTTGGTGGTTGACCATGTCATTGAACTCGACTCCGGGCATGACGTCCATCTTAGGGTTATCGATAACTTCAGCGGGGAAGAGATAGGTGGTAATAATAGTTGTGTGGCTGGGTGACCGCGGAACATACGAGGTGACAGCGACAAGCGTCGGGTTGACGTCGATTAGCATGTTGGGGTACACGTAAGCACCGAACACGGAGTAGACGTCGAGGCCTTCCATGGACGCGATGAGCGGGAGCCCTTCGTTCTGCTTGAACGACACTGCGGTCACACCAGGCGCGAGACTCACGCCATTGTCAGAACGGTCACTTTGAAAGTTGAAACCTTTCCCGTAGGTAGGCACAAGCTCGCAAAACTCGGGGTGTACGACAGAGCAATGTAGGCACTCGCAGTAGTTCTCAACAAGTATCTTCCAGTTGGCTTTAGCTTCGTCGACTGTGGTGTAGGCAACTTTGAGCTGGCCTATCTCAAACTTATTTAAGTCAAATGGCTTGCTGTAAAGATCTTTGAGCCAGTCGTGTAATGACTCCTCATCGTCGTCGAGACAGACAAATATATTGCCCTGCCACTCATCTACGCGCACCGGTGTGAGCGAGATGCCGTCTCGATCAAATGATTCTTTGTCGTGGTGGAGCGCACTGACGAGTTTTCCTTCAAGCGAGTAACTCCACGAGTGGTACGGGCAGGTGATGGCTGCACCAAAACCGCTGCCACTTTTGTCACATAGCTGCGAGCCACGGTGCCGGCAAACGTTGTAGTACGCGCGCAGTTCGCCTTCGCGATTCCGCACAACGAGGATGCTCTCGTTGGCAACTTCAGCGACGAGACGATCCCCAGTAAGAGCGAGTTGTTCTACTCGACCAACAAAGTTCCAGCGCTTAGCAAAAATATCTTGCATCTCGAGCTCGTACGCTTCGGGTGATACATACTCAGCACGCGAGAAGCTGGCACCGAGCCCTCGTATCTCACGGTTAACCGTAGTCATGCATAACTACTGTGCGCGAACGCACGAAGAAGTCACTACTGCCAATTCTGGCTATGTTGAGCCTTGCGGGAGACGAAACAGAATTAGGTGCATAAAACACCAGACTTAGGTGCATACCCCCTAGTACCCCCAACGGGATTCGAACCCGTGCCGGCAGCTTGAGAAGCTGCTGTCCTGGGCCACTAGACGATGGGGGCCTGGAGCTAACAAAGTGCCCTCTGTGCGGTCCCGTGCACGCGCGCAGCTCTGTTTAGTGACTGTGCAGTAGGGCTACGCACAGTCACAGAGTATGAGACGCCAGCGCGGTTTTACGCTTATGGAACTGATCGTGGTAGTGCTCGTCATCGGGATCCTGGGCTCTATCGCAGTATTCGGCACCAGCGCAGTCATTAACCGCTCTAGTGACTCGAAAACTACGCTGCGTATGCAGAACCTGCTCTCGTCGGCTCAAGCTATGTACAACGCCCGTCACCAAGTAGAGCTCACCTACACGTTCGAGCAGGCCTTCATTGACGTAGCAGGCGACCTGCCTGTGTATACGTCTGGAGCTCTCTCTGAAGGGACACAGGCTGCAGACACGACCGTGAACGGTTGGCGCATCCAGACTGACACCGGCCCAGACGCGTACTCAACAGCAGCGAACCACATCATGGTTTTGGAGAGCTCAGAGAAACTGTATGTAGCGTCTATCGTCTCGTCGACCCGAGCTGTGTTCGGCTCTATTGGTTTGTCAGGACACCCAAAGGTGTGGCTCGCCGCGTGCTCCTCAACGTCATGTGACGCCGAGAGCGCTTCGCCGGGATCTCTAGCGACCACAACCGCGCCAGGCACGACGACGCCGTCTATCAGCATCGTTTACGCCTCTAGTTCGTTCTCTCGTGCAGCGGCATCGGAGACGAGATCACCGAGCATTGCAAACGGCACTGCTTCGTCGTTTGCGTACACCGGCACGCTTCCGTCTGGGGTGTCTTTTAACACGACAACCGGTGTGTTCACCGGCCCATCTGCATGGAACATCCAAATCACGCAGATCGCGGGCGGCCACGACCACACCTGCGCCGTGACCACCTCCGGCGGCGTCAAGTGCTGGGGATATAACGCCAATGGCCAGCTGGGGGACGGGACCACCACAAATCGTTTGACCCCGGTTGACGTCTCTGGTCTCACTTCAGGTGTCACACAGATCTCGCTCGGCGCCACGCATACCTGCGCTTCGCTCACCTCCGGCGGCGTCAAATGCTGGGGTCAGAATGTCAATGGCCAGCTCGGTGACGGGACCACCACGAATCGTTTGACCCCGGTTGACGTCTCTGGTCTCACTTCAGGTGTCACGCAGATCTCAGCCGGCAACTGGCACACCTGCGCCGTGACCAACACCGGCGGCGTCAAATGCTGGGGCGGGAACAACCTCGGGCCACTCGGAGATGGGACGACCACGAGCCGTTCCACTCCGGTCGACGCTATAGGCCTCACCTCAGGTGTCGCACAGGTCGCGGCCGGAGGCTTCCACACCTGCGCCGTGACCACTTCCGGCGGCGTCAAATGCTGGGGCGGGAACACCTACGGGCAACTCGGATGGACCACCACTGACTCTTCTTCCCCGGTACAGGTCACGGGTCTCGTAAGCGGTGTCGTACAGCTCGACGCAGGCGACTTCCACACCTGTGCCGTGACCACTTCCGGCGCCGTCAAGTGCTGGGGATACAACGGCAATGGCCAGCTCGGGGACGGGACCACCACAAGCCGTCCGACCCCAGCTGACGTCTCGGGTCTCACTTCAGGTATCGCAAATGTCTCGACCGGCGGCTACCACACCTGCGCTCTGAGCACCACCGGCGGCGTCAAGTGCTGGGGCTTCAACGCCAATGGTCAGCTCGGGGATGGGACCACCACTCAACGTTCCACTCCGGTTGACGTCTCTGGTCTCACTTCAGGTGTCGCACAGATCGGTCCAGGAACCGGCGTCACCTCCAACACCTGCGTAGTGACCACCTCCGGCGCCGCCAAATGCTGGTCTATCAACACCTACGGAGAGCTCGGAGACGGGACCACCACGGGCCGTACGACCCCGGCTGACGTATCAGGCTTAGGCGGCAACCCTGGTTGGCCAACCAACATTACCGTGACTGTCTCCCCTGTCTCCGGTTCAACGGCGTCTACGAATATCACCTTAACCAACAGCTGAGTACGTCAAGCACGAGCCAGGACCCTTCACGTATCGTGGTTTACGCCTTCGCTTTATCTGAATCGTGGAGCCGCCGAGAATCGAACTCGGGTCCGCTAAACCTTCTATAGCACCGCTACGACCATTCCCGCATCTGCACCTTTTACCGGATGGTGCTCCCTCGGGTGGGCTGTCGATTTCTCGACTCCGTCTGGTCTCTCCCAGTGTCACGAGCTTTCTCGTTGTCAGCAGTCTTTGCCGCTGTCACTTCTCGCTTCTGTTGCCGGGCTGCGATAAGTTGGCCCCGTGCGCTATTGCTAGTCACGATGTCTCTCTTCACCTAGATGTTAGGCTGCGAGAGCGAACTGCTGGTTGGCAATTCTTGTGTGTGCCCCTTTTTACGAGTCTGAGCAACTCGGGTCGCGGTAACTATTTCTTGTCTAACGTCGAAACCTTTCGGCCCCTAGTAACACAGATCGTGCGCATCTACGCTCAGCACGCACGCAGCGCTTTAGATGTTACCGATGCTTGTTACGGCGTTAGAGCCTGCGCCTTGCAGGGCTTGTTGCCACATCGCATTAACGTTACCAGCTACAGCACTCGAATCGTAAGTAGCTGTTGGTTGAAGAAGGCTCGGTCGTACCACTTTCGTGACGTGCGACCAGTCGGCGTTAGCCTCATTAACGCCAGCACCAGTTGCCTGGATGACACGACCGTTCCCTTGGTACACCTGTACGTGGTCTGCCTCGGTGTTGTTGTCAGAGTCGATAATGAGCAGGTCCCCAGGCTGGGCTTGTGATAACGACACGCTCGGTATGCGATCTGCCATGGTTCTGGAGTTAGACGCACCGTACTTCTCGAGGTCCACGCCAGAGCGCCGCCATAGCGCTACAGCGAACCCGCTGCAGTCATACACTTTTGTGCCAGCTGGGAACTGGTATGTCTTGCCGTTGCCGTTCACGCTCAGGTGTGCAGCGCCGTCCCATGGTACGTCGCCGAAACGGAAAGGGTTCGCGCTCGCGTACGGTGTGCCGAGCTGTGTTCTGCCCCACGACAGCGCACTTTGTACGTCGCCTGTTCCGTACTTACTGAGAGTGTTCTGGAAACTTGCCGCAGAGACACGCCCACTGCCGCTTACACCACTAGCTTGGGAACTGCTCGCACTTGGAGCTACCCCACCAAACCGCTGCTCGAGACTACTGATACGGGACTCGATATCCCCGAGGCCGGCAGGACGCACGGCAGGTAGAGAGAACATGTCAGACATCGAGCTTACGGTGTGTTATAAACAGCGTCGCGCCAGCAGCTCACGCGTGCCTAAAGCGCAGCAACAGGCACAGTAGGAGTATGCCTAAACACAACGCAGAGCGCGCATTTGAGGTACTAAAAGCATCAGTTCTCGCGGTACCGCACTCTCTGCGCACTACCGCGCTCGAGACTCTCAGCCCAGAAGCCAGCCGCACTCTCCAAGCACTCCGCCGCAACCCTACAGCTCTACAGAAGACCTCAGTAGCAGCAGCTCGACTACCTCTGTTTTGTATGACCGGCCGTGAGTTGAAGACACTAGAGAAGCACGAGAAACGCCCTAGCGCTCTCAGTGCCATCTCTGAAGCGCGCTCACAGCTCTCCTCGCAAAGCAGTTTTTTGCCGTACGTCCCAGCAAACCACTACCTGGCTACCCAGTACGACATTACTTCACGCCTTCGTAACGGCTGTGAGCAGACATGGGCGGCTGTGCAAGCCGTAGCATCAGCATTACCAAAAGAAGAGCGCATCGAGATGCTGCTTGTTGCGCTTCGGAATGTTAGCTGGACGTGGAGCCACAGAGAGACGCACTCTGCTGAGCAACAACAGACCTACAAGTGCATGGCGGCCCTACTGGAAGTAGCGCCTCTCTCTGTTATCAGACAGCTAGACCTTGAAGCTGGGGACCTATTCGTGGCTCTAGCCTTCGTTGAGAAGCTACCAGCCTCTGATGTGCTTACATTCGTTTTGAACCATCTCCCACAATGGAGTTTGAACCTTGAAACCGCAGATACGCACGGCGGCGTGAAGCCTGTGATGGTGATGCGTAACCTGCTTCGTATCGCAGCAGCCGAGGGCCGCGCTCTGCCGCCGTACAAGAGGCCTGAAGTATCAATAGCAGAGATGGACGCAATCGGTTCTGTGGTCACTCAAGCCCCGTTCCAGAGAGTGTTTGACGATGTCGGGGATGCTGTATATGCGTACAAAGTATCGGAATCTGAAGCTGTGAGATCAGAGATCCTGAGCACCGCTCTTCTCCTCGAGAACCAAGCACGCCAAGCTCTCGCAGAGTTAGCCTTAGAAGACCCTGTGCTTTGCGCAGATCTTATACGCACGGCTGTGACTTCACCCATAAAGTCGTACAACCTACTGCAGCTCGTGTCGTACAAGACACTACGTACGTCTGCCGGTGAGGACGGATTTCTCGCAGTGGTACGTAAAGCCGCAGAGCAGTCTAAGCCTTTCCACGGCTACCCAGATCTCAGCGAGATAAAGCCAAGCACCGCTAAAAAGATCCCGTTGTCACTCTACCGCGTGTCGTCTGACGATTCAGCAGCCGCCCTAGTTGCACACAGCCTCGCTGAGGCTTTCGGCGATGACCGATCAGCATTCGCACTGGGTTGGCAGATGGCTCAAGAGTGGCACGGAACAATAGTGGAGCTTATCGACGCCGTCAGAGCGTGCGAAAGCAGCTACTAGGCTGTCTAGTCACCTGTAGGCCAACGTCCCCACGTAGCGCACTATCTAAGGCATGAAACTCACTCGCCGCCTCTTTGTAACTACCTGTGTAGTAGCGCTCCCTCTACTTACTGTTGGATGCTCCTCCCAGAAAGAAGCGCCGCCAGCTGCTTCGGCGGATCTACCCGGCGCGTCGACGACAGCACCGCAAGAGAGCATCCCGAGCGAAACCCTCCCGACCGTCACGCTGGCTGTTCCTGTCGTAGAAGGCGAGAGCGCTCAAGAGGTGCTCGAACGCGTCCAGCAGTCAGGCGATGTGCAAGCCTCTGACCTGCGCTACCTACTTTTGAGCAACGAAGGCTACGAGAAAGCTCTTTCAGCAAACACCGGGCTTGGCTTTATCTCTTCAGAAGGCGAGATCACAGTGGCGTCGTTACCTGCGTCGAGCACAACAGGGCTTGGCACGATAGTTGGCTACTCTCGTACTTTCGACACCGAGAGCGCTCAGTTCGCTCTACGCGAAGACGTGTACATGTTGAGCTCTGACGAGTCTGCAGCTACGTTCGCAGCTCGGTACATCGCAGAGCTGAAGAAGTCCCAGATCAGCGATTCTACTCTTGCTTCGCTACTGAAGCAGTTCCCGAAAGGCTCGCTAGGGTCCCCTTCGTTCATAGCTGAGTACCAGCTCGCTCTAAGCGGCAACCCACGAGAATGCCACTCTGTGGCAGTTTCGACGTTCTCGAAGATCGTGGCCGTGGTGACCGTAGACAGGGTCGACTGCCTCATCTCGACAGCTGCTTGGTCAGCAACGCTGGCTAAGGAAGTAACGAGCCGAGCCCAAGCTGTGGCGGGCCGCTAGTCGCATCTAAGGCTCTTTGGCCTCAGAGTCTCTCCAAATAGCCGCCTGTGCAGGCTTCCGGCGCGTGCATCTAGTCTCGCCGTAGGCACATTCTTAAGTATGAAAACACGACTCACATCTGCCGCTATCTCAACCATCATGCTTCTCTCACTCGCTGCCTGCTCTAAAACAGGACCTGTAGAAACACAGGCCGTGGAAACCACAGCCCCAGCATCCACCGTCGTCGAGACCACAGTTCCAGAGACCACAGTTCCAGAGACCACAGTTCCAGAGACGACCATCCCTGAAACAACAGTTCCGGTAACCACGCCCGCTCCAACAACCGTCGCCCCTGTGACAACTAAGGCTCCGACTACAACTAAGGCTCCGTCTGCACCAACAACGGTGGCAGACCCGAGGAGCGCCTCAGAGATCGCTTCGGCGTTCGCTTCGTCAATCAGTAACGTCATCGACAATCTCGCTGCAACAGGCGCGAACGTCGGGTATCAGAAAATGAACTCCATCTGGGCTAAGTACAAGGCTCTCGGCGCCACACTTTCCTGGTATGACGCTGCGTTGTCACCGTCTAACGGCACAAACGCCGAGTTTGCAGACAACTACCGCATCGCGCTTCGCGGTGAGAGCTTCTGCTACAAAAGGACAGCTCTTCAAGAGAACGATTTCCAGACGATCTACGCCAGCACCGCCTGCTAACACGGATAGTTGCGTGCGTCCTCGCGGCTCTCACAGTCAAGGAGTATGAAAAGAGCACCGCTTCTCCGTGTTATGGCCTCAGCCGCAGTACTGATGTCGCTTACTGCCTGCGACGGCATCGGCGCTATTGACCTTTCCGGCGTAGATTTCTCCGCTATCGCGATACCTGAGCCACCTCCAGCTCCAGCTCCAGCTCCAGCAGCTCCTGCACCTATTGTTGTAACACCACCACCGGTTAAGTACGACACGCTACAGAGCACGTCCAACAACACGGCAAACATTAACGCAACCGTGGATGCGATCATCGCCGCTCAGGATGCGTGCGGCGGTTGTGCTGTGAGCGTAGATATTGAAGGAAACGCGGACGCGCGAGGCACCACCGCCGCGAACAAGGCTCTCTCCCAACAGCGTGCAGACGACACCGCTCGTCTCGTAAAAGCTGAGCTTGCTCGCCGCGGCGAGCTCGGAGGAGTAACACTCAAACCTGTCGGAGTCGGCGAGTCTGGCGCTGTTGCGTCCGTAGCGACATGTCAGAATTACCCAAACAGCGCGCAGTGTGTTGCAGACCGCGCGACACAGATCACAATTGTAGCGCAACCACCGAACGTCATAATCCCCGGTGGAAACAACACGGGCGATACCACGCCTACACCTTCGATCTGCTGGACCTGCTTCACACCAGAGCCTGTGCCGACAATAATCGTCCCACCACCACCGCCAGCACCAGTCATTGTAACACCACCACCGCTTAGCACAGACCCGACACCTACGCTCGACACGCCAGCTTTAACGGTGACTGCGTTCTCATGGGCACAGCAAGGATCTGATCAGAGAATCGGCGTCAAGATGGCATCACTCACCTGTAACGGTGGCCAGGCCGCGCCGTGTGGTGAACCTACTTCAGGCCCAGCCCGTCGCGGCGTCTCCGGCCCGCACGTCGTGTCGTCGTCGCTCTCATCGTTCTCGCTCACAGCCCCAACAGGGTACTACGCCGGTTCTCAGTACCGCGTCTTATCAACCCCAGTCGGTTCTGACATCCAGAGCACCAAGTACGCGGTGACACGTTACTACAACGCCACGCCAGCGGGACAGAAGTTCCGCACCAACGCGTCTGGAACAGTCACCATCGAGTGGCGTACATGGGAGTGGAACGGCTCGTCAAAGATAGTGACGGGCACCACGCAGGAGACCATCGCGATGAACAGCTCCTTGCTGCTCCCTGTTGCGTTCGGTGTTCTCGGTTCCAACATCTCGCGCTAAGCGCGTGCTCGTCACAGCGCCCCTTCACACCATGAGTCTTCAAGACACTCGGAGGACACCATGCTCATCACATCTCAATCACCATCTCTTCGAAGCCTCTACAGGCCTCTGCATGTAATCGATATAGATAATCTGATCGGCGACCCGACAACCACAGACCGCAGCCTCATCGCAGAGTGTCTCGACGCGTACCGCTACGCGACAGGTTTCAGAGATGGCCAACACGCGATCATCGGTACGGGGTGCAACGCTAACCACGTGCTCGCAGTGCAGTCCTGCTGGCCTGGCGTGCAGTTTGTGCGCCGCCCTGGCGTGAACGGCGCAGACGACGCACTCACCGAAGAAGTACTACATGTGGCCACAACGGGCCGCTACACCCATTTCTTTCTCGCGTCCGGAGACGCTAGTTTCTCGTACCCACTACGAGTACTGAAGGAGTCCGGTTACAAGGTATTTGTAGCCGCATCCGAGCGGTCGTTGTCAAGGTCTCTGCGAGATCTCGCAGAAGGTAATCTGATACTGCTACCGAACTCGAGCGAGCTTGTGCGCATGTCGCGCCTCGAAACTGCGTCGCGCGCCACAAGACAGAGAGACCTTGTCGCTGTTTGCGGTAACTAATGACTGTTTGGTGCTTGAAGTTAGCGCTACGGGTACAAACCGCGCAGCATATGAGCATCCGCAACCCGTGAGACAGCTAAGCGCACAGCCGCACTACGCCAAGAGCAGGAGTGTTCAGACACAAAGCTCTCAACAGCGTCATACGCCGTATTCATTGTCTCCATGAGATGCGCTAGTACGCGATCCTCAGTCCACATCAAGTGCTGCGTGTCCTGGACCCACTCTAGATAGGACACAACAACCCCACCACCGTTTGCGAGAATGTCCGGAACAACCCGCACCCCGCGCTCGCCGAGCACTGCGTCGCCGTCGCTTGTTGTCGGTAGGTTCGCACCTTCAACAACAAGTGGCGCATTCAAACGTGCAGCGACACAGTCATCAATGACTCCGCCGAGAGCGGCCGGTACGACAGCGTCGCACTCAACGCTCCAGATGTCCTTGCACTCTTCAGCAAACCCTGCAACACCGCCGTGTGTTTTAACCCACGCGTCCATCAAAGCTATGTCTAAACCGTCTTTAGCAAACACAGCCCCTGAGACGTCCTCTACGGCAACTACGCTCACGCCGCTTCTCGCTAACGCTTTCGTGCACCAGGATCCGACCTTGCCGTAGCCTTGCAGCACTACGCGACTCCCCGAAGGGTTCTCGCCAAGCGCTCGAATGATGACACGAGCAAGTCCTTCGCCGGTGGCTGCTTCGCGACCTTGACTACCCCCCAGAGCTATTGGCTTACCAGTTACAACACCAGGCACTGTGTGCCCAATAAGAGACGCGTACGTATCCATCATCCACGCCATCGTCTGTGAGTCGGTACCGACGTCTGGAGCTGGGATGTCGCGCTCTGGTCCTATAAAAGAAGCAATCTCTGCGGTGTAACGTCTGGTTAGGCGCTCATTCTCGGCACGACTTAGAGACCTCGGATCTACCCTAACTCCACCTTTCGCGCCACCAAACGGGAGGTCTAAAAGCGCACACTTCCATGTCATGCCCATCGAGAGAGCGACTGTCTCATCGAGGTCTACGTCAGGGTGGTAACGCACCCCTCCTTTTGCCGGACCGCGGCTGGTGTTGTGCTGCACTCTCCACCCCGTGACAACTCGAACATCACCGTTGTCCTGCCGGAACGGCACCGCAACCTCTATAGAGCGCCGTGGCGTGCTGAGAATTTCACGAACTGATTCTGATAAGCCAAGCGCCTCGCACGCAGTTTTAACCCGTAACACGGCGTCTTGCCGCTCAAGCGCACTGCTTTCACCCATAAAGTCTCCTCAGCCAGTACGTCTTTGGACTAGCTCCGTACACGGTCCGTGCGTCACTTCGCCGTGCAGGGGGCCCCGAGCGTCGAAACAGCCCTCCAGAACGGTGAGGGATGTGACGACTCCCCGCAAGAAAACAGCCGTAAACAACCCCGCTCAACCCCCGTCAGCGACTGGCGCTCCTTCGCGTAACATCGCACCGTATGTCTGGCGGGTGCATCTCGTGTCACTGCTTGTCTGTGTGTACGCCGCCGTAGCGCACTCTGTGCCGTTTATCGGTCTTCCTCTAAACGGGGCCCCGAATTACGTAACCTCAAGCGTGTGGGTTCTGTTCTCGGCTCTGTACATCAACACCTCTGCGCGTATCGTAGGAGGGTCCATAAAAACCGCACGTTACACACTGATCGCTACAGGACTCTGCGCCGCCTCGAGTGCTGCGTCTGCATTGTTTTTGAACTCTTCGCGCTCCGCGACCACTAACGTGTTGCTCGCAGTGTTTCAACTAGTACTTTTCTCCGTACTCGGCTGCTTGCAGCTACGGCTCATCAAGCGCCTCAAGCAGTGCGCGTCGGGGTCTGCCCAGTCTGTGGTGTACCCGGTAGCCAGGCACAAAGGCTACATGGTTACAGCGAGCATTTTCTTCGTTCTATTCTCAAGCCTCA